>ERZ859817.1016-NODE-1016-length-12557-cov-4.061590_pt1 | contig 12557 bp, 10 predicted proteins | sample MGYA00509986_ERZ859817 | MGnify/ENA primary metagenome ERZ859817 (study PRJEB30046, sample SAMN00715155) | human gut metagenome | study: EMG produced TPA metagenomics assembly of the A metagenome-wide association study of gut microbiota in type 2...
TCAGAGCCTTGCTTTCAGCTTCCTTACCCAGGTTGACGATGTAGTTGGCAGCGTCGCGGATATCACTGATGTTGATGTTCATCAGATACAAACCGAACTTGCGAAGTTCCGTGTCGATGTTGTCTTTTACTTTAGACAAGAATTTATCACGGTCGGAGTTCAGCTCTTCGATAGTCATGTCTGCAATCACCAGACGCATCTGACCGTATACTACATCCGTAATCAGGTTCTGTTTGTCATCCATTGTCAGTCCCAGCATACGTTCGGCAGCATTCTGCATCACTTCCGGGTCTGTGCTGATAGCTACGGTGATGGTAGTGGGTACGTCCACACGGATATTTTGGGCAGATAGGGCGCCTGTCAGTTTACAGTCTATCTGCAATGGTTTCATAGAAAGGAATTCGTAGCCCTGAATGATCGGCCATACGAAAGCGGCCCCACCGTGATATAACTTGGCTGATTTCTTTTCTCCCCCTGTTTTACCGTATACAACGAGGACTTCGTCACTCTTACATTTACGGTAACGCGACAGGATGCCGATAAAAGTAAGCAGAATGACCGCCACTAGTATAGCAGCCATGATTAGCATTTCTTGTGTCATAAAATTGTGTATTTGAATAGTTATTTAATGTATAAAGTTCCGTCTTTGTAGCTGCTGATGATTGTTCTGTCTCCGGTCTGATATGCTTTTCCGGTTTCGGAGATCACGTCCACTTCGCGCATGGCGCCGTCCCGGTTTGTCTGTACGGTATATTTGTTATCACTTTGCTTGAAGTAAATGGTACATTCCCGTCCTACCAATTGATCGGTCTCTTCAGACCGGTTCACTTGCTGCAGTTGATAGGCTTTCTTATAAAGAAACCATACGGCAAAGACAAAGAACAGACCTACCAGAATTCCGATTGCATAACTTGCTATATCGGCATTTCCTACGAGATACATATACCATCCGAATCCGATCCCGAAGTGGGTGAGACCTTTGAAAGATACTACGCTGCTGATATCAGCATCCACGTCCACATCTGCATCTATGTCTCCGAAGAAAATGGATAATACGAATTGAATAAGAAAAATTCCTGTAGTGACGAGGGCGATGATTAGGAAGATGGTATGACTCATAGTAATTCTGTATTAATATAAATGTATCAGTTATAATACTCCAAATATACAGGTTTATAAGAGATAAACAAAGATAATGTGATAAAAAGTAGATATGTTTCGAAAAGTTTTCATTTTCAGATTGCCTCTGTTCAATTACCTGTGTTATCAATATACAATTACTCTTGTATAATTTTGGGACCAATCCGGACTATTGTAACCGTATACGAGGAAAGGATTATTAGGCTTCATGGCTATTACATGTTTTACGTTATACATTTTATGTAATACAAAGAACACAATAAATAATCAGATATGCAAAGAATCACTCACATAAGATATTCATTTCTTGATCTCCCAAAAGCCATTACGACGTCCGTTTTTGCGTTCTATAATACCTCTTTCACTTAAGTTTACGGTCATGGATTTGACGGTTCTCTCAGATTTTCCTATGTGCTGTGCTATTTCTTTTTGTGTTGCATTTGGTTTTTCTTTGAGGTAGTTAAGTACGGCTATCTCTTCCAAAGTGCAGTCTAAAGTGCAATTTTTGCACTTTGGGATATCCATATCAGTCTGTTTTGCACTTTGAATGGCTTCCTTTTCGATTTCGTCGATCTGTAGATTTCGATTTTTAAGTTCATTTTGTTCGTTGAGAATCAGGTTTCTGAAGAATTTTTCTAAAAATTCGGTCGTGGCATACACACCTTTGGTTAGGTCATTATAGTTAGCTCTGACGAGAGCATTGCGGAAGTACCAAGAATGGTTGGCGAAGGTCTCGTTACTGAAATTGAATCCAAAAGTATGCAGATATTTGATCGTGAATACGGCTGTTGTGCGTGTATTTCCTTCACCAAAGGCGTGTATTTGCCATATTCCAGAAACGAATCGGGCAATATGTCTGATGGCCTCATCTATATTCAGATTTTTATAATCAAAAATCTTTTCTTGAGAGAAATCATATTCCAAGGTTTCGCGGATACTTCCTGCACTGGCATAAAGTACTGTTGCTCCTTTCAGTACCCATTCATTCTTTGTAATATTGTAATCCCGTATTTGTCCGGCATGGCTGAATATGCCTTCAAATAAATGCCGATGAATAGCCAAGTATTCGATAGGTGAGAATGTGAATGTATTCTCCGAAAGGATCTCTGTTATTCTGGCTGAGACCTTATCGGCTTCTTCCGTACGATCTTCGCTAGATGAACGGGCAACCTTTGATTTGTAATAACTATCAACTAATTGTTTGACCTCGTCAATAGTGATATCCCCTTCAATGTGTTGGCGGGCTTTTTCCTTCAAATATTCCGAAGGTTTAAGACCATCAACAGCTTGCAGGCCAATGGCTGTTTGCCAAGCGTATCCTTTCTCCCGCTTATGCGGTTCGCTCTGTCTTATGTATTCCTCGAAGTCGTTCATCTTTTACGTTATACATTTTATGTAATACAAAGAACGCAATAAATAATCAGATATGCAAATCATGTGAACTCCTGCGAATCATAACTTATGCTTCCGGTGAATTGTTGTTCACAAACAAAACAAGCTTTGTAAATATAGCTATCATTTTTGCTTCATTGACATGAAGCTATCACTTTGACAAGTTAAAAAGGCTTCTACGGGTTGGAAGCCTTTCTTATGGGCAATGCAATCTGAAGACATTTCGCGAATTATAACTTATGTTTCCATGTTTTCCTGTCAAAATCACCAAATCGTGAAACTTATTTTTCGTCCCATATGATAAAGGCTTCGCATCCTCGCTCGAATTCATCTCTTTCGGGGGTTCCTATAGCACCAAAATCTTCGGTGATCAAGTCTTCTATAGGAGTACATCCATTAATCTTTATTTTTTTATTTGTCATCATCATTTGTTCTCCTTTCATTTTCTTTTTGCACAAAAAATCCCCACCCACTCAGCGCTACTTTCACAAGCTGCCTCTGAGTGGATTGAGGAACACAAACAAAACAAACAATATATTGTGTAATTTCTTACTACGAGTTATGAAGCTTATACTCTTCTACAGTTTTTTATGCTGCAGGGCAATCAAGTACAAGCAGCGAATCTTCACACAGCGTGATGGAACACTTTTCCAAAATACTGAGGTCGATTTCTACTTTTATCCGACCGCAGACATCTTGCACTTTGTGTTTGAAGTCTACAAAGCCTTTCACAAATTTTTCGATTCGGTTGGCTGAATGCTCATAAGCATACCAGCGCCCGTTCTCTTCAAACAGATAGGCTTGGCGCATATCTGATGATTCTAGTTGCAGGATGTCTTTTGGTGTCATAATATTTACTTTTAAGTTTTATTTATTTAACGTCACGAACACAACGAACAAATGAACCAACAGTGCCTTTTGTTATTAAGTCCTTATCTACAGTAAAATGATCATTTTCGTTGAATTTCCAACATGTTCTTGTAAAAGAACCATATCGATAATCATAAGCATCTGTGACTTGGTATTCTACCAAACTCGGATCTTGAAGATAGATAATCATAAGTTCTCTTTGATTAGGTGCTCTCCATGAACCTTTATCAGACTTATTAGCATTCTCAAAGTAATTTGTACATACACTACGAGATAGTCCACTGTTTTTTACAAGTGATTCCCAGTTTGTGGGTCTTGGTCTATTATTCGATCCTCCCCATCCGTTGCTGGTCTCTATCCCATCAATTGTCATTCGTTTATTGGCAACTTGGAATGCAGTATAAGGTCTATTGTAAGAACTAAAATTGTGATGTAAATCTAATTCACCATTCTCTATAAATGAGGTACGTATACTTTGCTTATCTAGATAAGCCATCTGGAATGTATAACTATTATTCATATTATATATCTTTCCTTCCTTTTTACTTGTACTATTATATTGGGAACTGATTCCTAAAGTACGTACACATCTAAGCTTTTCGGGGGCTTTTGCATAAAGTATACCTGCAGCGGGACCAAAAGTGGCTCCTTCTTCTGACCACAGTCTTTGCTTATCACTACTAATATAGTGGTAAGTACCATAAGTTCCTATTTCTTTTTTATTATATGTATATGTTCCAGGTTGCTTATCACCATCACCAAATAGTGGAGTTGGTAAGCTTTCTGCACCTAAGAACATTCCAACTAACTGGTTGATGGCAGGCAAGAACCATTTTACTTCTGAGCCGCTGATTTTTCCATCATTGTTTTCATCTCTGTTACGTGCCATGCATGCTTGAATAGCATTTGCTGCATCATTTATTGTAAATGTATTCTTACCATTTGATAGAGTTTCTGTTCCGTAGCTACTTATATTGGTGTTGTTAACTACAGGATAGGTATTCTTATATCCATTTTCTTGAGAACTGCCGTAACTTCCGCTTTCCCATCCATTAGGTACACCTGTTTCATCTATATGTTCCATACCTAGCGCAGTTTTGTCACTATTAAATTTTTCTGTGCTGTAATAGGTTTGGATAGATTTTTGTGTGATCATATATTTCGCACTTGCATAGCTACTTTCTCCATCCGGACTTTTTTGTGGACTAAAGATTAGTAGTGCATAGCGGTCGTCTTTATTAACAAATTCTTCCCAATTTTCGTTCCCCCAATTATTATTAGAGGAAGTTTCTAGCGGATTATTTTCGTAAAAATATTCGTCTACAAATACTGTATAATAATATGTATTATCTTTATTGGTATCTTTCTGGTATTGATCTTCGATATCTGCTTTTAATTCAAACAAGTTAATCAATCCCTTTCCATCTTTTGGATAATTTGCCAATGTAGATTCGTTATTGCAACGTGCAAATCGCAGCCATTTGCAATCATGACCTACTACTGATTTGTCGTCATTATTTGTTTCTCCAAAAGGAGTTTTTACATAGAATTGCAATCCATCTTTCACTTCTGAGTACTTGAATTTTAAAATCAAATATCCATAATGAGCGTCTAGATTATATACAGTAGTCTGTGAGTCTACGATATCACCTTCTGCTCCTGGAGTATTTTCCGGATTTCCCTCCTCTGTTACTTCCGTAACAATATCTTCTACATTATTGATAGTTACATTATATGTATATTTTTTATTTCTTTCATTTTTGAAGTCAGCCGCAACATTATCAACATATCCCAAATGAATGACGTAAGTAACGTCGGCTACTCGTATACCATTGTCATTGTCTGCATTTTCAATTTCCATGTGCGCCTTAATCTCTACAAAGGTCGCATAAGGTTCTACATATTTATATTCTCCTGTATTTTTATGTTCATTAGTTTTGACCTCTTCTTCACGTTGTTTGTAATTCTCGATTGATCTACCTTCATAAGTTTTGGCATTCTTTCGGTTTTCTAACATATAAAAGTCGAAATCATAAATGTTATCAGTTTGTTCTCCAAACCTAATAGAAGATTCTGTATTCTCGTAATCTTCTGCTGTATTACCGACTGCATCAGCGTCTTGAGCTACTATATAAGATTTATTGGGCACATTGTATACTCTCCAACTTTTTGGAGTAAATGTTTTGATCTTTCCTCCATTAGCTTGCATGTTTGGAGTAATCTTGAAGATAATATGTGAGTCCAGACGGGTGAGGCTAATCTTTCCGCTAAGAGTGGTTGACTGTGCCGGAATGTTACAATATCCAGTTTGTGGTTGTGTGCTTCCATCTATATAAGCACCACTCATCACAAGTGCGGGCGACGAACGCTCCACATTCGCTTTGATTGTCAATGCTACAGACAACTTTTTAAAATCGGCTAATGAATTAACGTTCTCTAATGCTGCAGTGATATCACCACCTAGATCGTTACCTTTTACATTGGCTACTGCGTAGATAAGGCTTTCTCCACTAGTTGTTTTTAATGTTAGTGTGCCGGAAGAAACTTTCCCGTTTGCTTGGTTACCTGTAATAACATTCTTAATCAGATCACTGTTATAGTACCCTCCTCCAGTTTTTCTAGCCTGGTCGTTGTTGGCATTGAAGATGAGGACATACAGGTCGTTTACTTGGAATTCTCCTTCATCGCTTAATCCGCGAGTACTGACTTTCTGCATGGAAGGTATAGTGAATTTAAATCCGACCTCTACGGGAACTCCCTCTACAATCTCTGATGATTTATATATTTCTTCATCTGTACAAGCATTAAAAGCTATACAAGCTAATGTCAAGTATGTTATATTTTTTATTAATTTCAATATATTGTTTTGCTTTTTCATCTGATTATCCTCCTTGCATTAATTAAATGACGGAATATTCACAGTTTTTTCTTCCCATATTTTTACTTCATATTCTAAAATAGGATTGACATCTACTTCCACCTTTACATTAGTAATATTGAATACATACATATAGTTACGAAGAACGTCATAATCACTTCCATTTTCACTGAACATAATATCATAGTATTTTATTTGTCCTTTCACTTTTGCTTCTATCTTCAAATAGAGCTGTTCAGCTTTATCTACACCTATGTTCTTATGTTCTGGAATATAGAATTTATTCTCAATATTATTGCCTTGCGTTCCGCTCAGAGAGCCTGCAGACAGAGGTGTTGTTGCTTTAACAACATTGGTTGGGATAGAAGGTTGACCATTCGCATTGGTCGGAGCACAATATCCGCCATTATTGTAATTGTGTAAACTTACATTGGTGATTTCAAAGTTTTCCAATCCTTTACCGTCATTCACCGTTACATTCACTTTGGCAATAGCACGTTGCAATGTAAGTTCTCCTATATTATATTCTCCCGATTGAATGGATGCAATAGTTCCCTCTCCCCACATCGGAATATTTGTTGACCAGTTTTTGCCTTCATAACTATAAACCAATTGTTTATATAAATCAGCTTTACTGTTTCCTTTTGTCATGGTAGGAGATTGCACACCCTTACTTTCCGTATTCACCATTACCACAAAATCCATAGCGGTTCCTGTCATATATGTCTCTGTCAGTTTTCCTTCTACAAAGCGGGTTGCATCTCCGTTGGTGCCGCTTATCAGAATATACTTTACTTTCTCAACGAATTTTCCTCCTACGAAAGTGTATACTTGAACATCGTTAATTGTTCGTTCGCTTGCTAAACCTTCTGATGAGCCATTTATGCCTCGTGTGGAAGAAGTCGGGAAAGTTAATGCGAAATTGACTTTGCCACCTTCTATTAGTACTGCTTGGTCGTTGTTATCGATCGGACAATCACCCATGACTCCGTCTGAGACACACGATGTTGCCATCATGCATAAGATAGCTAGCAGATAATATGTCAAATGAGAGTATTTCATTTTTTGCTTTATTTTAAAGTTCGATATCATTGAGTTGGATGATCCAGTCGTTTACTTGGATTACAGTTTTGATGAGTGCCAATTTCTCATCTACAAAAATCACTAGTTCATATTTATCTTCTCGGTCTAAGTATTCTTGAAGAGAATAATTACGATCTTTATATTTTTCGGCATCTACTTCTTCGAAGTATTTCACCAAGTCGGAACTTTGGAATAATACTTCCTGAGTAGCAGTATTTTTGATTGTCAACTCCGGCTTTTGGCTTTCCACAAGTCTTGCCACGCTCATTTCGCTAACGATACCGTTGTATTGTTTGGCAGGTTCATCTGCAGAACTAAAAGCTCGGGTACTGACTACATCCGATGTGACATTGTATGGCTTGTAAGTCAATAAGTTATCTTCTAATAGCGTGTTGTCATAGTTCATGTAACCATTATTGTCGTATATGGCGCATTCGAAAGTTTTTTGTGTCAAGCGGGTTACAGGTCCTCCTGATTGGTTTACTTGTGCTACAACGACACGGATTGTATTGGTATTTTTTACTAATGAGACTTCGGTGATTTGCTGTCTGCCGCTACGAGTGGTAGTTCCTTTTTTAACCTCTCCATGCCAGAGTGAATGTAGGCTGTTGTCTACTATGTATTGTCCCTTTTCATCCTCGGTGGTGCTGCGAGTAGCTTCTTTGCGTAATGTTTTTACTCTTAATTCGTCAATTTTAGCTTGATTGGGATATAGCAAAGGGACTGCAAATGATTCATCATTTAATCCTGCCCATACCACCAGGTGGTATTGCGAGAGATCTATATCTACGTTCATCGCGTAGGTTTCTTCTCCTAATGGCTCACCTTCATCGGTGTTCTGGAAAACAAGATTGTTATTATCGTCAAAAGCGTAAAGAGTAACAGTTCTTACTTGTTCGGCGAATACATCCTTTTCTTCCATATTGTAGTCATACTTGAACTTGACACAATATTCGATGTCACAATTCTCATTGTAATCCAAAATGGAATCACAAGATGTAATTGCACCAGCCAATATTGTGAATAACAATATGTTATTTGCTTTTTCTTGTATGGTAGTTAGGATTCGTTTCATTGTTTTTACTTTTTATGCTTTTAAAGAGCGGATGTTTTGTTTGAATGTGATACTCTCTTCTTTCGGAGTATAATTTAGGGAGAAGAGACTTCTCCCTAAATTAATTTATTATAGTTGATTAAAGACCAACATTATTGATATGGATAGTCCAAGGAGCTATAGTAACACTCATCATTAATTTCGTTTCATTTTCAGGAGTTGGAGGTACAGGTTTCGGATAACCTAAATCAGCAATAGAAGTAACTTTTAGTTGGTACCAGTTATTGCGAGCGATATTAGCTCCAACACCAAAATGCTCGATAGGTGCTTGATAATAGCATTTTCCTCCTGCATATCTCATGATACTTCTGTTAGCCAAAGCTACGTCGTCATTTTCTCCAATACCAGTAAGATCAACATCTGCACATAATTCTTCCCAATTCTTGTAAATTTGAACTTTCCATGTTTCACCATCACTTTGTAATTTAGGTCTGCTGTAGAATGTTCCTGCTATTTCTTGATTTCCGTCATTTTCGAAGAAAACTTGTCCTTGATAAAGAACGCTGGTGCTAGTTGCTGTATTCCATTCACTACCTAAATTTTCGAGTACGTATGTTGTTCCTGTTGCATTCAACCATCTGTAATCAGTCTCACTTACTTCACCTGTTTTATATGGGTGTAAGAATGACGACCATGCTGCATTTCTACCACCAAGTACATAAGAATCGTCAGCTAGATTAGTGTATGTATGGCTCAAAATTTGTACATACACCTTTGGTCCTACGAAAGTGGGAGTTGTTAATTCATATTTGTTGTCTATAGAGCGCTTTGTCTCTTCTGTTAATTTTGCACTGATTCGTTCAACGCTAATGTTTGCTGTATTGGTATCTGTTCCACCTACAATTGCTTTTATTACAGTAGGTTCTCCATTAACATTGCTCATCATAAAATTACCAGATTTAGCTATTGTTTCAGCTATATAATCCAAACCTTCACTTGGTAATTTTTGTTTTCCAACCTTTAAATTCTCCAAACCAGTTGTTGGTATCTCCATAATAGGATTAATAAATGCGTAAACCTTTACATTGTTTCCTGCTTCAACTTGGAATTTCTCTGTGCTGTATATTCTAGCACCACTTTCAGTTTGTTGACCAAAGGTTAATCCTTTTACAACAATTCTTTTGTTTGTTTCAGTGTACTCTAAAACTGCTGTAATTTCAGTAGCTGCATACTCAATATCTATACCTGCATTTGTGCCACCATCTGATACAACTCTAGTTGTGGGAAACTGGAAATTGATTTGCATTGCTGCATTTTCACCATTTGTTTGGATTCCATCATTGTCAATGATTTCGTCATTGCTACAAGCTGTCATGGCTGCTACTGCCAAACCTGCTAATAATAAATTCTTTACTTTCATTTTAGTTTTGATTTTAATGTGTGATGCTATAATTCTTTTTTTTAGGGTTTGCATATTATACTATGTATGTATAATACGCTAATTGTTTTTTCTTTTTTTTAGGAGAGTCATCTAAAGGATGAGGGTCGTTTGTTTTGTTAAAACATCATTTTCTTTTTAATAGGAAGCCCTTATATTATATAAGGAAAAAGAAGTAACTTCCGAGAGGAATGATTTTGTTTGTTTCTAATAGGCAATGTTTCTTTAATTGTTTATATACTGATTTTATTGTTTTGTTCTTTTGTTTGTTTCGCAAGAAACTTTTGTTCCTTATCGACATTGCAAAGGTATGGGAGAAATGCGAAATCGTTAATTGGTGTTTTTTTCAATTTTTAAGGTGAATTTTTCAATCTTTTAAATGGCCTTTTAAGATGGGTGAATTGGTCGTTTTTTGAATGATTTTTGGGTTAAATGAATGTTTTACCGCCTATGTTTTCTATTTACCGCTGTTATTCTTTTATTATTTTCTTCAACTATTTTAGATAGAGCGAATAGAATTTGCAACTAATGTGTGGGAAGTTAGTGAAATTGTGTTTCGTTCATCCCGATTTGAATGATTTACTACTGCTTTGCATCACACTGAGAATTATAGCACCGATTAGGGTTCAGATTGTTCAGTTTTATCATGAAACTCTTTGTTCATCGGCATTCCGGCTGAAAGTACTACTCTAAAAACAAGGAATATCGCTTTCAGTGCTTTCAGCCGTGTTGCTAAACTCAATCATCGTCTTACCACCAAATATACATTCCCATATTCCGTATGCTTCCGTTCTACCCCCATTTTTATCAATACTTGCGCAAAATGGTTCGGATTGAAACCTCGTAGAGCAGCAGCATTCCGTTTCTTCAGTTCTTTATAATATCGGCGGCAGAAAGTCGCAGATATTTCTCTTCCGCTGAGGCTGAGGTGCGGAAACAACTGAGAAATACTTCTTCGGCAGGGCAAGTACGGTAAAAGGGGGCACTTGGCAATACTGCGTTGTTTGGCGTTGATACACTCTCTTTTTTCCGAATGCAATAAGAATATGCTGAAATTTACTCTTTCCTAAAATCGATTGCTTATCTTTGTTCTTTTGAAATATATTATAATAAAAGAAGATATGACAGAACAAGATATATATAAACTGCTTGCAGATGGTGAGCGTGTTACGCTTGAATGCAAAAAGGCACAAAATGGTGTGCCAAATTCTTTGTGGGAAACATATTCTGCATTTGCTAATACGAATGGTGGAATTCTTTTGTTGGGGGTATATGAAAACGTAGCAGAGAAGACTCTTTGATGAGATTCACAATCACTGGCTGGTGTTGAGGATGCAGACAAAATACGCAAGGATTTATGGAATACTATTAACAGTCGTGAGAAAGTAAATGTGAATCTGCTACATGATGAGGATGTTCAGACGATTAGCGTTAATGGTAAGGAGGTAATAGCGATAAATGTACCACGTGCCGATTATAATTTGCGTCCTGTTTACATTAATAACAACTTGATGCGTGGTACTTATAGACGCAACCATGAAGGTGATTATCACTGCACAGAGCAAATGATAAAGAGATGGTGCGCGATGCTTACGAGGATGGCAATGATCGATGTTCTTGGAGTATTACACAATGGATGATATTGACATCCCGACATTAGAGGGTTATCGTGTTATGTTCAAGACTAATAATCCAGAACATATTTGGAATAGTCTTGATCATAAGGAGTTCTTGATGCAACTTGGTGGCTATGTTGTAAACCGAAAAGATGGTACTGAAGGTCTGACTATAGCAGGTCTTCTGATGTTTGGTAAAGGGTTGCCGGTACGTGAGCGTTTTGATTATCTGCGCATGGACTATATTGACAAGTCAAACCTTATAGGTGACCAACGTTATAGTGACCGACTGACCTATGACGGTACATGGGAGAATAATCTGTTCAACTTCATTCGTATGGTAGTTCCCCGTTTGACGCGAGATATTCCAAGGCCATTCCAAATGGATGGCATTATCCGTAAGGATGATACACCACAGCATAAGGCAGTGCGTGAGGCTTTTACCAATATGATTATCCATGCCGACTTAATGCTGAATGGCCTTCTTCGTGTCGAGAAGTATGATGACCGCTTTGTGCTTTCCAATCCAGGCTTATTGAAATTGCCTGTTGAACAAATCTATGCTGGTGGCGAATCCAAAGCTCGTAACCAACGAATGCAGCATATGCTCCGTATGATAGGTTACGGAGAAAACCTAGGCTCAGGTTTCCCGCTCATCCTTAGTGCGTGGAATGAGAAGCATTGGCTGAAGCCGGAATTGGTTGAGCAGCCGGAACTGATGCAGGTGAAACTAATCCTTCATATTGAGAATCGAGTGTATGTCACGAAAGATGTCACGAAAGATGTCACGAAAGAACTAACAGAACGTCAGCAGATTATACTTGAATTCATGCAAGCTGATGGAACTATAACTATCTCTGAAATGTCCCAAAAGACAAACGTGACAGAACGGACTATTAAACGTGATATAGAATCTCTTACAGAGAAAGGTATACTTTCTCGTGAAGGAGGACGCAAAGAAGGTCGATGGGTAATCCGTAAAATTTGATGATATAGGCACATTATATAAGATAATATAATGTAAGTGAAATTCATCGTCTTACCACCAAATATACATTCCCATATTCCGTATGCTTCCGTTCTACC
>ERZ859817.1018-NODE-1018-length-12547-cov-1.801153_pt1 | contig 12547 bp, 8 predicted proteins | sample MGYA00509986_ERZ859817 | MGnify/ENA primary metagenome ERZ859817 (study PRJEB30046, sample SAMN00715155) | human gut metagenome | study: EMG produced TPA metagenomics assembly of the A metagenome-wide association study of gut microbiota in type 2...
TTTTTTGTGACATGGATGTGATTCGCCTCTCTTAAATTTTTCATTGCAATGCTGACACTGGATTTTTTAAAGTCCAGTTCATTTGCAATATCAACAGCACGCACAACAGGCCGTTCTTGCTGAGCATTAAAATAGTTTCAAGATAATTTTCCGCAGATTCATGTATTGCCATAATAATTTCTCCATTTAAAAACCGATTAATTTGATGTTATTAGTATATCATAAAAACATCAAATAGGCAAATTTATAATGATATTTACAATTTTATGGGCGGAAGGAATTGTTTTTATGATAAAAAAATGGTAAATTATAAAGATGAATATACAAAATTTAAACTGTTTAATAGATTTGCATCTGCATTTAGACGGCTCTCTGCCATTGCATACGGTAAAGGAACTGGCAGAGCAGCAAGGAATCACACTGCAGATGACAGACGGGGAATTAAAGAAAAAACTCTCCGTGCCTGCAGGCTGCCGGGATTTGAATGAGTATCTGACAAAGTTTGAATTTCCGCTGACTCTGATGCAGACACCGGAGGCACTTGAAAAATGTATGCATGATCTGCTGACTGAATTAGAAGGGCAGGGTGTGCAGTATTGTGAGGTCCGTTTCGCACCACAGCTTCATACACAGAAAGGGATGAGTCAGAATGAAGTGATTGAAGCAGTGAAAGCGGGGCTTTACAGTGTGGCGGGTGTGAAGCCGGAGAGTATTCACGCGGGTATTATTTTATGCTGTATGCGTGGCAGTGACAATGGACAGCAAAATAAAATTACGGTTGAAGAAGCTGCAAGACATCTGGGAAGCGGTGTGTGTGCAGTAGACCTTGCCGGAGCGGAGGCATTGTATCCGACAGAGCAGTATGCGGATTTATTTGCCTATGCAAAGCAGTTACGCATACCGGTTACGATTCATGCAGGTGAGGCAGCAGGTACAGAGAGTATCCGTGCGGCAGTGGCAATGGGTGCTGCGCGTATCGGACACGGAATTCGTGCCGCATATGATGCGGAAACTATGGAACTGTTAAAAGAACATCACATTACACTGGAATTATGTCCGACCAGTAACTTAAATACGAAAGTTGTCGATTCCATTGAACAGTATCCCATCCGTCAGTTAATGGATGCCGGAGTGGCAGTGACAATTAACACCGATAATATGACGGTATCGGATACCTGCATACAGCACGAATATCAGCTGCTTGCAGATGCATTTGCATTTGGGGATACGCAGATAAAAGAATTTCTGTACCATGCGGCAGAAGCATCATTTACAACAGAGGATATAAAACAGCGGCTAAAGGCGCGGATTACATATACGTTTTAAAAGATACAAGGGGGAAGTTTATAGTTTATGCGTTATGTTGCGATAGAAAAGGCAAAGGATAACATGGTACTGGCAATGCCCATATATGACAGTATTAACAGAGTACTGCTGGCAACAGGTACCATTATGACCAGGGATTATATCAGAAAATTAAAAGCGCGGGGACTGCCGGGCTTTTATGTGGAAGATGAACTTGCAAAAGACATTGAAGTACAGGATATCGTTACACAGGAACTGCGCAATGAAGGGGTAGAAGCCTTGCAGCGTGGTGATCTGGATGCCTGCATGAAAGTTGCGGAACGGATTGTGGAACAGATTCTGTCACGGCCGCCAATCCGTCTGGATATGATTGATTTAAGAATGTTTGATGATTATACGTACCGTCATTCTGTCAATGTGGCGGTCATGAGTACAGTCATTGCGCTCAATTTAGGGTTTAATAAGAAAAAATTAAAAGAGGTCAGTATTTCCGCCATGCTGCATGATATTGGTAAACTGATGTTAAATCCGGAAATTTTAAATAAGCCCGGACCGTTAACGGAGAGTGAGTACGAACATATCAGGCAGCATCCGCAGATAGCTTTTGATTTTCTGCGGCAGCGCATGGATATTAGTTCAACAATCCGTGCCGGGATTCTGTCCCATCATGAAAATGAAGACGGCAGCGGGTATCCGAATGGATTCGTAGGTGATGATATTTACATTTATGCAAAAATCATTCACGTAGCGGATGTGTTTGATGCACTGACATCCAAAAGACCGTATAAAGTACCTTATGCACGTTCGGAAGCAGTTGAGTATCTGATGGGCGGATGCGGCAGATTTTTTGACAGAGATGTGGTAGAGGCGTTTATTCAGTCTGTGGCAATCTATCCGTCCGGGACGGAAGTGATGCTCTCAGACGGCAGAGAAGGCATTGTGGCGGCAAATAAATGGAATCCGCTGCGGCCGTTAATCAGGCTGTGGGATGGGGAAGAAATAGACCTAAATGATTCGTGTAATTATCGTGATCTGACAATTGTTCCGGAAACCGATGCGATTTTGGTGTAAAATATTCGTTATAAATAAACGGGGGCGTGTAACTTGACGTTGTGCTTTGTGTCGCAGGCACCACAAAGCCGCTTTTTATCGCAGAACTGGATAAATTCGGTTTGCGACTCCTCCGGTATTAAAATGCCTGTGGAATGGGGATTAGTATGGATAATAAGAAAATAAACCCGCTGTTTACCAAAGAAAATGTTGAAAAAATTGTTGTACCTGATATTGTGAAAGTAGATTTGCTGAGTATTCTGGAAGAAAAGTTACAAAAGGCGGGGTTTTATTACAGAGTGGCATATCGTGTCAAAGCGGTAGATTCGATGGTCAACAAGCTGATATTTAAGGATTACCGGCGGAAAGGCACGGAAAACGAAGATAAGAAAATGCAGGATTTAATCGGAATCCGGATTATGCTGTATTTCAGTGATGATCTGGAAATCTGTATGAGGCTGCTGGATACGCTGTTTGTCGAGCCCGGCAAGTGGGAAACCACGGAAAACAATGAATATGAGTTTAAGGCAATGAAGGTCAACGGAATCTTTAAGCTGCCGGCATATTTAAGCAAGACGATTGTCAATCCGTCACTGGCAGATTATGTTGACAGTACTTTTGAAGTACAGGTCAGAACCAACTCCTTTGAAGGGTGGCACGAGATTGAACATGATCTGCGCTATAAAGGTTCGGCATTCGGTATCGGTAATGAAGCGCTGGCACGCAAGATGAACAGTATTCTGGCAACACTGGAGCTGTGCGATGATTCTATTGTACAGCTGCTAGAGGATCTGGGACACCAGCACTATAAGGATAAGCTGTGGTGCGACATGATACGATGCCATTACAGGCTGAAACTGGACAATACGCCGATGTATCCTGAAATTGAAGAAATTTTAAACAGAGATACGGAGCTTGCAAAGCAGTTTTACCGTTTTGACCGCGGAAAAACAATTGCACAGCTTTGGAATAATACATCGGATAAGGGTGTGCAGTTAAATGTTAATAATATTATTCGTATTGTCAATCAGATCGGCCCGAATGATGAGCGGTTAAAGGAAGTTTTTGCAAAGCGCGACAGGGCGGCTCATCAGGAAACGGAAAACAGCGGCAGACGCAAGCGTTTTGAACCGTTTAAGACACTGGGAAGATATAAAGTTTTTCAGGCACAGACATACATAGAAACGGCCAATTTAAAGACAGAAGACGCGTTCCGCAAGGCGGCAGGATACATTTATTCATGGGTAAAGTCCCGCTTTAATGAGGTCTTTTCTGATATACCGGAGCAGGTTGCCGGTTACAGTGGCAGTACGCCGGGATACAGTGTGCTGGTTGACTATGATGAGGAAAAATGCTATTTTAAAGAATATACTACGCATTTTGATACCAGAATATCTTCCCGTATCTGGATTTCAGAGGCGGTTGTCAAAAAAGACGAAAAAGGACTGCTTTTTACGGTGCTGAATGAATATGCAGAGCCAAAGGAACGGTACCGGGATAATGAAAATATTTTATTTTCCAGACCGAATTTTTATGGTGAAATTGCGGACAATATCGGAATCTGTGATGTGGTACGGCTCCGCGAGAGTGTTCATCATGTTGATATGGAAAATGCGGCGGAAATGGACAGCCTGATTGCCAATCCGGACAGAAAGTTTCCGGTGATTGTCTTTATGGCAGCAGACAAGGAATGGACGGAAAAATTTGACGTGGATTATTTTTCTTATCTGGTTGGCTATTATGCGCACATTATGTTTGTAGAGAAAGCGGAATCAGAAGCTTTTGCTCATAAATACGGACTTCATGCGGGATATGAAGATTCAATTACGGTATTTTATCCGGGCGAAGCACCGCAGACCAGCTACAAATCCGATATTCTGGAAACGCGCTTTGAAGTTATCAAGCTGGAACAGAAAAAATACTGGAACGAATTCGGGTGTCGCGCGTACAGACGCCAGCTCGTATCCCAGATTCGTGAAAAGAATGTGGCTTATGGGGCTGGGAAGGAAACAAAACAGTAAAACAGACATAAAAATAAAAATCCTCCCATACGTTAAAACAGATGAAACGCTGTCAGACGCATGGGAGGATTTTTTTATGGCAGATTGTAAAAATGAGCAGATGGGTATAGTGCAGATTGCAGATAAACAGGGTACAGATGAACGAATAAACATGTCAATAACAGATGTGATGTACTGGCTTGACAAAATGCAGGAAAAAGACCGGCTGATTTACACGAAGGAAGAAATAGAGCGGTTAAACCGGCAGATTTATTGTAGGTGTCTTGAAACGGGAGATATGTTTGATATTAAAGAAATAGTAAAAGAATATTCACCCGCGGTTTGGCCGGGAATCTGTATCAGCCGTGCAGATGTAAAAAAGAAGCTGGGTGCATGGCAGGAAAGTCCGTGTGATTGGACAGAAAAAGATGGGGACAATCAAATTACGGTGTTATTGCCCAATGAGCCGGTAGTGATTGTGCGCGAAAGCTTGTGTAAAGAATGGTACTATTTGTATGCACGTAATGCCGCAGGCTGGGTACGCAAAGACTGTATTGCGGATTGCGGTGGCAGTGACTGTGACATACAGCAAAGAAATGGACGACAACCGGATTTTTATGTGATTACGGCAAGCCGCTGGAGGACAGAGTGTAATTCAAAAGATAAGTGCGTATCACAGATAACGCTTTATATGGGAACAATATTGAAAAAATGTAATGAAAAAGAATTTGCGGGAATTCCCTATAATGGAAATATTGCCGCATTATTTCCGGTAAAAAATCAAAACGGTCAGTATGAAGAAAGAGCGATACAGCTGACACAGGCGGCGGGAGCGGTTTGCGGCTTTTTACCGTGCACGGCAGAAAATATTCTGAAACTGGCTTTTTCAATGCTGGGTGAAGTCTATGGCTGGGGCGGCAGTCTGGACTCGAGGGATTGCTCCATGATGGTACACGATATTTTTGCGTGCTTTGGTATCTGCCTGCCCAAAGACACAACGGGACTGCAAAGTCTTAAGGGACTGGATATTTTTATGGATTTGACATCGTATTCCAAAGAAGAAAAAGAGCAGATTCTGACCCGTCTGCGTCCGGGTGCGGTACTGGGCTTTCCTGGACATGTCATGATTTATCTGGGAAAGACAGGACAGGATTATTATGTTATCAGCCAGACCGGGCATTTTTATCAAAAGACGGATACCGGATTTGAAAAAGTGACTGTTAATTCCTGTGTTGTCAATTCTTTATCAGTGTATCGGAAAAATGAAAAAACATGGCTGAATTCGCTGGCATATTGCCTGTTATATGATTTTTAGCATGAAAATATTTTAATGAGTAGTGACACATTTTTAACCGGACGGTATAACTGCGCAAAGCATGTATCAGGTATATAAAGTGTATTTGTCAATTATTTGCTTAAAAGTTTTATCAATATTAACCCCCTTTTAATAGTATTTTATACCCCCCGGTGTTATACTTACCATATAAACTACATACAAAGCGGTGAAGGATATGGAAAAAGAAGTACAGACAGATGTTACAAAAAACATAGAAAACGTAGAAAATATAGAAACACAGCGGGTGGAAACGACCCAGCTTGAGGTGGTGCAAAACGATGCTCTGACCATAGAAGAAATCGAAACCGGTCTGGTCTATAATGGCAGTATGGTGCGTGTGGCAGATATTTCGGAGGAATTCCGGAAAGTCATCGAGCCGATTTTAAGAATGTACAATGCGGCAATGAATGTGACAACGGCGCGGATTGAAATAATCAAAGATGAGTCGCGCTATAAAAATGTGCGCTGTCCGGTGCATCACATTGACACCCGTTTAAAGTCAGCAGGCAGTATTTTGGGAAAATTACAGAAGAAAAATCTGGATTTGACCATTGGTGCGGCGTGCAATAACATTTACGACATCGCGGGTGTAAGAATTGTCTGTCCGTATATAAAGATGTATATTTCATACGTGACAGAATTCTGGCGCAGGACGACATTGAAGTTATGAAAGTCAAAGATTATATCGAACATCCGAAGGAAAACGGCTACCGCAGTTATCATCTGATTATCCGTGTGCCGGTCTTTTTTATGAATAAAAAGCAGATGGTTCCTGTTGAGATTCAGATCCGGACAATGGCTATGGATTTGTGGGCAAGCTTAGAACATGATATCAGCTATAAAGCGATTAACAGCAAAGGCGAATATCAGGGAGATTATTCGGAATTCAGAGAGGAATTAACCGAATGCAGCCGTCTGATTTACGAAGCAGAAGAAAAGATGGAGAGAATGAACAGTATGCTGGAATAAACTTGATTTTTTACATTAAATGCAATAAACTATATAAGTGTGAAAAAAGATGTATTTTAGCATAATGGAGGAAAAAATGGATAATCAAAAACTTGCTGAATTATTATTTCCCGATGTAACCAAAACACCGGAATACTATGAGGAGAAGTACCCTTATAGAAAACTGCCAAATAAAGCGGAGGTAACAAGACTCGCACCGAGTCCGACGGGATTTATTCATCTGGGAAATCTCTATAGTGCATTGACGGATGAACGTCTTGCACATAGAAACGGTGGTAAGTTTTATTTAAGAATTGAAGATACAGATGCCAAAAGAACGGTAGAAGGTGCGGTTGATACCGTTATCAATGTACTGCGTTATTTTAATATTGAATTTGATGAGGGTGCAGGCTACCCGGACGATGACGAGCGCAATGCCTACGGTCCGTATTATCAGACACAGCGTGTAGATATTTATCATGTCTATGCAAAAAGCCTTGTAGAACGAGGACTGGCGTATCCTTGCTTCTGTACGGAAGAGGAACTGGAAGAAGTCAGAAAGCAGCAGGAAGAAGCGAAAGAACTGACCGGTTATTACGGAAAGTATGCAACCTGCCGCAATTTAAGCGATGAAGAAATCGAAGCCAATATCAAAGCCGGAAAGCCGTATGTATTAAGACTTCGTTCACAGGGAAGCCCGGATAAGGAAATCGTATTTGTCGATGAAATTAAGGGCGAAGTAAAGCTTCCTGAAAATATTCACGATATTGTCTTATTAAAGAAAGACGGGATTCCAACCTATCATTTTGCCCATGCGATTGATGACCATTTAATGCGTACAACGGTTGTTGTCCGTGGCGGCGAATGGCTTGCATCAGCACCGATTCACTATGAACTGTTCCATGTATTGGGTTTTAAGATGCCAAAGTATGCCCATACGGCACATTTAATGAAGTTTGATGAAGAAACAGGCGGAAAGAGAAAGTTATCCAAGAGAAAAGACCCTGAACTGTCACTTGATTACTACAGAAAAGACGGTTATCATCCGTATACGATGAAGGTTTATCTGATGACACTGCTCAATTCCAACTTTGAAGAATGGCATGAAAAGTTCCCGGACAAGGATATCAACGAATTCCCGTTCTCACTGGATAAGATGAGTACATCCGGCGCATTATTTGATAAGGATAAGTTACATAATATCTGTAAAAATGAGTTATCAAAGCTTTCAGAGGACGAGCTTTATGACTTCTTATATGACTGGGCAGAGGAAAATGAACCGGAAAAGAAAAACATCTGGTTTGCCGATAAGGAAAAAATGCTTGGAATCCTGCGCCTGTACATGGGTATCGGCATGAAACGCAGAAGAAAAGATTTCATGTATGCAAAGCAGATTTTTGAAATGATCGGCTATTTCTTTGATATGGAAGATACACAGGAAAAAGATGAATTCCGCATGGATATGGAAGATGTCAAGACGATTCTGAACGAGTATCTTTCCATGTATAACCATGAAGACGACAATTCCGAATGGTTTAACAAGTTAAAGGCGATTGCGGATAAGCACGGCTACGCTTCCGATATGAAGGCATACAAGGCAAATCCTGAAGCTTTCAAGGGCAATGTATCCGATATTGCGGAGGTAATCCGTATTGCAGTAACCGGAAAAGCCAATACACCGGATTTATGGTCTATCGTTCATGTGATGGGCGAAGCACAGATGCGTGATAAAATTCAGAAAGTTTTAGCGTAAATACGGATAGAAAAAGAGGAAGAAGAAATGTTGACAAAAGATGTGGAAACAATGGCAGGTGCCGCACAAGGAAAGGCAGACATCTGTGAACACTATCCTGTAAAGTTTTTTATCCGTGCAATTATGGCAGGCTTTTTTATTGTCGTTGCAACGATTTTATCCAACGTATCCGCTGCGGTGCTGTATTCAACCTATCCGCAGTTTGGCAAGCTTTTAGGAGCATTTTTGTTCTCAATTGCGATTGTGCTGATTGTTTTTATCGGTGGTGAACTTTTTACCGGCAATAACATGACAATGGCAATGGGCGCATATGCCGGAACCTGTACATGGAAACAGGTTTTAAAGGTGTGGCTGGTCAGCTACATCGGCAATTTTGTGGGTGCGTTTTTTTTAAGCTTTTTATTTGTGAAAAGCGGTGCATCCCATCAGATTTTAGTAGATTATTACAACAGCTTTTTAGCGGCAAAGCTTTCAGCACCGCCGATGCAGCTGTTTTTACGCGGTGTCCTGTGTAATTTCTGCGTGTGTCTTGCAGTCCTTACCGGAACGCGCATGAAGTCGGAAAGCGGCAAGCTCATTGTCATGTTCTGTGTGATTATGGCATTTGTTGTATCCGGTTTTGAACACTGTGTTGCCAATATGGGCACATTTTCAATTGCGTATCTGTTGTTTGGCAGCATCAACCCGGTGTTACTTGCAAAGAGCATGATTTGCGTAACACTGGGCAACATTGTCGGTGGTGCGCTGCTGCTTGCGGCACCGTTAAAGCTGATGAGTGCGGAGAAGTAATGGAACAGATGAAAATAATAGGCTGGGTCCGAACAGATTTCCCAGAAAAATTTGGTGCACCCAGACAAAGCGGACTTGTCCGTGAATTGACAGGAAGAATTGAATTTGCACCGGAATACCGCAATAAAGAGGCATTCCGCGGGCTGGATGAATATTCCCATCTCTGGATTTTGTGGCAGTTTTCGGAAAGCATCCGGGATGACTGGAGTCCGACGGTCAAGCCGCCGCGGCTGGGCGGCAACCGGCGCATGGGTGTGTTTGCAACACGCTCGCCGTTTCGCCCAAACCCCATCGGACTTTCCTGTGTCCGGCTGGAGCAGGTCTGTCTGGATGGAAAAGATGCACCGTACTTAATGGTATCCGGTGTGGATATGATGGATCATACTCCTGTGTATGATATCAAACCGTATCTGGCATATACGGACAGCCATGCAGATGCGGTGTGTGGATTTGCGGATACGGTAATGGATCACGGGTTACAGGTTGTGATTCCAGAGGAACTTAAAGCAGAAGTGCCGCCGGAAAAGTGGGCAGGGCTTATCGGTCTTTTAAAGCAGGATATCCGTCCGGGATATCTTCATGCGCCGGACAGGGTATTCGGGGTGTCTTTTGCGGGAATGAATATAAAATTTACGGTAAATAACAATGTGCTTACAGTCTGCGCCATAGCAAAATTATAGAATGCTATAGAAAAGGAAGGTATCATTGAATAAAACGGTCGTTGTAGAACTTGATCAGAATGGAAAAGAAATTTTTCATACGGCAGGTTATGAAAAGTACTGGATCAGCCGGGTGGGCATGGAAACCGTCTGGTTGAGAAAAGAACGTGTAAAAGAAGTGGTTTCCGTTCAGGAAACCTTTGCCGCCATGGAGTTTTTAGAAAAGCCGGAGAGGGGAATTGTATCGGCAGAAATATCGATACGGATGAAGATGACAGATGAATCCTGCCGCTGGACACGTGTCGGGTATGAAATTATGATGCCGGACAACGGCACGGACAAAAAAGTCGTTGTTACTTTTACCGATGAAGAAAAAGAAAAACAGTCCGAAGCGGAATACGCAGAAGTTATCCGTGAGCGGGACAATCTGATTCTGACCATTTCAGGCGGAATCGCCATTTATGAAATTACAGACAAAATACGGACTGTTTATATTACGGAAGAAACGGCGGCGCTTGCCGGTTATACGAAAAAGGAATTGATGGAGATTATCGGGGAAAATGCGTTGGCATTATGCCATCCCGATGATATTAAAACAACGCAGAATTATTTTAAAACAAGAAGACAACAGGTTCGTGTCATGTCGTATGAGTACCGGATTAAGAATAAAAATGGTATGTATCAGTGGGTCAGTGTACGCGCCCGTTTTGTACAGCAGAAAAATTCGATTCTGCTGTATACGATTATGACCGATATTGATCAGATAAAAAAAGCAGAAGAAGATGCCAGAATGCAGAAAAAGATGTTGGAATTGGCATTGCAGCAGTCAGATTTCCGGTTTTGGGACTATGACATTAAAACGCATCGTTTATACCGCTCCTGGGCGGTAACACAGCAGGTTGGTTTTGGCGAATATGAGGAAAATGTACCGGAAGGATTTGTAGAGCTTGGATTGATTCATCCGGATGACTGTGAAGCGTATCTGGAATTTTATCACAATGTACAGCAGGGGAAGAATCAGCGCCTGACATTTCGTGCCATTCATCAGAATGGAGAATGGGGATGGATGGACATTGCTTACCGTGTATTTTTTAATGAACAGGGTGAGCCGGTGCGTGCAATTGGCGTAGGTGGAGATGTATCTAAGCAAAGAGAAAAAGAACAGAAGTATTTAAAAGATTTTGAATTATTCCGTGATGTCAGTATTTATGCAATTCAAAGAGTATTTCTGGATGTTTTTCTTGTGGATATTCCAACCGACAGCATACGGCTTGTGCTGGCACAGGGCGGATATATGAATATGAAAGAAATACAGGGATATGATAAAATTTTAAATCAGAAACTTTGCAGATATGTACGTGATAAAGAAGATGCGGTAAAGAAATTAAGTATTGCACAGATTAAAAAAAATATCGCATTGACAAAGGATCACAAACTTGAATATACGTTTGAACTGCGGAATGAAAAGGGACGGAAGTGCTGGTATAAGTATTATATTTCATATTTTCACGAGAATACGGAAAAATTGCTGGTGCTTGTGAAAGACGTAACAAATACAACCCGCCTTGAAGATGAAAAAAGACTGGAATTAGAGGCAGCATTATTGCAGGCGAAAAAGGCGAATGATGCCAAAAAAGCATTTTTATCGAATATGAGCCATGATATCCGTACCCCGATGAATGTCATTACCAATATGGCAAAAATGGTACTGGAAGAACCGGAAAATAAAACGCAGGTACTAGATTATATGAATAAAATCTGCTCAATGAGTACGTTTTTAATGGGGGTTATCAGTGATATTCTGGATGTGTCCAAAATGGAAAGCGGAAAACTGCAATTAAGGAAAGAACCATATTCGTGTATTGAACTGCACGATGCAGTCTGCGCCATGATGGAACCTCTGTGCCGGGAAAAAAATATTACTTTCTATACGAATCTAAATCCGCAGAATGACATTATTTTTACGGATAAGACAAAGCTAAACCGTATATTTTTCAATCTGCTCGGTAATGCGGTCAAGTTCACGCCGGCGGGCGGAAAGGTTTCGTTTCTGCATAAAAATATTGTGCGTAAAGACGGTTTTCTTGAATGGGATACAGTGATTACCGATACCGGAAGCGGCATGAGTAAAGAATTCCAGCGAAAAATGTATCAGCCGTTTGAACAGGAGAACCAGCTTGTGACAGACAGTCTTGCAGGTGTCGGGCTGGGTCTTGCCATTGTTAAGATGAATACAGAAGCCTTTGGCGGTACAATTGCAGTAGAGAGTGAGCCGGGGAAAGGTACGGCATTTACAATTCATTTAAAATCACCGTATATGAGCGGGGAAGATTATCATATGCATTATACAGCGGCAAAGCTGCAGACAGACCTTGCGGAAAAGAAAATTTTACTCGTTGAAGATCATAAACTGAACATGGAAATTGCAAAGAAGATTCTGGAAAAGAAACAGATGAAGGTAACATGTGCATATAATGGTGCAGAAGCTGTGGCATTGTTTGAAAAAATGCCGGAGTATACGTTTGATGCAGTGATTATGGATATCCGTATGCCGGTGATGAACGGACTGGAAGCGGCGGCGGCAATCCGTGCCGGTGCAAAAGCAGATGCTAAGACCATACCGATTATTGCGATGTCTGCCAATGCTTTTGCAGAGGATATGGAGAAGAGCCGGCGGGCGGGCATGAACCGCTACGTTGCCAAACCG
>ERZ859817.1028-NODE-1028-length-12408-cov-2.252813_pt1 | contig 12408 bp, 10 predicted proteins | sample MGYA00509986_ERZ859817 | MGnify/ENA primary metagenome ERZ859817 (study PRJEB30046, sample SAMN00715155) | human gut metagenome | study: EMG produced TPA metagenomics assembly of the A metagenome-wide association study of gut microbiota in type 2...
TCATTGGGAACATATCCTCGGCCGCAAAATAGGCTTTCTGATCGAAGCCGAACATGCCGGCGATCAGGTTGGCAGGGAAGCGGCGGATCGTCACGTTATACTGCCGGGTCGCATCGTTGAAGCGTGTGCGGGCCACGGCGATCCGGTTTTCCGTTCCTTCCAGTTGGGCTTGCAGCTCCAGGAAATTCTGGTTGGCCTTCAGGTCGGGATATTGCTCCGCAACGGCGATCAGGCGCCCCAGAGCCGATCCCACCTTCTGCTGCGCCTGCTGGAACTCGGCCAGCTTCTCGGGCGTCAGGTCCGCTGCATCCAGTTTGAACGACATGGCCTGGGCACGGGCCTCGACCACCTCGGTAAAAGTGGACTGCTCGTGCGCAGCATAGCCCTTGACGGTATTGACCAGATTGGGAATCAGGTCGGAACGACGCTGGTACTGCGCCTCGACATCGGCCCAAGTCGTATTGACGGTCTCTTCGGCCGTGACCATTCTGTTATAGGCCGAACAGGAGCCGCTGATGAACAGCACCACAAGTACGACCACTACGATCCAGATAACTTTTTTCATTTTTTCTATCGTTTTTTAGTGAATTTCCAAATTTACCAACGGGAACCGGCACCGCCGCCACCGAAGCTGCCGCCGCCGAAACCTCCACCGAAGCCGCCGCCCGAACCGTGTCCGCCGCCGAAACCTCCGATCCACATACCCCCGCCCCCGCGATGGTTGTTGTTATCGCTGCGTGCACTTCGGGACTGCCGCTTCACGACGAAACCGCATTTGCCGCAACGGTAAGTGTCTTCGAACAGGTTGTAATGGTCCGTCTGCCCGACGAGATTCCGCGATTGCAACACCAATGCGAAAGCACGACACCGGGGACAACGCCTGGAATGGTAGAATCCGACCAGCATGATGCCCAGCGGCACGAGGACGACCAGAAAGACGATCAGGAAAACCGCCCACACCGGCAAATCGTCCGCAGCCCGGAAATCGTCGTTGCCGCCCGAATCGAGCTCGCTGCCCTCGAGCACCGATGCCACGGCACGCAACCCCGCCACCATACCGGCGCTGTAATCTCCCTCCCGGAAATACGGCAGCATGTAACGCATCTGGATCCGCTTGCAAAGTGCATCGGGCAAGACGCCTTCCAGTCCCGGTCCGGTCACGAACCGCACTTCCCGGCGATCGACGACCAAGAGAATGCCCAGTCCGTTGTCCGAATCGGCGCGGCCGACACCCCATTGGGAAAAAAGCGTATGGGCGAAGGAGAAAAGATCATCTCCGCGAATATCCTCCACAGCGACCACGGCGACCTGGGCCAGCGCCCGATGCCTGAGCGAATAGCAAAGCGAGTCATCTCGGCGACTGCCGAAGGGGAAAGAACCCCGTCGGGATTCGACGTGAACCGATAACGGTTGCCGACCTGCACGTTGGGAATCTCCTCCACACCGTACGGCCGGGCAGCCGAACCCAGAAGCGGGAACAGCATTCCGAAGCAAAATATCGTCAGAATTATTTTTTTCATCGTCCTACTAAACCTACCTAATGCAACTTATATTATATGCGCATTTCCGAAACCGGGAAGCCGTTGCCGCTTCGCAAAACGGCCTCCCCGTCGCCGGCAAATGTACGAAAAAATCCGGCCTATCTACATCGGCCGTGTCAAAATCCGGAAGCTCCAGCCCGGCATCCGCTCATCGACATGCGAGCAGAGCTGTACGCGTTCGCCCGTCAGGGCGTCCGCATAGCCTCCGGCGTAGATTCCCGTATCGAAATCGGCATGGACTTCATAAGGCGACACGTTCAACAGGGCGACTACCCGATTTTCCGGAGTTTCCCTCACGAAAGTCAGCAGGCAATCCTCGGCATTGTTGCGGATTTCGACGAAGGAGCCGCCCCGCTCCCCGGAAGCGAGAGCCGGAGCATCGTGCCGCAAAGCGATCAGCCGCCGGTAGAACTCCGTCGTTTCGTTCGGCTCGCAAGCAGGCAGCGGGTCCCGGTCGAAAAAGGCGAAAGAGTGGTCGTAACCGAACTCCTGCCCCGTGTAAACCAACGGCAGCGACTGCGGCAGCAGAAACGTCAGGGCCGTCATGACCCGCACGGCAGGCCCCAGGCGGACGAATTCGCTACCGCTCCAGGAGTTCTCGTCGTGATTCGAAGTGAACATCAGCCGCAAAGCCCAAGCCGGGACGTGCTTCCGATCGGCATAAAGATACTCCCGAATACGATCGACCCGGCACTTCTGCTGCGCCACGTCGTTCATCAGGTGATAAAGCCGCCAGGCATACGACGCGTCGAAAGCCCGGTCGAACAGGTAATCTTCCTCGGCTTCGGCCAGCAGGAACAGGTCGGGTTTCACCGCCCGCAACCGCCGTGCCGCCTCCTGCCAAATTCGATGGGAACCAGCATCGCCATATCGCAGCGAAAACCGTCCACCCCGTGTTCCGCAAGCCAAAAACGCATGGCGTCGATCTGTCCCTGCCAGACGGCCCGATTGGTGTAATCAAGCTTGGCCGTGTCATCCCACCCGTTAGGAACGACGGGCCGGCCCGAAGCGTCCCGCTCGTACCAGTCGGCCGGACATTCCGCGAGCCAGCGGGCATCGCGCGAAGTATGGTTGGCCACCCAATCGATCAAGACCTTCATTCCCAGGGCGTGAGCCCTCCGAACAAAAGCGTCGAAATCGGCCAGCGTCCCCAGTTCGGGATCGACGGCCCGGTAATCCCGAATCGAATAATAGGAGCCCAGCGATCCCTTGCGACCGACCTCCCCGATGGGATAATGAGGCATCAGCCAAACGGCATCGATGCCCAAATCCCGCAAAAAACCGAGCCGCTCCGCAGCGGCGGCAAGCGTTCCTTCGGGCGTCGCCTGCCGCAGATTCATCTCGTACAACACGGCATTCCGGCTCCACACAGCATTCATCATATAATCAATCGTCTCTTTTAGCGTTATAAAATACAGTAATCGCAAATATAGCAAACAAAAACCTTCCCATTCATATATTTTTTCTACCTTTGCATACCAAAATTACACGTGTACTACAAAACTATTTCGAAATGAAACGAATAAAGGCCTTCGCCCTCCTGCTCGGGGTCGTCGTTCTTGCGTCATGCGCCTCCCAGAAGCGCGTGATCTACCTGCAAGACACTCAAGCCGACGAGCAGGTCAAAATCGCCCAGGATTATCAAATACGCATCAAGCCGCTGGACCGTCTGACCGTCGTGGTCAACAGCCGGGACCCGGAACTGGCTGCGCCGTTCAATACATCGACCTCTCTCAACTCCCTGACCGGAACCCCTCTTTCGACCTATTCGTCGAACAGTGCGTCGTTACAGATCAGGACCGTCGATGAAAACGGCGACCTCGATATGCCGATCATCGGCCCCATTCAATGCAAGGGCAAGACCCGTAGTGAACTGGCCCAGGAAATCGCGGACAAAATCCGGGAAGGCGGATACATCAGCGACCCGACGGTCAATATACAGTTCGCCGACATGAAAATCTCGGTCATCGGAGAGGTCGCCCGTCCCGGACAGTACGACATCACCAACGACCGCATCTCCCTGTTGGACGCCCTGTCGCTGGCAGGTGATCTGACCATCTACGGCGTGCGCTCCGACGTCAAGGTAATCCGGGAGGAAAACGGCGTCCGCACCACGGCATCTCTCGATCTGACTTCGCAGGACATTTACGATTCGCCCTATTTCTATCTCCAGCAGAACGACGTAATTTACGTGAAGCCGAACAAGTACCGGGCCCAGGCCGGCGAAATCAGCCAGAACCGCAGTTTCTATATCTCGCTGATCAGTACCGCCGTGTCCGTAGCGACTCTGATCGTCACACTCACCCGTTAATTTTCACAACAAGGCATGACACCTAACAATATCAACCCGAACTCCGCGAACAGCGATACAAAGCAGGAGGAACACATTACTTTCTCGGTGCACGATCTGATCCAGACGGTAATCGCCAACTGGTACTGGTTCGTCATCTCGGTATTCGTTTGCGTCGGATGCGGTTACATCTACATTTTACGCACCCCGAAAATATACAGCCGCACGGCCAACATCCTCGTGAAAGACAGCCGCAAGGGAGGGGATACCGACCTGGCGACCCTGAGCGACCTGGCGGGCCTGTCACAGCGCCGCAATGTGGACAACGAAATTTATATTCTCCAATCGCGCCGCCTGATGACGGAAGTGGTCAAACAGCTGGGTTTGACCGTTCAATACGAAACGAAGGACGGATTACGTCCCCAGGATCTCTACGGGCAAAGTCCGATCGCAGTGGAGTTCATCAACGATAACGACCGGCAGGGATTCCGGTTCGAAGTTTCGCTGCGCCCCGACAGCATCGTAAAACTCAACTACTTCGAAATATTCGGTCCCGACAAACAGAAATTCAAGCAGGAAATTTCGGCCGTATTCGGCGATACGATCTCCACGCCTGTCGGCCAAATGATTATCCGGCCGACTCTCTATATGTCCCCCGATTACTACGAAAAGGCTCCGATCCGGGTCACCAAAGGCAACTTGGGCGTAGTAACGCAGTTCTACCAGCATGAAGTCAAAAGTTTCGTAGCCAACAAACAGGCCTCGATCATCACCATTTCTATGAAAAGTTCCGTTCCCAAAAAAGCGGAAGATGTCATCAATACGCTGATCGCGGTTTACGAAAAAGATGCGATCGACGACAAACGGGGGATCGCAGAAAGCACGGGACAATTCATCGACAATCGGTTGGAGATCATCTCCGAAGAACTGAGCGAAGTGGACCGCAACATCGAAAAATTCAAAAAAGACAACAAAATATACGATATCGTATCGGAAGCCGAGCAGACGATTACCGAAAGCGCCCAATATAAAACCGACGGCCTCTCGCTGGAAAACCAGATCCGAATGACGGAATTCCTCAAAGAATACCTGCTGGACCCGACCAAAACCAATGAACTGATTCCCGGAACGCTCTCGATCAACAGCCCCGCGATCAACTCCCAGATAGAGGGCTACAATACCGAGTTGCAACGCTATATGAAGCTCAACTCCGAGAGTTCGGAGAACAACCCGATCATTCAGAATCTCGGCAACGGACTGGCTTCCACACGCCGGTCGATCATCGCGACGCTCGATTCCTATATCTCCACGTTGCAGATCCAACTGGCCGCTTTACGAAAGGAAGAGGCGCTGACCAATCAACGAATATCCTCGGTACCGACGCAGGAAAAACAGATTCTGGACATCGTCCGTCAGCAGAAAATCAAGGAGGAACTTTACCTCTACCTGCTCAACAAACGCGAGGAGAACGCCATCACCATGGTCATCACGGAAAGCAACTCGCGCACGATCGACAGTGCATACGGTTCCCCGCGCCCCGTGTCGCCCAATACCGTGCTGATTGCGGGAATCGCCTTCCTGTTCGGACTGGGCATCCCCTTCCTGATCATCTACCTGATCCAGATACTCGACACCACGATCCGGGGGAGGAAGGACATCGAGGACAACCTTTCGGCTCCGTTCCTGGGGGATATTCCGCAATATTCGGGAGAAAAGCAACAGGGCAGCTTCGTCGTACGCGAAAACGGCCGCGATCCGGTGTCGGAAGCTTTCCGCATGATCCGCTCGAACATGAACTTCATGAACCTGGGCAAGGGCGAGATAAAAGTCATTATGGTCACCTCGTCGAATCCCCACGCCGGAAAGACGTTCGTTTCGACCAACCTGGCCATGACGTTCGCCACGACGGGCAAGAAGGTCGTCATCATGGATCTGGACCTGCGGCGCCGCACCTTCTCCAAACAGATGGGGCACGGCGGAGATACCAACGGGGTTTCGAGCTACCTGTCCGGAAGCACGGAGCTTCAGGCAATCATCCGCAAATCCAAACTGTCGGAAAAACTCGACATCATCTACGCCGGCATCCAGCCGCCCAACCCGAGCGAAATGCTGTTGAGCCAGCGGATGGAAGAGTTGATCGCGGAACTGAAACTCCACTACGACTACATAATTATCGACAGCACCCCGGCGATGGCCGTAGCGGACGCCATCATCACCGACCGCCTGGCAGACCTCAGCATTTACGTAGTACGGGAAGGCCTGCTCGACCGTCGTCAGTTGCCGGATATCGAACGGCTGTACCGCGAAAAGAAATTCCATAACATGGCCATCATCCTCAACGGAGCCAGCTCGACAAAACGTCACGGGTACGGTTATGGCTACGGCTATGGTTACGGGTACGGCCTCGACGAAGAGGAAACCACGACAAAGAAGGGTTTCTGGGGCAAATTATGCGAATGGACACGTAATAAATTTCAAAAGAAATAACCGATATGGCCGTTAAAGGAGCAATCATAGCGATCGATTTCGACGGAACCGTCGTGACACACGCCTATCCGCATATGGGGATGGACGCAGGTGCGGTTCCCGTACTCAAGGAGCTCGTGGCGAACGACTGCAAACTCATCCTGTACACCATGCGCAGCGGACAACTACTCGAAAAAGCCGTCCAATGGTTCAAGGAACAGAAAATTCCGCTGTACGCCATCAATGAGAATCCCGGACAGAAGTCCTGGACTTCGTCGCCGAAAGTCCACGCCGACCTTTATATCGACGACAGTGCACTGGGATGTCCGATCCGCTTTATGGACGGCGTAGCCCGTCCGGTAGCCGACTGGGTGAAAATCCGCCAACAACTGGTAGAAGCCGGTTACCTGGATTAAGCCCGGGTATTTCACCTGTCCCGGAATCACGAATACCTCCGAATCGGAGCCGGCGGACAGGTGGTCGAGAGCCTAAACCTCGTTTTAGAGAGGCTGACAGGTGGCTGGTAACAACAACGAGCGGCCTTTCAGGGGCATCGGGCATAGAAAGCGAAAGACGAACGGAATAGCCTGGTCTTTCGATCAGGACATGGGACGACACCCAAACTTGTAAAAGCCTTCTACTCGCAAACCGACTTCGTCGAGTGCAGGAAAACCAATCAAAATCGCCGATCCGTTTGGATCGGCGATTTTCCATTACCGGACCGACGACGATTTGTCTATCGCCACAAGTATTCGGGATAAATCCCCGCCCGGATCATCTTCTTCAAATTGGCGACCAGCAACGGTTTATCCTCCTTATAGGTCACGCCGAACCACTGCGCCGGAGAACGGAGGACCCGAACGGAAGCCGTGCCGTCGGCGATCAACTTATTGACCATCGACGGGATATAGCACTCGGCTTTCAAATTCCCGGCACTCTCCTGCAGAAACGACCGAAAAAAAGCCTCGGAGTGGGCGAAGTAATCGGGAGTAAAGCCGAAAAGGTTCATCGACACGGGCGTATCTTCGGCCAACGGTTCATCCCCGTTCGCACCGTGATCGACGATCCCGGCCGCCGTGCGTTCGATCTGCGTATGCTCGACCATTCCCGTAAGGTCGCCGGCAGCGTTTACCGAACAGACGCCGCGCGACACCGTCCCGTTTTCGGAAAGCGTCCGGCTCAACTCGTACGCCACCATGCAATAGCGTCCCGACGCTCCATTCAATCCGCGAAGGTATTCGGCGATGGTACGGAACGCTTCCGCTCCATAAAAATCATCGGCATTGATTACGGCGAAAGGCTCGTGAACGGCATCCCTCGCCACCAGAATCGCATGGTTCGTTCCCCAGGGTTTCACACGCCCTTCGGGTACGGTGAACCCCTCGGGCAGACAATCCAGCTCCTGATAGACATACTCCACGCGGATCCTGCCACCGAAACGCTCTTCGGTGAAAACCTCCTGGAAGTCGGAAGCAAAACTGTGGCGGATCACGAATACCACCTTGCCGAAGCCAGCACGAATGGCGTCATATACGGAATAGTCGATGATGGCTTCGTTGCCGGGACCTACCCCGTCCATCTGCTTGAGCGATCCGTAACGGGATCCCATGCCGGCAGCCAACACCAATAATGTCGGTTTTATCATACTATATTCAGTTTTTACTCGTTTCAAAGAAACGTACAAAGGTAAGGAAACCGGCATTAAATTCAAAGATTTATTGTTACCTTTGTACAATTCAACTTTCCGGCGCGAAAAGGCAGGAATACCATCGGCCCCGTTCGATATGCCGGACCGGAAAGACGAAACGGACAGCCCCGGCTTTTCGACCGGCAGAAACCCCTGCGGATTTCGGTCCAATCGCAAACAACGATCAAAAACAGAACCATGAACGCATTTCATTCCATATCCTCGTGGTGGAAACGCTTCTCCCGCAAACGCCGCCTGAGCATGCTCAATGCGACCGACAACGTCGAGGAGTGGTACACCCACATCTCCCCGGCAGGTCTGCTCGCCGCGTTTCTGGCTTTCGCGCTGCTGCTTTTCATCCTCATTCTGTCGATCGTGGCCTATACGCCGGTGCTGGAACTCCTGCCCGGCTACCGCGTCGAAGCGGCCCGCTCGCGCGAAAATCTGATGCAAAGCGTCATCCGTCTGGATTCCATGGAGCGGATGATGAACGACATGATTACCTATAACAACAACATCGCCCTCATCATGGAGGGCAAGACTCCGGTGGTGCGAACCGTAGGCAAGGAAGACAGCATCCGCACGAACAAGACACTCGTGGTGCCCAGCCGCGAAGATTCGCTGCTGCGGGCCGAACTGGAGGGAGAAGGTCCTTACAGCCTCGGGCAGAGCACAGGCGGCGGTGCCGCACGCAAGCCCATCGAAATGGTCGCCCCGATCGAAGGCATCGTCATCGAGCGGTTCGACATCAAACGCGAGAATTTCGGCATCCGCATCGCCGCATCGCCCGACACCCAGATCGTCGCGGCGGACGACGGCGTGGTGGTGATGAATCTCTGGACCCCCGAAACGGGTTACCTGATCGAAATACAGCACTCCAACAACCTGATATCGATTTATAAAAACCTGTCCAAATCGTTAGTAGCCAAAGGACAGCGAATAAAACGGGGCGGTGTCATCGGATCCAATACGGAAGTGCTGGCCGACGGCGGCGACGCCAAAATTTTCGAATTCGAACTTTGGAGCAACGGCAAGCCCGTCGATCCGGAGAGTTATATCGTCTTCTGACCTTCGTTATGAAACAAAGAATCGCCTTGCTCGGATCGACCGGATCCATCGGAATACAGACCCTCGACATCGTTCGGGAAAATCCCGGACTGTTCGAGATCACGACCCTTACGGCCCATCGCAACTGGGAGCGGCTCGCCCGGCAGGCCGTGGAGTTCGACGCCGACAGCGTGGTGATCGCCGACGAACGGCAATACGACGCCCTGCGGCAGGCACTCGACGGCACGTCGATCAAGGTATATGCCGGCGAGGAAGCCCTGCGGCAAGTCGTACAGAGCGGGCAGGTCGATGTAGTCGTGAAGCCCTGGTGGGCTACGTCGGCCTAAGGCCGACGATAGCGGCGGTCGAAGCGGGCAAAAAGGTGGCGCTGGCCAACAAAGAAACGCTGGTGGCGGGCGGCTGTTACGTGATGCCGCTGGCGGCCCGGCACAAAGCCCCGATCGTCCCGATCGACTCGGAACACTCGGCGATCTTCCAGTGCCTGGCGGGAGAAAAGTCGCCCGTGCGACGGCTGATCGTCACTTGCAGCGGCGGAGCTTTCCGCGACCGCAGCCGCGAGGAGCTGGCTCACGTAACGGTGGAACAGGCACTGAAGCATCCCCAATGGCGGATGGGCGACAAGATCACGATCGACAGCGCCACGCTGGTCAATAAAGGATTCGAGGTGATCGAGGCGCACTGGCTGTTCGGCGTACCGGCCGAACGGATATCGGTGCTGATACACCCCCAGTCGATCGTTCATTCGATGGTCGAATTCGGCGACGGAGCGATCAAGGCCCAGCTGGGATCGCCCGACATGCGGACACCGATCGCCTATGCGCTCAGTTTTCCGCAGCGCCTCGACCGTCCGGTGGCGCCTTTCAGCTTCGCAGAGCACCCCACCCTCACCTTCGCCGAGGTCGATCGGATCAAATACCCGGCCCTCGACCTCGCCTACGACTGTCTGCGGCAGGCCGGCTGTACGATGAACGGCGCCAACGAAGTGGCCGTGGCAGCCTTCCTCGCCCGCCGGTGCGGTTATCTGGAGATCGTGCGCAGCATCGAATACGCACTGGGCAAATCCTCGTTCGCAGCCGTGCCGTCCCTCGGGGACCTGGGCGAAACGAACGCCGAAGCCCGGTGTCTGGCCGCCGAATACCTGCGGCTCTGATTATCGGCAAAGAACATTCTTACAATAAATGTTTTCGACAGGTAAAGACAGAACGGGGTTACCGCCGTACCTGACATAGAAAACAAACTGAAAAACGAACGCTTAAGCAATGGATATTCTTATCAAAATCGCTCAACTTTTTCTCTGCTTCACGATCCTCGTGGGCATTCACGAACTCGGGCACTTCCTGATGGCCCGGGCTTTCAAGATCCGCGTCGAAAAATTCTACATCTTCTTCGACCCGTGGTTTTCGCTCTTCAAGTTCAAGCGGGGCGACACGGAGTACGGTCTGGGCTGGCTGCCGCTGGGCGGCTACGTCAAGATCGCCGGCATGATCGACGAATCGATGGACAAGGAACAGATGAAACAGCCGGTCAAACCCGACGAATTCCGGGCCAAACCCGCCTGGCAGCGGCTCCTGGTAATGGTGGCCGGCGTCATGATGAACGTCCTGCTGGCCATCGTCATCTACTGCGCCGTTTGCTACACCTGGGGCGACTCCTACTTTTCGAACCAGGACGCGAAATGGGGCTATAATTTCAACCCGACGGCTCACGAAATGGGCTTCCGGGACGGCGACCGTTTCGTGTCGATCGACGGCGAGGAGATCGACAACGTCATGCGGGTACAAAACGACCTGCTGATTACCGACGGCGGCCGCCGCGTGGTAGTCGAACGGGGCGGAGAGCCGGTAACGCTCGACATTCCCTTCGAATCCCTGCTCCGTATGCGGCAGGAAAAGGCTTACGAAGACCTCTTCACCCTGCGGCTCCCCTTCATCGTGGACAGCGTATCCTACACCTCGGCAGTCGAAGCGGGCCTCCAGTCCGGCGACGAAGTGGTAGCGATCGACGATCTGCGCGATGCGGACTACCCCCGATACCGCGACTACCTGCAAAAGCACAAGAACGACAAGGTTCTGCTGACCGTCCGCCGCGACGGTGCGCTCATCGATTCGCTCGCACTGCCCGTCGATGCCGAAGGACGGATCGGCGGACGGTCACGAATCCCTATTCGCTTCGAACACAATATTACACATTCTGGGAGTCCATCCCGGCAGGCATCCACAAGGCCGGAAAGACGATTTCGAGCTACTGGGACCAACTGAAGCTGATCGTGCAGCCCAAAACCAAAATGTACGAGGAACTGGGCGGATTCGTGGCTATCGGCAGCATCTTCCCCGGTAGCTGGGACTGGCATGACTTCTGGCTCAAGACCGCCTTCCTGTCCATCATCCTCGCGGTGATGAACCTGCTCCCGATCCCGGGACTGGACGGCGGACACGCCCTGTTCACCCTGTGGGAGATCATCACGCGCCGCAAGCCGAGCGAAAAGTTCCTCGAGGTGGCCCAATACGTCGGCCTGATGATTATTCTGGCGCTGCTGGTCTATGCCAACGGAAACGACATTTACCGATTCTTCATCAAATAACGCCGCCATGAACGAAACATTGGAACGCTGCCGCCGGAATCTCGTCCGGCGCGGATTCGAAGCCCGGATCGCCGCAACGACCGAAGAGGCCCGGCAAATTCTGTGGGAAGAAATTCGGGCCGCCGCCCCGGAAACGATCTGTTTCGGGGATTCGATGACGATGAAAGCCACGGGTATCGTCGATGACCTGCATCGGGACGGCCACTACCGCCTGTTCGACGGTTTCGACCCTGCGATGCCTCGGCCGCAGAAGCTGGAAATCCGGCGCCAGGGCTTGCTGGCCGATCTCTTCATTACCGGTATAAACGCCGTCACGGAAGACGGTGCCCTGCTGTGGCTCGACATGATCGGCAACCGCATCGCCCCGATCGCCTTCGGGCCGCGCAAAGTACTGCTGGTCGTGGGACGCAACAAGATTACACCGACCCGCGAAGCGGCCGAAGAACGGATCCGCACCATCGCGGCCCCGCAGAACATAGCCCGGCATCCGGGATTCCGCACGCCCTGCGCCGTAACGGGTGTCTGCGCCGACTGCTACTCGGAAGACCGTATCTGCAACACGCACCTGCGGATGGAACGCTGTTTTCCCCGCAAGCGGATTACCGTAGTGTTGATCGACGAAGACCTCGGCTTGTAAAGGCCCCTGAAGAGAACGAAACCGAAGATTACGATTTTCTACTGACGATATGAACGAAACATTCGAACAGTGCCGCAAGAACCTCCTCCGCAGAGGATTCGAAGTCCGGATCGCCGCAACGACCGAAGAGGCCCGGCA
>ERZ859817.1031-NODE-1031-length-12345-cov-1.742718_pt1 | contig 12345 bp, 14 predicted proteins | sample MGYA00509986_ERZ859817 | MGnify/ENA primary metagenome ERZ859817 (study PRJEB30046, sample SAMN00715155) | human gut metagenome | study: EMG produced TPA metagenomics assembly of the A metagenome-wide association study of gut microbiota in type 2...
CAGACCGTATCCGGTGACTGTGCTTTTTCTACAATTTCACAGGCTTTCTTTAAATAGCCTGCCCTGCGGCGGCTTGACGGATTGTACAGGCAGATAACCAAGTCTGCTTCTGCCGCCGCCAGAAGGCGCTTTTCAATGAGTTCCCACGGTGTCATGCAGTCACTTAAACTAATCACCGCAAAGTCGTGGGATAACGGCGCGCCAAGACATGCCGCACCGCTGTTTGCCGCCGTCACACCGGATATTACCTGAATCTGCACGGATTCTTCTGCCAGTTCATAAACCAGACTCGCCATGCCGTATACACCGCTGTCCCCACTGCACACCAGCACCGTTTCTTTTCCCTCTTTTGCCCTGTCGATGGCATACTGACAGCGTTCCCGCTCCTGCATCATATTGGTTGAATAATACTGTTTATCCGGAAAATACTGTTTTAATAATTCCACATAAGTCCGAAATCCCACCACCAGTTCGGAATCCTGTATTGCCCTGACCGCTTCCAGTGTCATATTTTCCTTGAACCGCTTCCAAATCCTACTATTTTAAGCATTTTACTCCTCATTTCTTTTTATTTTATAAACCGCGACCGTGATGCCGTCACAGGCGGTTTTTGCCACTATTTTTTCTCCGCCGCCGGAGGCCGCACAGGCACTCCGCTCGCAGACATTACCACACCCATCTGCCCCTTTACAAAGGACGATGCCGTAAATGTACCCGCCTGCTGTTCTAATTCCTGTGCCGCATACGTCCGGTACGGCACTTTCATCTGTTTTGCAAAATCGATAATTCCTTGTTCCTGCGCCTTTCTGTCGATAGATGCAATCACGCCGATCCGCTCTATCAGCAGGTGATTCTGCGCAAATATCGTATAAACCGCCTGCGCAATCTCTTTTAAACTTTTTCCTTTTTTACAGCCGATTCCGACTGCCAGATTCATCGGCACCAGTTTTATAGTCCGTAAAAATACTTCTTTTTCATGCACCTCTGTTATAATCTGGATTCCGCTTTCAAATTCTCCGTTTTCATTTTTAGTAACCTGTATCTGCCCCGGATACTGCTTTTCCGCCTGTTCTAACAGGTCTATATATTCATCATTTCCTGTCATTCCAACCGGTTCATGATTTAAAATGCGCCCCGAAATGTCCTGAATCATTACAGGATTTACAATGCGCAGCCTGTGTTTTCCTGCAAATAAATCCACCGCAAACATACCGCGTGTATCGGTTGCCGTCGTAATGACCGGTGCCGCGCCAAGCCGTTCTGCCAATGTACTGCACACTCATTTGCCCCGCCGATATGCCCTGAAAGCAGTGAAATCAGGAATTTTCCGTCCTCATCTGCCACCAGCACCGCCGGGTCTGTCGTCTTGCTTTTCAAATAGGGTGCTATCACGCGCACGGCAATCGCCGCCGCCCCGATAAATAAAATCCTGTCACACTGATAAAACTGCTCCTTTATCACTTCGCCGACCGAATAAAAGGAATAAATTGTGCCGTCTGAACTGTCCGCTCTATCTGCGCTGTCAGTACTGCCCGCCCTGTCAACACTATCCCCGGTATCCATACATCGCTCATGTCCGTAGATTTCTACCGTCCCTTCTGTGTTTTGTGCCGCTTTTTTTGCAAGCTGTAAGCCCGGCTGTGTAAATGCAATGATGATTGTTCTCATTTGCGGTACTCCGTCTGAAATGTCGGGTCATACAGCTTGGAAAAAGCATATTGTTCCCCTAAAAAGTCACCGACCAGCACCAGTGCAGTCTTTGTAATCCCCGCTTCCCGTGCTTTTTGTTCAAGTTCCTTTATCGTTGTTTTTATACATTGCTGTTCTGCCCAGCTTGCCTTGTATACAATCGCACACGGCGTATCCGGTGTATACGCTCCCTCACACAACTGTTCCTGCAATTCTTTTAAATGTCCCGCACTTAAAAAAACAGCCATGGAAGCGCCGTGCTGTGCCAAAAGCGAAAGCTTTTCTTTTTCCGGCACCGGTGTTCTTCCTTCCATTCTCGTAAGAATGACCGTCTGGGATACTTCCGGTACGGTATATTCACAATTTAGCGCCGCCGCCGCCGCTAAAAAGCTGCTGACGCCCGGACAGATTTCACACTGGATTCCGTGTGTGGCAAGCACTTCAATCTGTTCGCGGATTGCACCGTAAATTGACGGATCGCCCGTGTGCAGACGGACAACCTTTTTCCCTGCCTGCTCTGCCTTTACAATCACATCAATGACTTCGTCCAGATTCATATAAGCACTGTTATAAATTTCACATTCTTTTTTTGCATATTCCAATAATTCTTCATTGACCAGTGAGCCTGCATAGATAATGACATCGGCTTCCTGTAATGCACGCATGCCGCGCACCGTAATCAGGTCTTTTGCTCCCGGCCCCGCTCCGATAATTTTAACCATATATTTATTCCTCGTTTCCTATCTGCCATGCAGAATCCTTATTTTTCACTGCTTACATCTGCCGTGATTTTTAAAAGCAGTTCGTCTGCCTGTTCTGTTTTTCCAAGCAGTCCGTATTCATTAGAAAAAACAACTGCACCTATCTGCATATTGTCACCGCCTCTTTTTTGCAGGCAGGCATCAATCCGTAACAAAGCTGTTCCATTGTCTTTCCGAGTATCTTTTCATTTTTTAAAAGCTCCAGTGCAGCATCGGTCGTCACACAGTCTAAAATATTGCGCACCGCTTCAATACCCGCGCCTGCCCGCACGGCACACGCTGCCAGTATTTCCATGCGGCCGTCCGCCATTTTGGAATGGGTATTCATAATGCCCGCGCCCAGCTTGACCAGTTTTCCGATATGACCGACAAAAAGCATTCCTTTTGCCCCAAGTTCACAGCCCATATCAATCGTATCCCCGATAAAATTACTGCATTTAATACTTCTTTTTAATTCAATTTTTAATGTTTCATGTAAAAAATCCTGTCCATAATTACCCGGTGTTATCAAAAGAGTCTGTTCCCCGTCTGCCAGGTGCATTTTCATCTCTGTACGGATTGTGTCAATCAGCGCCTGCTCACTCATCGGCTCTACAATGCCGCTTGTTCCAAGAATAGATATGCCGCCTGTAATACCAAGCTGCGGATTAAATGTTTTTTTTGCAATTTCCACCCCCTGCGGCGCAGAAATCACCGCCTGCAAACCGCCCTCATAGCCAAATGCTTCTGCCGTTTCCTTTAATGCCGCCTCAATCATCTTTAGCGGCACCGGATTAATCGCCGCCGCCCCGACCGGACGTGCAAGCCCCTTTTTTGTAATCCGCCCGATACCCACACCGCCGTCAACGATTATCTGCGGTTTTACTGCGGCTGTATCATTAACAATATTACTACTATTATAAATATAAGAAACCTCGGCAAATATCAGGATTTTGTTGGTAATATCCGGGTCATCGCCGCTGTCTTTCTGCACGGCACAGGATACGGCATGTGCCTTCATCTGAATCTCACAGACCGGCAGTGTCAATGTAATGTCTGACGGCGTTCTTACGGAAACTTCCGTCACTTTCCTGCCGGATAAAAGCATCTGTGCCGCCGCTTTTGCCGCGGCAGAAGCACATGTGCCTGTTGTATAACCGCACCGCATTTTTTTCTGATTTTTATACACATACCGTTCTAACATCTGCGCCATTCTTTATCGTCCTCTGCCGCCATGTAAAACAGGGCATTTACAATCGCCGCCGCCACATTACTGCCGCCTTTTCTTCCTCTTGCCACAATATAGGGCAACGTGCTGTCTATGATTTCTTCCTTTGCTTCAACGACATTTACAAAACCCACCGGTACACCGATAACCAGTGACGGTGTAAATATGCCCTTATCTGAAAGTTCCCGTATTTTCATCAGTGCCGTCGGCGCATTGCCGACTACCATAATACAGCCCGGATTGTGCTTTGCCGCCTTTTCCACGCTGACTGCCGCGCGGGTAATTTCACGCGCCGCCGCTTCCTTTGCCACCGCTTCATCTGCCATATAGCAGTGCAGTGAAATGCCAAACCGCTCCGCCATTTTATGGCTGATACCCGCGCCTGCCATATTGGTATCCGTCACAATGTCCGTTCCTTTTTGAATGGCTTCCAGCGCCTTGTCTACAACGCCCTCGGAAAATACCATATTCGTTTCATACGAAAAATCCGCAGTTGTATGAATCACTCTTTTGACAATCGGCTTATACTGCGGCGGTATCTGTGTCGTCAGTTCCTTTTCGATGATTGCAAAGGATTGTTTCTCAATTTCCATTGGTTTCATGCCTGCACCTCTCCTTATCCAGCATTGATTTTACTGCAAAAGACAATTTCTTAACGTTTCACTGTCAGGGCGGAAAAGCACCTGTTTTTTGTGTGCCTTTGCATACTCCGGCAGTTCTTTTACTCTTTCATTCATCTGTCCTGTCGGACACCCTGTATCAATCACAATATCTGCTTCATCAATCGCACGGCACGCCGCCGTAAATGCTTCTTCCCCGACCGGCTCAAACATTTTTTCCGTAATCACCTGTGCCGCCAGTGCCTGTGCGACCGGGTAGTCGCAGTCATTTTCATATAAAATGCCGGCAGTAAACGCCAATCCCATACGCTGTAATTCGCGGTATGTAAAAATGCCTGTTCCCGCGCCGCCCGCAACAAAAATACGCGGTGTGCCTTCGGGCTTTTTTAATTCCGTACTGCCATACAGACAATTATACGTCCCCTGCTGTAATCCGTAAAGAGTGCTGATACGGCTGTCCGTAAAAATCTGCTCCGGTCTTCCGAATTCAATCGTTCCGTTTCCGCCGACACACATCACATATCTGCGATTTTTGCCGCCAGTTCAATTTCATGCAGTGACACAATGACCGTCACCTTATCCTTGACTGCCATTTCCAGCAAAATGTCGAGCAGCTCTATTTTGTGACGGATATCCAGAAATGATGTCGGCTCGTCCAGTACAATAATTTCCGGCTTCTGACAGACCGCCCTCGCAAGCATAATCCGCTGGCGCTGTCCGTCACTAATCTGTGAAAAATCTTTTTCCGCAATGTCCATGGCGGACACCTTTTCCAGCGATTCTGTCACGATTTGTTCGTCTTCTTTGGTCAGCTTTCCGAAATAATTCGTATACGGATACCGTCCCATGGCAACGACATCACGGCATGTCATCATTTCCGTCTTGATTTTCTCCGTCAATACAACAGACATCGTTTTTGCGTATTGTTTGCTTGTGAAATCCTTCACATTCTTTCCTTTAATATAAATACCGCCGGATATCGGCTGCATTTCCCGAATAATATTTTTTAAAATTGTGGACTTTCCCGCACCGTTTGGTCCAATCAGTACAAGAATTTCTCCTTTTTTGACCTTGAGTGCAATGTCTTTTAACAGTGCCTTTCCATGATAGCCCACACTTAAATCCTGTGTTTCTATATATACCTGTTCCATGCTTTTCTCCTTTTACTTCTGCCGCTTCACCATCAGCCAGATAACGACCGGTGCGCCAAACACTGCCGTAACCGTTCCGATTGCCAGTTCTGACGGCGAAAAGATTGTTCTTGCAATCAAATCACAGAACATACAGAATACGGCGCCGCACAAAAAGATTGCAGGAATCGTAACCACCGGCTTTGTCGTTTTTAAAGACAGTCTTGTAATATGCGGAACGGCAATGCCGACAAAGGAAATCGGTCCCGCAAGTGCCGTTACGCAGGCTGACAAAAGACTGGACAGCAAAATGATACAGACCCTGAAAAAACGGATATGAATTCCCATGCTCTGTGCATAGCCCTCTCCCAACAGATACGCGCTAATCGGCTTTGAAAATAAAAAGGTGACAACTGCGTCGGAAATACCACTGCCGCCGCAAGCTTTACGGTGCTCCATGAACTGCCCGAAAAACTGCCCATTGCCCAGTGTGTCAGATTGGCGATATCCGAATCATTTGCAAATGTAATACACAAATCCGTAATTGCCGAACAAATATAGCTAATCATAATTCCCACGACGAGAAGCATGGACATACTTTTCACGCGGTTTGCAAAAAGCAGGACATAAAGCATGGCAAGAAGCGAACCGACAAATGCGGCTGCGACCTGCGCCCACAGCGGCATACCGGACATATATTTCAGCAGAAAAATCATCGTGATTGCAACAAACATCTTTGCACCGGACGAAATACCAAGCACAAACGGTCCTGCAATCGGATTTCTGAAAAATGTCTGCAATAAAAATCCGGACAACGACAATGCCCCGCCTAAAATTGCCGCCATACACAGACGCGGCAGACGGATTTTCCAGATAATATTGTATTCCGGTGTTCCCATATCACCATGCAGAAAAATAATGCGAAAAATTCGTGCCGGAGATATATGAACATTTCCTGTATTGATATTAAAAATCACTGCCAGTACAAATAAAACCACAAGTAAAATGTATACAACCTGACAGCGGATTATTTTTTTTATCTGCATTTTTTCTCCATTCCAGTTGCTCTATCCGCAAAAGTGCCACACCAAATTAAAATGATGTGGCACTTTTTTACAGACAGATTTTCTGTTTTACTGTAACTTCTTTAAATATGTAAGTTCTGTTGTATTCGCATCAGCATTCAGCATTAAGTTGATGTCGTTAATCATGCTTCCGATTGTATCTGCAATCTGGAAGAAATCCGGTGTTGTACACCATACATTTCCGTCCTTAACGGCCTTCATATCTGAAAGCACACTGTTGTAACCTGTAAAATCACTGAGTGTAGACGGCTTTCCGCCTAAACTCCAGATATAAATCACATAGTCTGCATCTTTCGCTTTTTCATAAAAGCTTTCGATATTCATTTCCTGTGTACCGGTCTTATCTGTATTTAAGTCAGAGAAAATGTACTCTCCACCTGCCATATTGACCATCTGTGTAAGATAATCTCCTGCATTTCTGACATAGAGCTTGCCCTTTGAAGTAATATAGAATACCGCAACGGATTTTCCGGTCTTTTCAGCCTTTGAAAGTGTATCTACATAAGCCGCCTGTGCATTATACATGGTTGTGGCAGCATCTTCTTCATTGCAGAGTGCCGCATAGAATTTTGCCCATTCTACACGTCCGAGCGGATTTTCTTCATAGGTAGACTGGTCTAAAATGTAATTAATCCCCAGTTCCTTTAATTTTTCTGCTACATCCGGTTTGCTGGTTAGCATGGTTGAATATATAGCAAGTGTAGGTGCGCCTGCAATAATTGTTTCATAATCCGGTGCTTTGTAGTCGCCTACGTAAGTAAGCTTTCCGTCATCAAACGCTTTCTTTACGCCGTCAATGTACCATGAATCCTTATCATAAGTTACCTGGCTGATATTAGAAAGACAGTTGCTTGCATTCATCAGGGATGTTACCGGTGTTGAAGATACGAGCAGATTTGTAACCGGTGTCTTTAATACCAGTGTATCCGCATCTAATCCTGACGGTGTGGACATTCCTTCCGGAACGAGCAAAATCTTAGACTGCTTTGCCACAATCGCAGTATCTTCATCTCTGTTGGTAATAGTCAGCAGCTTATAACCGCCCTTGTAATACTCTACAGAAAACAGCTTTGCATACTGTAATTCCATTGCATGGTCAAATACAAGCTGTCCGTCATAGCTGCTTTCGCTATTCGTCTGGCTTGTCGTGTTACCGGTTCCGCAGCCGCCCATTGTAAACGTTGCCGCAAGCAGCGTAAACACAAGCATGAGTGCAAGAAATCTTTTTTTCTTCATTTTGTTTTCTCCTTTTCTTTTTCATGAAGTGTTTTGATGATTCCGATATGATCGCAGAAAAGGAGCAGACCTGTCTGTCTGCATAAAAATCAATAGTCTGTTGTTCTCGCAACGACTATTTTAACTCTGCCTGTAAACCGGTCTTCTGACTCACAGATTAACAGCAATACCCGCCTTCCCGGATTCGGTCAGCTAAAAGTAGCCTCCTCCAGTGGCATTATGGATACCGCCTCCCTGTACACAGCAGCGGAACTGTTCAAGAATTTCACTTGATTCCCTGAAATGTAAGCCTGCGCGTTTTCACAAATCTGTTTTCTGCACAGTTTCATTTCGTTTACAGTGATTATTTCGTTATCATCTGGATTTTATCCAACGCTTATTATTCCATAGAATTGATAGAATTGCAAGAAATTTCATTTGTAATTTAATTTGCAATTCAAAATGTTCCATACAGGGTCTGCCGGATTTTTTCCATATCATATTCCGGCGCCGCTGCTGTTACTGCATCGTAAAGCGGCTGTATTACAGAGACTTCTTCTTCAAGTCCAGAGGCTATTAGCTCTGCTGACTTGCCCTTTTTGACTTTTTTATTATCATTGGTAACAGCACCGATGCCTGTCCCTCCTGAAAGCCTTCCTCACGGACGACTTTCATATGTCCCTCTTCATCGTATTCATATATACTCACGTCTATCACCTCTTCCCTTACTTCATCTTCTCCGATAAAAACCGCACAACCTTTTCATAATTTTCCGGCTGGTGCGGGAAGTTGCAATACGTGCAGTCTTTGATTTTCTTTCCGCTTTCACGTACGATAAAGTGCGGATTGCCCGGACAGTCTTCGTACTGATTTAACGGACAGTAACAAAAGAGGCAGTTAAAATCTGTCTCTTTTTCCACTTTATGACACGGAAAGTATTTACATTTTTCATTTTTAAAATAACGGTAACTGTTTTCCATTTTTCCTCCTGCTGTATACGCTTTCACATTTTATGAGGTTGTTTTTTTCATTTCATCACATTTTATGAGGATAATTTCTTATTTTCTTCACATTTCATGTTCAGATAACTATTTATAAAAATTACACCGCCCGTTCATTTGTATTTAAAAAGTCACACATACCGAACTGATATTTATACAGCGGCACTTCTTCCTGCCATTGGTGTGAATGATTGACTTCAAACAGTACATCATAACGAAACCGGTTAATCTCATTTTTATATCTGCCGATTTTATCAGATATAAATGTTTTCGTAATCTGCGGAAACGGATTTTTCTTTGTTGTTAATGCTACAATTGAAGCCATTCCTGTCTTTTGCATGATTTCATAGTATTGATTTGTAACGTGTCCCATAATAATCTCCATTATTATATAAAGAACCACTTTTCATATCCAATAGTTCTGCCTTATATCAATTCATGCCCGTAAAGCATTGAATGAACACGTTATTTCAAATCAGGCCTTTTACCCTGCATACCGCTTCTGATACGCCTCCACGCTCTCCTTCAACCGGCGCAGTCCATCTTCCACCTGCGTTTTCGGGCAGGCAAGATTCATTCTTAAAAAGCCATCGCCGTTGCGGTATTCCGCGCCGTCACACAGATACAGCCCGCTGTGGCTGCGGATAAATGCGCAGAGGTTGTCTTCTTTTTTGGCAATGCGTGTGCAGTCTATCCATAACAGATACGTTGCTTCCGCCGCTACAACTGAAATCTGCGGAATTTCTTCCTTTATAAATGCTTCCGCTGTCTTTCTGTTTTCCCATAAATATGCACGCAGTTCGTCCAGCCATGCCCCGCCCTTTGTAAATGCCGCTATCGGTGCGGTCAATGCAAATACATTGGGCTCTGCCACTTCATCGGTATTTAATCCGCGGCTGACACGGTGACGAATCGTTTTATCCGGCACAATCACTGCCGCCGTCTGGATTCCCGCAATATTAAATGCTTTTGTCGCCGCAACACATGTAATACTGTTATTTTTACACGTTTCAGATACCGAAGCAAACGGACTATAGTCCTTGCCCGGCTCTGTAATATCGCAGTGGATTTCGTCAGAAAGCACCAGTACATGATGTTTCCAGCATAATTCCCCGATTCTTTTAAGTTCCTCCCTGTCCCAGATTTTTCCGACAGGATTATGCGGATTACACAGCAGCAACAGGGACGTCTGCGGATTTGCAAGTTTTTCCTCTAAATCATCAAAGTCAATCTGATATGCGCCGTTTTCATATTTTAAACGGCTTTCCAGCACATTTCTGCCGTTATTTAATATGGAATTAAAGAAAATGTTGTAAACCGGTGTCATAACCACCACATTTTCCGCAACCGTTGTCATTTTTCTTACAATACTTGAAATTGCCGGAACGACACCCGTTGTAAAAATGAGCCACTCCTTTTCCATTTCAAATCCGTGACGGTCTTTCCACCAGCTCTGATAGGCACTATACCACTCCGGTGTAATGTCCGTGTAGCCAAACACGCCGTGCTCCGCCCGCTTTAAAATAGCTTCTTTTACCGGCGGCGCTGTTTCAAAATCCATGTCGGCAACCCACATCGGCAGTTCATTTTCGGCAACGTCCCACTTTAAACTGCCTGTTCCTCTGCGTTTTACCGGTTTATCAAATAAATTTTCCATTTAAAATTTTTCCCGCCTTTCCATTACATTTTCACAAATAATCTGCGTATCCTCCGGCTTTATCTTATCCGGCTCTAAAATCAGTGTTCCGATTGCATCTGCGCGGATTGTACCGCCCTTCGGATTTAAAATGCTGTCCGCTTTTCCCGTAATCTCTGCGTTTACCGTGGAATATTCAAATGCAAGCGTTGTGTGTAACAGTCTGCAATTTTTCAGCACCAGATTTTCAACGTAGCACATTCCCTGAAGGCTCTCAATCGTACAGTTGACAAGTGTCAGATTCTTTGAATTCCAGCCCAGATATTCCCCGGAAATGTAAGAGTCGTACACCGTCACATTTTCACTGTTCCAGAAAGCGTCCTTAGACAGCATTTTGGCATGGTGGATTTCCACATTTTTTGCACCGTCAAAGCAGTAATTTCCCGCCAGTTCAAAATTGTCAATCTGCATATCGGTGCAGTTCATTGCAAAATAATCGCCCTTTGCACACACCTGATTTAATGTCACGTTACTACAATTCCAAAGCGTTTCCGCGGCATTCGGTAAAAATACGTTGTCTAACTTCAGTTGGCTACACCTGCGGAAATTCTTCGGTGCTTCAATCAGCGCATTTTCGATATGAATGTTGTTGGTATACCACACGCCCGCGCGCGCCATTTCCGCCCATGTACTGTCTTTGACTTCAATATCACTGCTGTACCATAAAGGATATTTCCACTGAAACATACTGTTTTCCATTTCAATCTGATGACATTCCTTTAACGGAGATTCGCCTTCCCCAAATAGAGTATGGTTAATTTGAAGCCCCGATTCCCCAAATAAAGGGCGTTCCCCTGTTAAATATTCCTGATTTATCTGTCTTTGCGGTTTCATACGTTTATCACCTATCCTTTTATTGCATTTTATCCTGTAATATTTCTATGATACCAATGTCCGCCGTAAATATCAAATACCTATTCGCTATATCATGCAATACAACGGCAAATCCGCAAGACCGGATACCCAGCCTTGCGGATTGCATCATTTATATTAGGAAAAGATAGGATTTTACTTATCGTATTCCAGATAAGCCCCTTTCATCGGACTGGCTGCCAGTTCACTAAACAGCCTCAGTACACCTTTCTTGTACTTGCGTTCTTTCGGTTTCCATGCAAGGCGGCGCTGTTTTAATACTTCCTGCACTTCTTCTTCGGTCATTTTCACGCCGTGGATACCGATAATATTTAACTTTCTTGCTTCTACGTCAATTTCAATCAAATCGCCTTCTTCAACGAGGGCAATCGGACCACCGTCTACGGCTTCCGGACTGCAGTGTCCGATAACAGGACCGGTTGAGGCGCCTGAGAAACGTCCGTCTGTAATCAGCGCAATACTCTTTCCAAGTTCTTTATCACTGCTGATTGCCTCGGAGGTATAAAACATTTCCGGCATACCGCTTCCCTTCGGGCCTTCGTAACGGATAAAGACTGCATCACCTTTCTGTACCTTATGATGAAGCACTGCGTCCAGACATTCTTCTTCGCTGTCAAATGGTCTGGCTCTTAAAACTGCCTTAAACATTTCCTTCGGACACGCTGTATGCTTAATGACTGCGCCCTCTGGTGCAAGATTTCCTTTTAAGACTGCAATACTGCCCTCCGTGCCGATTGCTTCATCGTACGGACGTATGATATCTTTGCGGGTGATGTTGGTGTTGTACCGTTCGTTAAACTGTGCAAGCCACTTTTCACAACGCTCATAAAATCCATTTTTCTTTAAATCTTCCAGATTCTCGCCAAGTGTCTTTCCTGTTACTGTCATAACATCCAAATGCAGATGTTCCTTGATTTCTTCCATAATCGCCGGAACGCCGCCTGCATAGTAAAATGTTTCAGCAGGCCATCTTCCTGCCGGACGGACATCAAGCAGGTAATGCGCGCCGCGGTGCAGTCTGTCAAATGTATCGCCTGTAATTTCTATTCCAAATTCATGTGCCAGTGC
>ERZ859817.1041-NODE-1041-length-12248-cov-2.434020_pt1 | contig 12248 bp, 9 predicted proteins | sample MGYA00509986_ERZ859817 | MGnify/ENA primary metagenome ERZ859817 (study PRJEB30046, sample SAMN00715155) | human gut metagenome | study: EMG produced TPA metagenomics assembly of the A metagenome-wide association study of gut microbiota in type 2...
ACTTTATTCTAAATGGTTATGGTTGCTTATGGCTATTTCCAAGCCATCACTTTCCGATGCAGAATTTCGAGAATATTTGGCTGAGAATATCGTCGTTGGTGATTTCGCCTGTGATGGTGCCCAGGTGGTGGATGACCTGGCGGATGTCTTCGCTTAAGAGGTCGGCCGAACGATCGTCATCGAGGGCCGTGAGGGCTCGGTGCAGGGCGTCGAGGGCTTGGCGCAGGGCCTCCAGATGGCGGCTGTTCGAGATGACGGGATCGCCGTCGTAGATGCTTCCGGTGTCGAAAGTCGCGCGGAGTCTGGCAAGGAGCCGTTCGATTCCTTCGCCGGTTTTTGCCGAGATGAAAAGAGTGTCGGGGTTTGCCGACGATACTCTATATTCGATCCCGCAGCCGGAGGATACCTTCGATTCGGTGATACGTGCATCCGGGCTGTCGCATTTATTGACGATGAGCAAGCGAGTCTGTTCGGACGTAATCTGTATGGCGGGAGGTATCGGGCAGGTCGCATCGACGACCTGAAGTACGATTTGTGCGCGGCGGATCATCTCCTGCGTGCGGTCGATGCCCATCTGTTCCAGGCGGTCGGCGGTATCGTGCAGCCCGGCGGTGTCGATGAAGCGGAACAGAACGCCGTCAATATTGAGCGTCTCTTCGATCGTGTCGCGTGTGGTGCCTGCGATGTCGGATACCAGGGCCCGCTCTTCGCCCAGCAGACGGTTCAGAAGGGTGCTTTTGCCGACGTTGGGTTCTCCGACAATAGCGACAGCCACCCCTTTTTTGATGGTGTTGCCGAGTCTGAACGAGTCCGTCAGGCGGGTGATTTCGCTTTCGATGCGGTGCATCATCTCCCGCAGGCGTGCACGGTCGGCGAATTGAACGTCTTCTTCCGAAAAGTCGAGTTCGAGTTCGAGGAGCGAGGCCAGTTGCAGCAGTTCGTCGCGCAACGCACCCAGTGCCGCCGAATATCCGCCCCGCATCTGGGTCGAGGCCATGGCGTGCGAAGCCCGGGAATCGGAGGCGATCAGATCGGCGACGGCTTCGGCCTGCGCGAGGTCCATCCGGCCTGCGAGGAAGGCCCGAATGGTAAATTCGCCCGGTTGCGCCATACGAGCGCCGGAGCGAAGCAGGAGTGCGATGATTTCGGAGACGATGTAGGGCGATCCGTGACACGATAGCTCGACGGCATCTTCGCCCGTGTAGGAGTGCGGTGCACGATAGATGGCCGCGACTACGTCGTCGATCGTTCTGTCCCCGTCTATGACTTCGCCGTAGTGCAGGGTGTGCCCGGCGGCTTCGGCCAGCGGTTTGCGCCCCCGAAAGATGCGGTCGCAGCAGGCGATGGCTTCGGGACCGCTCAATCGGATGACGGCGATGGCTCCGCCCGAAGCGGTGGCGGGAGCGACGATGGTATCGGTCGATGTGTTCATCGGACGAAGATTATCGGCGGATCGGGATCCTGAGCCGTTGGCCTTCCCGCAGCTTGTTGGCGTTTTTCAGCTTGTTCAGCTTCATGATTTGTGCCGTAGTGGTTCTGTAACGGCGGGCGATCGCACCCAGCGTATCGCCTCGCTTGACCGTGTAGGTGGTGTATGCGGGGGTGGCGTCCGCGAGTTTCTTCTTTTCGATGTTGGCCGGATTGATGTACTCTTTCAGATAGGTGGAGTCCTTCCGGTGAATCTCCTCTTCGCTGGCGATGTACTGGCAGAGGTAGTGCTGGGGGAGTACCAGCGTGTAGCTTTTGATCGTAGCCGGGATGATGTCCATTTTGTATTGCGGATTGAGTGTCCGCAAAGTTTCGATGGGAATGTCGAGTGTCGAGGCTACTTGTCCCAGGTGGAGCAGGCGGGTGACGCGGATCGTATCGGTCGCCAGCGGCATGGGCGGGTTTTCGCTCTGGATACCGTGCTGCTGGTGGTAGGCATAGGCATAGGAGGCTCCGACGAAGGCCGGTACATACCCGCGAGTTTCGCGGGGCAGGTATTCGTAGATGTCCCAGAAGGTCGTCCCTCCGCCGGCGCGGGCCAGGGCTTTGTTTACGTTGCCCGGGCCGCAGTTGTAGGCGGCGATGGCGAGTGTCCAGTCGTGGTAGATGCTGTAAAGGTCCTTCAGATAACGGCAGGCGGCGCGGGTCGCTTGCACCGGGTCCCGACGTTCATCGACGAACGAATTGATCTCCAGTCCGTAACTTTTGCCTGTCGCGGGCATGAATTGCCACAGTCCGACAGCACCCATCGGAGAGGTGGCCGTGGTCGAGAGAGCCGATTCGATGATCGGCAGGGCACGCAGCTCGACGGGCAGGTCGGCCTTGATGAGCTCTTCCTCGATCAGCGGGAAATAGTAGCGTGAGAGGCTCAACACCCGGTTGATTGTCCCGTAACGGGTATCGACGTAACGGCGGATGTAGTTTTTGACGATCGGATTGAAGGGGAGTTGCACCGGTGATACGAGTGCCCGCAGGCGGTTGGCATAGACTGAATCGGGGGTCGTGTCACTCGAGGAAGCGAGGCTGTCGATGTCGATGTAGTCGTTGAAAAACGTATCGTAGGATTGCAGAGTCTGCTTTTCCCGCCAGAGAGCCACGAGCGAGTCGATCTGGGCCGGGGTGAGATTGCGATTCAGTTCCGGACAGTAAGGCTCCGTTTGCTGTACGGTCGTTTTTTCTGTCACTGTTTTCTCCGGTTTGACCGAAACGGGAGTATGGGTCGATTTCGAAGCCTGCTTTTCGGTCTTGGCTTTTCTCTTGGCACGGCGCTCTTTGCGGCTCTGGGCGGTTGCGGTCGCGCAGCCGAGGAGGATCGAAAGAAAGAGGGTGCAGGCGAGGATCTTTCTCATGATGGAATCAGAAATTCAGGTTGAAGTTGAATCCGAAAGTCGGGCGGTGTCCGCCGACGGTCGGGGAATAGACGTAATTCACCGCCGGCGTGAACTCTACGCTTAAATCGTCCGAAATGTCGTAACTTTTCAGATGAGCGTCCACATGGGCGTCGATGATTTGCAGCACGTAAAGTCCGGCAGTGATGATGATACATAAGTCGCGGTTGCGGCGGTAATTGTCCTTGAGGTTTTTGAGAAATTCCGCTGAGTACTTAGTACCGAATTCGCCCTTGGCTACAGGCGGGTCGGGATGGTGCTCCGGGTCTTTCTGGTGCTCTTCCAGGGCTTTGTCGTAGGCGCTACGATCGGAGTAGGCTTTCTTGAAACGCTTGTAGCCGCGATTGTTCCAGTCGATGGTATAGATCGTGGTTGCCAGTCCGCCTACGACGAAAGGCAGTTTCCAGTAACTTTTGTTATAGACTTGTCCGGCACCGGGGAAGATCGTGGCCAGTGTCGTGGCTTTCTTTACGGGGGAGGCGTCGTAGCGGTAGTTGACCGCCGCATCGCCCAGGAAGTAAAGGTAGGAGGCGACCGTAAGCCCGAGATAGATCTGCCTGCGCGTATTGCTGCGGATCATACGGGACTGTACGTCGTCCAACTCCTCCGTGCGGGCCGTACCGTTTTCCAGCAGGGCGTTGTATTGTCGTTTGAGAGGTTTGTAGGTGTTGTTTTCGTGGAAGAAGAGGGTCAGTCCCGCACCTACCGTTCCGTAGAGGATCGGCAGCTTCCAATATTGCTTGTTGTAGATCTGTCCGAAACCGGGCGCTACCAGCGAGATCCAACTTACGCCCGACAGCGAGATGGTATCGCGCCGGGGGCGGAGGTCTTTTCGGCCTGCGAGCGAGTCGGGCGCTCCGAGTGCTGCGGGCAGGGAGTCGGTTTTCAGAAGCAGGGCCGAGTCGGGGACGAATTGCGGGTGCAGTCTCGCAGCCAGCGAATCCCGGAGCCGCAGCGAATCGATGCCCGAACGCAGCAGCGAATCGCGCAGGGTACTGTCCTGAAGCAGAGAGTCCACCCGCATCAGTAGCAGAGAGTCCGTAAGATGGTTTTTGGCCAGGCTGTCCGGTTTGGGCATCAGACCGCTGCGCACGAAAGTTTTCGCGCTACGGTAACGGTCCAACGGAACTTGGGCCGATGCTTCGCCTGCTCCGCACAATGCGAGAAAGGCGAAAAGCACCAACAGACGGATATATCCCCGGGTGTGTTTCATCTATTTATTGTTGCGGATTTCGGCGGAAGCGCCTCTTTTCTCGAATTTTTCGATGAAGCGGTCGATGTCCCGGTCGTCCGAGAAGTCGATCACGATGCGACCGCCGCCGTTTTTCGAGCGTTTGATGCTGATCTCCTGCGAGAAGAATTTTTCGAGCTGCTCCACCAGCCGCGCATACGATTCGGGATACTCCTCGTCTTCGGCCGGAGCTGCGGGTTTTGCCGCAGGGTCGGTCAGTGCGCGGACCAGTTCCTCGATCTGGCGCACGGAGAGTCCCTTGCGGATGCACTTTTTGAGCAGGCGCAGTTGCAACTCTTCGGGAGCTCCGGCGATCGCTTTGGCGTGTCCCATCGAGATAAGCCCCTCCTTGAGGGCGAGTTGTACTTCGTTGGGCAGTTTCAAAAGGCGCATGTAGTTCGACACCGTCGAGCGTTTTTTGCCGACCTTTTCCGAGAGCGCCTCTTGCGTGAGGTTGCATTCGTCGATCAGCCGCTGCATTCCCAGGGCGATTTCGATGGCGTTGAGGTCTTCGCGCTGGATGTTCTCCACCAGGGCCATAGCATGCAGGTTCTCGTCGTCCACTTCGCGGATATAGGCGGGCAGGGACTCCAGTCCGGCTTTGCGGGCGGCCCGCCAGCGGCGTTCGCCGCTGATAATCAGGTAGCGTCCGTCGTCGGTGCGTTTGACCGTGATGGGTTGGATTACGCCCAGCGTGCGGATCGAGTCGGCCAGCTCTTCGAGCGCCTCTTCATCGAACTCCGTGCGCGGCTGCGTGGGGTTGGGGAAGATCGCCGAAACGGAGATCTCCGCCATTTCGGTCATCGGTTTGAGCCTGGCATCCAGGTGTTCGCTCCCGAAAATGGCGTCCAGACCGCGTCCTAATCCCTTCTGTTTCATAATGCTATTTTGCTTTTTGATTGCTTTTGCGGTTGCGTTTCAGGAGCTCCTTGGCCAACGTGAGGTAATTAGCCGACCCGACGGCGGAAGCATCGTACAAGATGACGGGTTTTCCGTGCGAGGGGGCTTCTCCTAAACGGATATTGCGTTGAATTATTGTGTCGAAGGCCAGCTCTCCGAAGTGGTTGCGAACTTCGTTCACCACCTGGTTGTTGAGGCGGTTGCGCATGTACATCGTCAGCACGAAGCCTTCGATTTCGAGCGCCGGGTTCAGTCCGTTCTTGACGATGCGGATGGTGTTGAGCAGCTTCGAGAGCCCTTCGAGCGCGAGGTATTCGCACTGTACGGGAATCAGCACCGTGTCTGCGGCCGTAAGGATATTCACCGTCGTATAGCCCAGCGAGGGGGAGCAGTCGATCAGGATATAGTCGTAACGGTCGCGCACGCTCTCCACGATGCGGCGGATCACGTGGTGTCCGTTCTCCATCTTCGGTAGCTCGGTGTCGGCGGCCACCAGGTCGATCGACGAGGGGAGCAGCCAGAGGTTCTTTACGTCCGGGCTTTGGAGGATTACGTCGGCCGCCGTCTTCGCTCCGGTGATGCACTCGTAAATGCCCTCCAGGTTGATATCGAAGCCCAGTCCCGACGTGGCGTTGGCCTGCGGATCGGCGTCCAGCAGGAGAACTTTCTTGCCCAGCAGCGCGAGCGACGCCGAGAGGTTGATGGCCGTGGTCGTCTTGCCCACGCCGCCTTTCTGATTGGCCAATGCGATGACCTTTGCCATGTTTGCTGATTTTAACGGGTTATAATCGGCCAAAAATACGAATTTTATCGGGAAAAACCATAACGATACCTGAAAAATGCCTATCTTCGAAGCGTAAAACAGGTCTTTATACCGAAGATAAAACATAGAAGCTATGGCACATACCGATTCCACGACTCCGTCCGATGTCCGTCCGCAAGCTCCTGTTGGGGATACTCCCGGAACATCCGATCGGGGACAAACGCCGCAACCGGCTCATAAATACCGATTTCCGACCCTTATCGACCTGTTGGCTCTGGTAGGAATCTGGTATTTGCTGCAATTCGTCGGACTGCTTGCCGCCCGTCTCGCCGGGTTCGATTTTCCGGACTGGGACTTGTTGCGCGGCAACGTCGCTCCGACGCCCGAACAACAGGACGCTCTGGCGCGTTTTACGGCTTTCACCTACCTGGTGACGATGGGACTGATGATTCTTTTCACGCTGTTCTATCGCCGCTTGCGGCACGGAACGCGCAAGACGCTGCGCTTTTCGGCGCGGGGCCTCAATCCGGTTCTGCTGCTTTGGGGACTGGTGATGATGCTGGCTGCCGGTATCGTCATCGAACCGGTGGTGGAGCTGCTTCCGATGCCTTCGTCCGCAGTTTACGGCCGGGGCTTCTGGGCGATCATTACGCTGGTGGTTATGGCTCCTCTGTTGGAAGAGTTCCTCTGTCGGGGCATCATTCTCGAGTCGGTGCGGGCCAAGTACGGCGTCGTAGCGGCTTTGTTCCTCTCGTCGGCGTTCTTCGCCGTGTTGCACGGACATCCGGCGCTGGCGGTCAATGCTTTCGTGATGGGCCTGATCCTGGGTTTCATCTACATCGAGACCAATTCGATCTTTTCGGTCGTTCTGCTCCATGCCATGAACAACGGCGCGGCTTTCCTGTTGATTATGGTCGGACTGGACGGGGCCACGATACGTTCGGTTATCGGCAGCGATACACTTTATACGATCGTTTACGTCGTTGCGCTCGTGCTTTTCGCCGCATCGGGCTATATGATCTACCGTTTGCTGGCCCGGGTGAAAAAGTTGGATAAAAATACGATCCGGTAACCTGTTGTGACGGTCGGGGGCTATTTTGCGGCGTACCGCAGGAGCGGGATCGTCGGTGGGTATCATGCAGAAGTATTGTCTGTGCCGGTTTTCCCCGGATTATCTGCACCGGAGCATCCGGTTTTTTCGATACGATAAATTAGGGCGTAATGTAATATTCGGGATGCACGGTACGTTAGGTTCGGGTAAAAAGTATCTTTTTTAGACGATAGGATGCGCCTCGGCTTAACTCAAATAAATTTGGTTAGGCTCTCGGCTTTCATTATCTTTGTCCCTTGTAGTTATGAGTTTTTGTGCCAAAATAGGAGCTGTTCTGCTGCTCGTACTTGCGGTAGGGTGCCAGGAAGTGCCCCGCTATTGGGGCGGAGGTCGGGTCGTGTTGGCCGAGGCTGCCGGTAGAAAATTGTACGCGCGAGAGGTTAAGGCTGCGATTCCGAAGGGAGTGGTCGGCGAGGACAGCGTGGCTTTCGTAAACCGTTATGTCGAAAAGTGGGTGCACAAACAGCTTAAATTGCACGAGGCCGAAGAACTTTTCTCCGATGCCGAGCAGGACATCGATTCGCTGGTCGAGGAGTACCGCCAGGCGTTGTTGATCCGTAAGTTCGACCAGCATCTGATCGAGGAGCGCATCGATACGCTCGTTACCGCCGATCAGATTGCTGCCTATCACCGTGAACACGCGTCGGATTTCAAGGTCAATCAAACCCTGGTCAAGGGGCGGATCGTTCGCTTCGACGCCAACAACCGGCAGGCGCCGAAGCTGCGCAAGTTGATGACGCAGCCCGGCTCATCCCGGCAGCAAGAGTTCGCCGACATCTGTACCAAGAACAATTTCGTACTGAACGATTTCTCCTCTTCGTGGGTGACCTTCTCCGAGTTTCTGGGCTATCTGCCCACATTGCGCAACCAGAGTTACGACGCCCTGCTCTCCTCGCGGGCCGTACAGGAGATGAGCGACGGTCATTCGCGCTACTATTTCGAAATAAGCGACGTGCTTCGTCCGGGCGATCCCGAACCGCTGGAGCGCAGCGAGGCGATCGTGCGCCGCATCCTCTACAACCAGCGGCAGAACGAGATCATTCGGGCCTACGACGAGGAGGTTTACCGAAAAGCGGTCGAGGAGGGGAGAGTGAAGATCCATGAAGAAGAAAAAATAGAGAACTGATGAGCAAGAAGATTCTGTTTTGCGCAGCGTTGGTGCTGGCGATTTTTGCAGGGGCCGCCCAGAAGCGGCAGGTGATGCTGGACCGCGTGGTGGCCGTCGTCGGCGGATCGTCGATCCTCTGGGCGGAGGGGACGAATATGCGGGCGAGCTGGTGGAACAGCGCCGCCAGCAGGGTTACACTTCGGACCGCGATCCCCACGACGAAGCGCTCGAACAACTGCTGATGCAGAAGCTGCTGTTCAATCAGGCGCTCATCGATTCGGTGGATGTCAGCTATTCGGGCATCGCACAGCGGGTGGAAGCCCATTTGCAGGCGCTCATCGACGATGCGGGTTCTATCGCCGCGCTCGAAACCAAACAGCATATGCCGATCTTCAACGTGCGCGAAATGCTGCGTCAGCGTTACGAGGAGCAGGCATACGCCCAGGCTATGCAGAGTTCCGTAGTAGGGAAAATCAAGGTGATTCCCGGCGAGGTGGAGCGTTACTACAAGAAGACCGATCCGGACAGTCTGCCGACTATCCCCGAACAGTACGTTTATGCCCAGATCACCCGTTTCCCGGCGTCGATCAAGGAGGCCAAGCAGCGCACCAAGGAGCGGTTGCTGGATATGCGCGAGCGCATCATCAAGGGGCAGACCCGTTTCGACATCATGGCCCGCATGTATTCGATGGACGGTTCGGCCATCAGTGGCGGCGAACTGGACCCCCAGCCTTTGGACGGGTTCGTGCGGCAGTTTGCGGACGCATTGGCCGATCTGAAGCCGGGACAGGTTTCCGAGGTCGTCGAAACGCAATACGGTTATCACCTGATTCAGTTGATCGACCAGAAGGGGCGTATGTACCATGCGCGTCATATCGTGTTGCGACCCTCCTATACGCTCGAGGAGCTGGCGGCTCCGGCCCGTATGCTGGACAGTATCGCAAACCTGATCCGTAAGGATTCGATTACTTTCGAGGAGGCGGCCCGGAAGTTTTCCGACGACGATAATTCGAAGATGAACGGCGGCGTGGTGACCAACCACGATTTGCTGGAACTTACTCAAAGGTGGGAAGCAAGTTATACCGAAACACGCTTCATGAAAGAAGATTTCGGCCGGGCCGGTGGCAAGAGCCTCGACGACTACAATGCCCTGCGCAATCTTAAGGAGGGCGAAATTTCCGACGCCTATCAGACCGAAGACTGGATGGGCAACCAGCTCAGCAAGATCGTCAAGCTCGTGAAGGTGATCCCTCCGCACAAGGTTTCGCTCGACGAGGACTATATTCGCGTCGAACAGCTGGCGCTGAACGCCAAACGCGAGAAAGTGTTCAAGGAGTGGCTCGACAAGAAGATCGAGGGCATGTACATTTATATCGATCCCGAATTTCGGGACGGAGAGTTCGAAAATAAGAACTGGGTAAAATAGAGATCGTCCGATGCCGAAGGGATTGCGAAAAATAGTGTGCGCACTGCTGGTCGCAGGTGTCGCCGGAGGTGTGATCCTCGCGGGGAACAGGCCGCTGGCCGTTCCCGTTGCGGGTGTTCAGACCCCGTCGGCTCCGGGTGCTCCGGCCCAGGACCCCGAGTCGAACAAGGTGGTCGATTTCGTCGCCGACCGGGGATATCCCATTCCTTACGGCGATACGACCGCGACAGTGCTCGTAGGGCATTTCGCGGCCCAGCACAACGGGGCGGTCATTACCTGCGACAGCGCGATCCGCTACAACGACAAGCGCATCGAGTGCTTCGGCAACGTACTGATCAATAAAAAAGAGACATACATTTACGGCGACCGGGCCGACTACAACGGTGAGATCAACGAGGCGCGGGTCTATGCTCCGCTGGTGAAGGTCGTCGATGGGGATGCGACGCTCTATACTTATGATTTCCGGTTCAATACGCTGGACAATATTGGTACTTTCAGCGGAGGCGGTATGCTGACCAACCGCGAGAATCACCTCGAATCCGACCGGGGCTACTATTATGCCGATACGCACCAGATTATCTGTGTGGATCGTGTCGAGATGCGCAACGACAAGTACGAACTCAAGGGCGATTCGGTGGTGTACGATACGGATACCGACCAGGCTCATTTCTTCGAGCGAACCAACATCTGGAACGAAGGCGGCGATTACATTTATGCCGACCGGGGACGTTACGAAAAGCCGCGCGAGCTTTACGTGCTGACTCGCAACGGGTATGTGATGACCGAAAAGCAGGAGCTGTGGAGCGACAGCCTCGACTATTACCGGGAGTCCGGGCATGCTCTTTTGTTCCGGAATATCCAGATCGACGACGCCGAGCACAAAGTGCTCGCTTTCGGCGATTACGGCGAATATTGGAAGGAGCCGGGCAATGCTCTGCTCACGCAGCGACCTTCGGTGGTCAGCTACGATACGAGTCAGAGCGATTCGCTCTATATGTGTGCCGATTCGATGTTTCTTTATACGATCTCGAAGAGCGAGCAGGCACGTGCCGATTCGTTGGCGAAGGTGAAGGCAAAGGCGGCAGATTCTCTGGCCGGCTCTAAGGGGGGATCGTCTGTGGATTCACTGGCTGCGAAACCGAGTGCTGCGGATCCAAAAGCCTCGCAGGATGGATCGCAGGCGGATGCCGCTGCTCCGCAGGCTGCGGCCGGAGCCGTCGAAACCTCGTCCGAAACTGCGGATGCCGGTTCTGGTTCCGCTGCAGAACCCATAGCGGCTGTTCCGGCTGAAAAAGGAGGAACGGGGGGCGATTCTCTGGATGCCGCCCCAGCAATAGATACGCTTCTTTCCGACAGCCTTGATCGGGTGGGGGGCGGAATGACCCCTGCCGATTCCGTGGCCGCCGTTTCTGCGGTGGATACGCTTTTTTCCGACAGCCTTGCGCAGGCCGGTCCAAAATCGCTTCCTGCGGATTCTTCCGTGCATATTCTTTCCAAGCGGGAGCGGAAAGCCCAGGCCGACAGCTTGAAAGCTCAATTGCGGGCACAGGCCGACAGCATAGCGTCCGTGAAAAAGGCGCAGGCGGCAGCGGCCCGCAAGGAGAAGCTGGCGCAGATCGCCAAAGCACGTCAGGCTCGGGCTACTGCCAAGCTCGACGCTGCGAAACAGAAGGAGGAGGCATTGCGCAGAAAGAACCTGGAGCGCCGCGCCGAACGTATGGAGAAAATCTGGGCCAAGCGGCGTGCCAAAACCGGGAAGGCGATCCTGAAAGGCAAGCTTCCGGCGTCGGCTCTCGATTCGCTGGTCGCCGACTCCCTGCGGGAGGCCAGGGCTTTTGCCGCGTTGGATTCTTTGTTCCGGGACTCTCTTGCTGCGGATTCGCTGGGACGCGATTCCATGCAGCTCGATTCGCTCAAGGCCGGGGTTGCGGCAGCGGACTCTTTGCGGGGGGATTCGATCGCTGCACCTGCTGGAGATTCCCTCTACCGGTTGGTCAAGGGGTATCGCCGGGTAAAGATCTTCCGCAACGACTTCCAGGCGGTCTGCGATTCCCTGGTGGCCGTTTCCACGGACTCGATGATCCTGCTCTATATCGATCCCGTGCTTTGGAATCAGGACAACCAGATCACTTCGGACGTGATGAAGATCTATACCGAAAACTCCAAACTCCAGAAAGCGGAATTCGTCGGCCGTCCGGTTATGTCGAGCGAGATCGACACGATGACTTACAACCAGGTGACGGGCAAGCTGATTACTGCCTATTTCCGCAATAACAAGATCTATCGCAACGACGTGGACGGTAACGTGCAGACCATCTATTATATGCAGGAGGACGATTCGCCCGAACCGGTGGGGTTGATGTCCATCCAAAGCGGTGCGGCTACCTACTATATCGACAACAATACGGTCGAAGGCATTACCTACCGCAATCAGCCGGTCTATTCGATTTTCCCGATGGATAAGATTCCGGAGACGCAGGCTCTTTTTCTCGAAGATTTCAAGTGGGAGGGACACCGGCGCCCGGCGCTTCGGGAGGTTTTCGACCGGACGATTCGCCCTTCGGAGCGTGCGGAGAAGAGTGCGCTGCCGCGACCCGATTTTCCGATCACGCGCCGTATCGAGGAGTATAAAAAGTTGCTCATCGAGTCCGGAACCTGGGTGGACCGCGATGACAAGCTGACGCCCGAAGCGCTCGAGTGGCTTCACTGGCTGGGGTATTGATCTCAGTCATACGGCTCTCTTTGGGCTTTCGGATAGGATATAATCGGCCCCCCCCCCCCCCCCCCCCCCTTTTTGTGGGGGGAGGGGGGGGGGGCGGGGCCGGGTGGTGCA
>ERZ859817.1045-NODE-1045-length-12226-cov-1.717361_pt1 | contig 12226 bp, 14 predicted proteins | sample MGYA00509986_ERZ859817 | MGnify/ENA primary metagenome ERZ859817 (study PRJEB30046, sample SAMN00715155) | human gut metagenome | study: EMG produced TPA metagenomics assembly of the A metagenome-wide association study of gut microbiota in type 2...
CAAATAAGAAACACATATTGATTTCTTTTAAAACCTGCGCACTCTGCGCCGGCGCAATATCAATTTTGACGCCGAGCGCTTCAAGGCAGTCTGCTGTACCACATTTGCTGGAAGCCGCTCTGTTGCCGTGCTTTGCAACCGGGATTCCCGCAGCCGAAGCTACAAATGATGACAATGTGGAAATGTTAAAGGTGTTTGAGCCGTCCCCGCCTGTTCCTACAATTTCAAGTACATCCATATCATTTAAAAAGCGTTCACAATGTGCGCGCATAACCTTTGCTGCCGCCGTGATTTCATCAATTGTTTCTCCCTTCATGGCTAATGCCGTAAGAAAGGATGCTTTCTGGGCATCCGTTGCCTGATTGGTCATGATTTCTTCCATGACTTCACCCATTGTTTCTGCTGTTAAATCGTTTCTTTTTACTAACTGTGCAATCGCTTCTTTAATCATTGTTTTTGCTCCTTTTCTTTTATAAATAAGAATGTGCTTTGCACATTCTCGCGCCGAGCGCGGTCGTTTGCGACAAACTCATCTTCGCGCGAGTGTGCATCATCGGCACGTAGTGCCTTTTGTGTAATAGGGAATTCTATCGGAATTTCCTATTACATAAAAAAAGTCCCTGAATGAACAAAAATACTCTGTTCATTCAAGGACGGTTCTTCTTACCGCGGTGCCACCTTGCTTTGTATCCGGCTCTGCCGCCGGTCACACAACTCTATGGAATACTATCATATTCCCGGCATGTAACGTATGCCTTACGTTATGGAATACTAAAGATAAACAAAATCAAGCTATCTCTTTGACCATACCCTCCGTGGTCCATTTAACAGACTGCATACTGCCGGTTCTCAGCACTCCCGGCTCTCTGTAAGCGCATCTTCTGCTGTTATCTCCACTTCAACGGTTTCTCACCTATTCAGTTCTATTAGAATTAATTATACGCTGTCAGCTTCATTTGTCAACCCTTTAATAGCGCACAAAGCTGTTCTTTTTCAAAAATATCGTCAAATAAAAATTCTTCCGCAAGGTCTTCAAGATTCTCCTCTGAATACTCAACTTCTCTTGAGAAAATGTGAATGAGTTCCATACGGTCTTTAAATCCGTATTTTTCACCGTTCTGAATCCAGCGCAGAAAATCCATTTCCTGTAATACTAAGTAATTGGCTGTAATCAGCTGCGCTTTGCCGTATACGTCATGGTCGTATGCGGCTTTCATAAAATAACGGAATACAAAATATGCCGTCAGGTTAATATATTCCCGCTCACGCTCCTGCACTGACCTCTTGAATCGCGCAAAGCTGTCACGATATGCCTGCGCCGAAAAATCTTCTCCGTGCAGGACCGAAAACAGCTCTTCTTTCTGCCGGTTCCAGTCCTCATTTAAAACTTCCAGTGCATCATACGCATACAAAATGCGTTCCAGCCCGTCCTGACGGTCAACATCGACACTATCGCTCTGTGCTGTCTGCGGAACGTTCGCCTGACGGTCTTTTTGCTGCTTTGGTGTATCTGTATCTGTAAATTTTCCCCACTCCGTATAACTGCTTTGCGCAATCCAGGCGCAGGCGGCGGTATCATTGACATTGACCGCTTCCTGCAACTGATGACAGACTTCTAATAAAAGTATCAGCTTATCTTCCAATGACATTTTAGTATCGGTGAGCATTTCAAATATCTGACTGCGCACGGAAAAAAGCTGCTTTGCCAGTGGTGCATCAAATTCCGCATCGGAAACTTCTTCTTCCGAAATCGTTTCCTCATTAAATGTAAATGCTTCCTTATCCTGACAGATAATTCTTGCTGCTTCTTCACAGGCAAGTCCGATGCCGGTTTCTTTTACCGCGCCGTAATATTCCGTATAGCGCGGAAACTGGGTACAGACAACGCCCATTTTATCTTCACCAAGCACCTGATAAATCTCACACAGACCTTTGCTGTCCAAAAAAGGACATTTGCCGTCCTTTAAACGGAAACAGTATTCATCGGTGCGGGTAATGCTGTTTCTTAACCGGTCGCCAAATTCACCTTCCATGGAAAGGTAATACTGTGCCGTTTCTTCGTCAATATCAATCTCCCAGCCGCCAACACAGCAGTTGTCCCGGCAGTCTGAGGCTATACAGTGAAATGCTTTATAATAATGTGGTACACGCTGAATCAATCGTTCCTCTTTTCCGCAGTGACAAACACTGCTTTATCTTTCTATTTTTTCTAAATGATGTTTCAATTTGTATATCGTAGAATTAACATTATACTTTCTATTATAATAAACGAAAAATAAAAAAACAAGAACTGCCTCTTAATAAAAATCACCCTCCCGTGCCACCAGACGTTTAAAATTTCCGCCTGACAACCCGGAAGGGTACATATTTAATGATATCTGTAAAACTGTTATAAGTTATAACTGACGGATATATTCCGAAGCCGATACTGCGGCATTGGCGCCGTCTGCAACGGCTGTTATAACCTGACGTAAATGCTTCGTGCGCACATCACCTGCCACAAAAAAGCCGTCCTGTGAGGTCTTTCCGGTTTCATCTGCGACTACATAGCCCTGTGTATCCAGCTCTAGGAAGTCTTTTAAATGCTCCGTGTGCGGAATCATGCCAACTGCCACAAAAACACCATCGGTCTTTAACTTTGTGCCGTTATTTAACGTCACTTCTTCCACTTTCTTCTCTCCGGAAACCGCAGTAATCACTGCATTGGTAATCACCGTGATATTTTCCTTTTTACGGATTTTCTGTAAGGTTCTTGCAGAACCGCGGAATTCGTCCCGTCTGTGAACCAGATAAACCCGTGTACAGATATCGGACAGATACAGTGCATCGTCTAATGCGGTATCGCCGCCGCCGACAACAACTGCCGTTTTGCCCTTATAAAAAGCGCCGTCACAAATTGCACAGTAAGAGATTCCTTTTCCTGCGTAATCTGCTTCTTCCGGCAGACCTAACGGACGGTGTTTGCACCTGCTCCGTAAATGACTGTTTTGGCTTCAACGACTTCGCCGTTCTCAAATGAAACGCTCCAGCTGTTTTCCTTTTTTTCAAAAGCAACGGCTTCACCGTCATAAAATTCAACACCCAGCTTTTTGGCATCTTCTAAAAAGATTTCGCCCAAGTCATAACCGCTTTTGCCGACCAGTCCGAGGTAATTGTCTACCTGACCGCTTTCTGCAATCTGACCGGTTCCCATGTATTCTTTTTCTGCAACCAGTACCGAAAGACCTGCGCGCTTTCCGTAGATTGCCGCGCCAAGTCCTGCCGGTCCGCTGCCGATAATCAGACTATCCCACATAAAATTCCTCTTTTTCCGAAACATCGCCTTCAATATGGAATGAGTTGAGTACCGGATTTTCTCTGTCCATCAGGGATAAAATCAGATAACTTGCACTGCTGTCATATGCCAGACGCTTATCTTCCTCGGACGGTCTGGACGGTGATTCCGGATGAGAGTGCCAGTTGCCAAGCGGTTTCAATCCATTTGCACGCATATCCTTTACGGCTGCTAACTGTTCCTTCGGGTCCAGTGAAAAATGCTCATTGGAATGGTCAATATTGGTCAGCAGATAGACTTTTTCAATAATCTTGTCATCGCCGTCAATTCTTCCTGCAATCAGACCGCAGGCTTCATCTGGCAGTTCTGACTCTGCGTGTGCCACCATTTTTTCATAATCTGTTTGTGAAAGTTTTACCATATCTGTTTTCCTTCCCTGTCTTATATTCGGCTTATTCTACTTGCCGTCACATTCTGCCTGTTCGTAATCGATTAATTCCGTAATAGTCGGATGGTCGCCGCATACTGCACAGCCTGATGTATCTGAAGGCAGCTTAATCTTACGGAATTCCATTTTTAATGCATCATAAGTTAATAAATAACCTGTGAGTAAATCACCGACACCTAAGATGTACTTTACAGCTTCCATTGCCTGAAGACTGCCGATTACACCGCCCATTGCACCGATGACACCGGCCTGCTTACAGGTCGGTACAGCATCCTTTGGTGGTGGATCTTTAAATACACAACGGTAGCACGGTCCCTCTCCCGGTACATAGGTCATTAACTGACCCTTGAAACGGATAATACCTGCATGGGAGAATGGTTTCTTTGCCATTACACAGGCATCGTTAATTAAGAACTTCGCCGGGAAATTGTCTGTACCGTCAATGATAAAGTCATAATCCTTAATTAAGTCCATAACATTTTCAGATGTAACAAATGTACGGTATGTATTGACTGTTACATCCGGGTTGATTGCGTTCATGGTTTCCTTTGCAGACTGTACCTTTGCCTTGCCGATATCTGCTGTTGTATGAATAACCTGACGCTGTAAATTTGATAAATCCACTTCGTCCGCATCTACGATACCGATTGTTCCGACTCCGGCCGCTGCCAGATATAATGCTGCCGGAGCACCGAGTCCGCCTGCACCGATAATTAATACCTTTGCATTTAATAATTTTTTCTGTCCCTTAGCGCCAACTTCCTTTAAGATGATGTGACGGGAGTAGCGCTCTAACTGGTCGTTTGTAAAAGCCACTACTGTCCACCTCCCATAAAATATAAGAATTCTACGTTGTCACCGTCTTTTAACTGCTGTGTTTCAAAATCTGCGCTCTTTGCAAATTCATCATTTACTGAAACGGTTACGTATTCCGGTGTTTCTACATTTTCCTGTGCAATCAGTTCGGAAATCGTGATATTGTCCTTTACTTCCTTTACTACGCCTGCTACTGTAATCTTCATTCTTTAAATCCTCCTTAAACATTTTCTGAAATGAATTTCTCTAAATCTGCTTTTTTCTGTACACCTGTCAGACGCTGTATTTCTTTTCCGTCTTTAAAAAAGACCAATGTCGGTGCCGATGACACTTCGTATTTTTCAACGAGTTCCGGTTCATATGCGATATTGACTTTACGACATATAACTTACCGGCATAGCTTTCTTCTAACTCTGCCAGCACCGGTGACATTCTTTTACATGGAACACAGCTGTCAGAGTAAAAATCTACAAGTGCAAATGTTCCGTCTGCCAAAACCTTGCTGTCAAAATCCCCAGCATGAATTCGTTCTGCCATTGCCATACCTTCCTTTTCGTATTTTTTATTCGTCTTCAACTTTCTTGACAATCAAGTCATAAGTTCCGTCTTCATTGTCAATCAGCTTTAAAATCTGGTGTCCTTCTTCTTTGATGCTGCGTGGCACGTTCTGTACCGGTTCGCCATCATTCATGCGGATGGATAAAATCTGTCCGTCATCTAATTCTTCGAGTGCAACCTTTGCCTTTACAAATGTTACCGGGCAGACAACATCTGTAATATCTACTGTATCATCTATCTGAAAATCAGCCATTTGCATATGCCTCCTTTATTACTTCTTCAAATTTTTCTTTGCCGACACGGTCAATTGTGAACTTAAAGCGTTCTCCTGCCTGTGCATTCTGTTCAAAGAATGTAATTGCCGCATCACAGACTTTTAACAGCTTATCATGGTCTTCAATAAACGGAATCACCGTGTTACCCTTGTTGATGTGATTACCGAATAATCCGCCAAAGGATACGATATAACCATGTGTTTCATCGTATGCGTTGGTTGGACAGGCCTTGGTACATCTTCCGCAGTAGTTACATTTGCTCTCATCAATGGAAATCTTTCCATCTGTTAATGTAATTGCACCGCTGCGGCATGCCTTTACACAGACACCGCACTGGATACAGTCGGATTCTTTCCACTGTACCTGAATACCACCTTTAATACCAACATCGTTTTCTTCGGATTTCAGACAGTTGTTCTGACAGCCTGTAATACCGAATTTAAACTTATGCGGCAGTTCCTTTGCAAAGTAACGGTCGTCCAGTTCTTTTGCAAGAGCATATGTATCAATACAGCCGCTTGGACAGATTGCCGCACCCTGACAGGCTGTAATGGTACGGACTCTCGGTCCGCATACGCCCGGTTCAACGTCACCTTCTGCCAATGCTGCTTTTACTTCGTCAATATTGTCTAATTTGATAAACGGAATCTCTACACTCTGTCTGGAAGTCAGATGTACGTATCCATCACCGAATTTATCCGAAACTTCAGCAATTTTTGCCAGCTGTTTTGCCGTAAGATTTCCTCCGACTACACGAAGTCTTAAAGAGAAGTTGTTTTTTTGTTTCTGGCGCATGAATCCGCCCTTTTTTAACACTGCATAATCTGTTGCCATTTGTACTTCCTCCTGATATAAAGCTTTCTTAGTCTAAATCCTTAATTGCCGAAGTGAAATCTTCTATTAAATCGCTGCCGTCTTCAATACCGACACTGACCCGGATTGTATCTGCATAGACACCGGCATCCCGCATCTGTTCTTCTGTATTGTGGATATAAATTGTAGAAGCCGGATGAATTACCAGCGTTCGTGCATCACCGATATTCGTTGCATTGAGTGCATACTTTAAATGGTTCATCAACTGATACGCTCTTTCTTTTGAGCCGACACGCAGAGTTAAGATTCCGCCGCCCATACCGTTTAACTGGCTTTCTACCAGCGGCTTATACGGATTGTTTTCCAATGCCGGATAATTGGCTGTTACGCCGTTTAATCCGTCAACTGCCTTTGCAAGTTCTAAGGCATTAAACAAATCTTATCCATACGCAGTCCCAGCGTATCCATACCAATAAAATTAAGGAATGCATTCATCGGTGCTAAACAGCCGCCCATATTTCTCCAGATTCCGTTACGCAGCTTTGCAACGTAGGCAAATTCACCATACTTCTGATATTCGGCAAATCCCGGATATCTTTTATTGTCCCATGAAAACTTACCACTGTCAACAATAACGCCGCTGATTGCATTGCCGCCGCCGTTAATATACTTTGATGATGAATGAACGACCACATCTGCGCCGTATGCAATCGGTTGTACCAGATATGGTGTTGCCGTTGTGCTATCCACAATCAGTGGAATCCCCTTGCTGTGTACAAACTCGGAAACGGCTTTTAAGTCGATAACATCCAGCCCCGGATTACCAATGACTTCGCCGAATACAACCTTTGTCTTATCCGTAATAAGCGGTGCAATCTCCTCAACCGTAATCTGTTTTGCAAAACGGGTTGTAATTCCAAATGCCTTTAAATCACCGAATAAATCAATCGTTCCGCCAAACAGTCCGCTGCCTGCGATAATCTCATCACCTGCTTCCAGAATGTTTAACAAGGCAAGTGTCACGGCTGACATCCCGGAGGAACAGGCAACCGCTCCTTTTCCGCCTTCCAGTTCACAGACCCTTCTTTCAAAGGAATCGACAACCGGATTACTGATTCTTGTATAAGCATATCCCGGTGCCCTGTTATTAAAAACTTTTTCCAAATCCTGTGCTGTTTCATATGCAAAAGCACTGACCTGACTAATCGGTGGAAGTGTCGCTCCGTCAGGATACCGCTTAATTGCATTTCCATGCAGCAATTGTGTGTTAAATTTCATATCCCTCTTATTCCTATCTGCTTACTATGATTTCAAGTTGAATTTAGTATAATCCATATTCTCCCATGTGTCAACTACTTTTTCATGGAAAAATAACAGTTTCAAATGAGGTGTGCCGCTGCTGTATACCGCTGTATATAAACGCAGAGCCGGGCAGCCTGCCTCTTTCGGCACAGCTTTGCCCGGCTCTGGACGTCTATATGCTGCCCACGAATTGTTGTGCGCTTACGCACTCCCACAATTCTGCCCTCCTATGAGCAAGCTCCGGCAGGTGAAAGGCTTTGTGCCCCTGGCAGCATTAGATAAAATCTCCGTGTACGGATACGCCCGCCGCATAGGAAGATACTTTCTTTACAAATTCTGCTGCTTCGGATACGGTAAGCGTACCATCCGGCTGCCAGTTTCTGTAATAAGTCTTGTCATCCTGTGCAAAGGTCTTTCCTGCAAAAGCTTCATCTAATACGAGCAGTACAACGATACCTGCTTCTGTCAGGTGGTGCAGTACCGTTTCAACCGGTTCATCTGCTTCCGGTGCATACAGATAAGTATGTCTGCCCTCTGCGCTTAACTGCTTTTCTACCTTTTCTGCCAGTTCAAGTGTAATTCCGTTCTTTCCAACCGGGAATTCTACTGTTACGGCACTCTGTCCGTTTAAGGCAGAACGAAGCTTCTTATTTACCTTCTTATCCTCGAATCCGTCTTTATCTGCATGAAGTTCTGTTACAACACCGCAGGCAGAAGTCATGTTCGTTACACGGTCAATTAAAATGAGTTCACCGAGTGTCTTATGTGATGCAAATGTATCTGCCACAATTCTGTCCGCAAATGCGATTTCACAGACAGCAATTTCATTTTTATGTAAGGAAGATACTTCCTTTTTCTCGCCTGTATTGACATCAATTAATGAAACAATCTTTGTTACAAGCCCCGGAATCATCTTTGTGCCAAGCTTAATAAAGAAGTTCTTTCCGTTTTCAAGAGCATCATCATCCATCCACAGAATCGTTGCCGTAACGGCTGCGGCTGTCTTGATACCGGAATCTACGGATAATACACAGCCTCTGGATACGTCCACTTCCCTGTCTAACTGAATCGTTACCGGCTGGCCTTCCTGTGCGGCATCTACATTCTTATCACCTACATGGATACTCTTTACGTGTGCCTGCTCGTTGCTTGGCAGTGTTGTAATCGCATCGCCCACATGAATGTTTCCGGCTTCAATCTGACCCTGGAAGCCTCTGAATTCATGGTTTGGACGGCATACGCGCTGTACCGGCATATAAAAGCCCTGTTCCTTGGCTGCGGCTGTAATATCAACCTGCTCTAAGTACGAAAGGAGTGCCTGACCGTTGTACCATGGCATATTCGGTGATTTTACGGTAACGTTATCGCCCTCTGTTGCAGATACCGGAATAATAGTTACATTCTGTAAATCCAGTTCCTTTGTCAGTTCTGCAATCTGTTCCTGAATCTTTGCAAATACCTTTTCATCATAACCTACAAGGTCCATTTTGTTGACTGCAAATACGAAGTAACGGATTCCCATTAATGCACAGATTCTTGCGTGACGTCTTGTCTGAACCAGCACACCCTGTTTTGCATCGACTAAGATAACGGCTAAATCCGCAAAGGAAGCACCTACCGCCATGTTTCTTGTGTATTCTTCATGTCCCGGTGTATCGGCAACGATAAAGCTTCTGTTGTCTGTTGTAAAATAACGGTATGCAACATCGATTGTAATACCCTGTTCTCTTTCTGCCATCAGACCGTCTAACAGCAGAGAGTAGTCGATTTTACCCTCACGGCTTCCGACCTTGGAATCCAGCTCCAGTGCCTTTTCCTGGTCTGCATAAAGGAGTTTTGAATCATATAAAATGTGTCCGATTAAGGTGGATTTTCCATCATCAACACTGCCACATGTAATAAATTTTAATAATCCCTTCATTTTAGAAATAACCCTCCTTCTTTCTTCTCTCCATGCTGCCTGCTTCCTCATGGTCAATCACACGGCTGGTACGCTCTGAAGATACTGCACTTAATGTTTCCTCGATAATTTCATCGAGTGTTTCCGCATCGGATTCCACGCCGCCTGTCAGCGGATAGCAGCCAAGTGTACGGAAACGTACTTTCTTATTTTCAATCTTTTCGCCTTCTCTTAACTTTAAGCGGTCATCATCTACCATGATGATGTTTCCGTCACGGTAAATTACCGGACGTTCCTTTGCAAAGTATAACGGCACGATTTCAATGTTTTCACGCTTAATGTACTGCCAGATGTCTTTTTCCGTCCAGTTGGAAATCGGGAAGACACGGATACTTTCGCCCTTGTGGATCTTTGTGTTGTAAAGCTTCCACATTTCCGGACGCTGGTTTTTCGGATCCCATGCCTGTGCCGCATTTCTGAATGAGAAGATACGTTCTTTGCACGGGACTTTTCTTCATCACGACGTCCGCCGCCGAATGCTGCTGTAAACTGATACTTATTTAATGCCTGCTTTAATGCCTGTGTCTTCATGATATCTGTGTAAGCTGAACCGTGGTCAAACGGATTAATGCCTGCCTTTACACCTTCTTCATTGGTATATACAAGCATTTCAATACCCATTTTTTCTGCGATATGGTCACGGAACTGTATCATTTCCTTAAACTTCCATGTTGTATCAATATGTAAGAACGGAAATGGCGGCTTCTCCGGATAAAATGCCTTCATCGCAAGATGCAGCATAACCGAACTGTCCTTTCCAATTGAATACAGCATTACCGGATTTTCACATTCCGCTGCCACTTCTCTGATAATATAAATTGCTTCCGCTTCCAATTCATCAAGATGTGATAAATTTCCCATACTCTCTCTCCTTAATATTTATTTGCGTCTTTTTTGTTGACTTCTATAACCTGTACACTGCCGTCCGGCGATGTAACGCACCACTCACGAATGTCCCCTTTGGACTTGACAGACAGCGTACTTCCTGCACCGCCCATATCTGCTCCCAGATAAAAGCTGATTGCGCCTGTCTTACATTCTTTTAAGCACGAGGTACAGCCCCAGCAGTCGGAAATGTGCTTAATGACTGCCTTTCCCTGTGCATCTTTTTTTATCAGGTTGCCGGGACAGGCTTCGATACACCTTCCGCAGCCTACGCAGTTATTTTGTGTAATTCGTATGCTCATAGTGTTTTCCTCCCGTCACCAGTTCTCTGAAAATGATTTCTATTTCGCCGTCTTTCATGCGGGAATTGACATATTTTTCCCAATCAGCATTCTTTTCAGGATAATCCGCATTTTCTGCAAAGCTGTGCCAGCGTGTTTCTTTTCTGGCAAGCAGATGTGCGATAACGACCTGACAGACAACCAGACGTTCTTTGACTTCGTAAATACGGAGCAGATCGTCCATGTCTTCTGCCGCAAGTCCGTCCACCAGCTTTTGCAGGGATGTGATTTTTTCCTTTGCAAGGGCTAAACGGCTTTCATTATAACGGTAATCTGTTGCAATACCGCCTGCGTACTGGTCCATGATTTTCTGCATGGTTTCCTCAAGCTGTTCGGTCGTAAGCAGTCCCTGAGGATTCTTTAAGAAATGCTCGTATTCTGCCTGCTTTTCATTCTGCTTTGCTTCACTGTCCACATCTTTGGCTGCTGTCTGCTTTTCATCTTTTAGAAATCCAAGCACCGCTTCTGCCGCAATTTCGCCCTCGGCTAATGCGCCTGTTACATATTTCTGCGGACAGCCGCCTGCAACATCGCCTGCGGCAAACAGTCCGTGAATTGTTGTTTCCCTGTTATTGTCTACCCAGTAACCGCTTGCGGTATGTCCGCCCACAATATACGGCTCTGTGCCTTCAATTTCCACATTCTGCTCTGACGGACCCTTGCCGGATTCAAGCCACTTTAAAGTCTGGCTCGGTGCCATATTTAAGTATGCCTTGTATAAATCCTGTTCCTGCTCTTTTGTAATCTCATCGGTCTTTAAATAACATGGTCCGTGTCCGGCTCTGTTTTCCATAACCGTTCCGTATACACGCTGGGAAGTTGTAAGACCGTATTTTGTTTCATAAATTTCGCCGTTGGAATTCATCTGCTTTGCGGATACACCCTGTGCAATCGTTCCTGTCGGTGCAATCGTATCTTTACAGCGCAGTGCGATAAAACGCATTTCAAAGGTTGTCATCTCAGCGCCTGCCGTAATGCCCATCGCGTAGCCCGCACCGGTATTAAACGGCGGGTACCACATTTTATGTCTTGAAAAGCCCGGATTGTTTGGACGGTAAAGTCCTGCCGCACCTCCGGTTGCGCAGATGACCGCTTTGGCATGAATCACATAGAAGATTTCTTCATTAACATCAAAGCCGTAAGCCCCGTAAATGCGGTTGTCTTTCACAATGTAATCTGTAATATTGACGTGATTTAAAACCGTTACATTTTCCTGTGCGGATGCCGCTTCTGCAAGAATCGGCTTAATATTTTCCCCGTTAATCTTGATATTTCTGTTTCCTCTTGTAACGTATTTGCCGTTTTCATCTTTTAAAATGACAAGTCCGGCTTTTTCCATAACATCCGTTACATGGTTTAACCGCTCTGACATTGAAAGCAGTAAGTCTTCACGCACAATGCCGTCTGCATCTTTTTTGGCATAGTCTACATAATCCTGAGGCACTCTGCCTTCCGTAATATACGCATTAATTGCATTGACACCTGCCGCCAGACAGCCGCTCCGCCTGATATTGGCTTTTTCAGCAATCAGAACGCTGATATTTTTTTCTTTTC
>ERZ859817.1047-NODE-1047-length-12211-cov-1.917325_pt1 | contig 12211 bp, 18 predicted proteins | sample MGYA00509986_ERZ859817 | MGnify/ENA primary metagenome ERZ859817 (study PRJEB30046, sample SAMN00715155) | human gut metagenome | study: EMG produced TPA metagenomics assembly of the A metagenome-wide association study of gut microbiota in type 2...
AGAAGGGTAGACACCCCGAAGGGGATTGAAACTCAAGACGTAACCGTCCATCAGTAATCTGCAGGTTTAGAAGGGTAGACACCCCGAAGTGGATTGAAACTTGAACGCACCGTTGAAAAGTTCATTGATGTACGTATAGAAGGATAAAAAGAAAATTGCTAAGGGGGGATACAAAATTGATAGATTTCTTTAAAGTAGATGAAAAAGTGGCAGATGATAGTATTCTGGTGCTGATTATTTATGATATTGAGAATAATAAAAAACGGACTAAACTTGCAAAGCATTTGCAAAGATATGGATTTCGTGTGCAGAAATCAGCCTTTGAAGGCATTATAAAAGAGAATAAGTATGACAAGCTGGTAAAAGAGCTGGCAGTCTATGGAAGTGATAAAGACAGTGTGAGAATTTATAAAATCAGGGGAAGCAGTGAAGTTGTTATATACGGTAATGATAAAGTGGAAAGACTGCCAAAAACAATTATTGTGTAAATTGTAAAATACACTATTAATAATACTCAACCCGCTTTTTAAGGGAGTCTATAATATCCTTTCTAAGGGATTCCGGTTTCAATACAACAGCGGCTCTGCCGTATCCATAAATCCATGAGCGGAAGCGGCTTAGACCGTAAACTTTATCTTCATAATAAAGACAGCCGTCTTTTTCAGTCAGTTTTCCATTTGTACGGCAGGCAAGCTGCTTTCTGACTTTTTCATGAACATTTGCAACATTGAAAAATTTTACTTTTACATCGGCAATTTCTTTAGAAGCGCATGAAAAGTTATTTCCCCATACATTCGGTGCAATTTGATTCATATGATTAATTAATTCGGTTTCCTTGTTGTTGTGAATAGTTTCATCTGTTGTTTCTAATGAAACGATACAGTCAAGGCGGTGTACTAAAAGAATATTGCAGTTATTACGGATAGAAAGTACACTGTAGAGATTTTCATCTGCATCGTAAACGATTTTGACAGGACGGAAGATAAAACGTAAGACCATTTTTTCCCGTCGGCTGTAATATTTCATATATAAGCAGCGGTGACAATCAATGGCAGTATTGATTTTAAACAGTAAATCATTTAAAGAATTATTATAATTGTGCGTATAAAGATAGCTGTCTTTTATTGCATAAGTATCGGCATAGGTTTTCTTCAAACGGTCGAATACAGACAGGGAATCCGTTTCATCGGAATAAAAGGACTGTAAAGCGGCGGCTTCGTCAGGAGTAAGGGGCAGTGTCCAGGTATTTAGAGTGTCTGCGTCAGTATCGTAAAAAATGATTGGAACGGCATCGAGGATACCGTCTGTGATCAACTGTTCAAATTCCGGGATTGAATCATTGACGGGAATGGCATCCATATAATTATCGTATAATTCATGCAGCGGGTAAGTATCGCAGATTTTCTGATATTTGGGGCTTTTATCATAAAAAAGAACGGCAAGTTCATTTTTATCACTGTTTTTAACAAGGTTCATACTGCGCTGCCATTGAAAAATTGTCAAAAAATCATTTCGTACAATTTTGGCTGGGATTTGTGTGTTTTCACAAATTTGCTGCATGGATATGCCGTTATCGGAGCGGTCAGTATAATCCATGCTGGCAGACAGCAGTGAAAAATATTCCTGGATACGGGCATATGGGTTATGATGATTCATGGTTTGTTTCCTCCTGATAAAGTCGTTGTGTTTCAGTGACGGAGTAACGCATTTTATCTCTTAGTTCTTCAGGTTCAAGAACACGCACTCCAAAGCCGAAGCGGCGCAGATAAGAAGCAAAATCATCCAGTCCGCTGACTTTGTCTTTGTAAATAAATTTTTTGCCGTTTCGTTCAATCGAAGCATTTGGGCGCTGTTTTTTTAACGAATTGATTTTTTGCTCAATGTTTCCGAAATTATCAAATTCAATCGTGACGTCATAAGGCTTATCAATTGATATACTGAACATATTTTGAAACATTTCCAGAAAAACAGTATCATGATAGCATGGATTTTCAAAGATTTCTTCTTCTGCGGCTTCAATGCGTTTCAGATTTAAAATGCGGTGGCGCAAAGATGTATTTGTAGTTTTTTCAGAGTAAACATCACCAATCAGATAAACCTGGTCTTTTTCTACATTATAGATCATTATGCCAACAGCAAAATCCAGCGTCTGCATACCTTCTGTTCGTGAATGATAGCGGATTTTAAGCAGCTTGTGTTTGTAATCACAGGATGTAATAATTTTTAAGGTATCGGCAAGTGTCTGTAAACCGTCATATCGTTTTCCGTAAATGAGATAGTTTTTTAAAGACGGAAGCTGGTCATCAAGGCTGCCAAGCAGGATATTGGTTTTGGCATAGAGTGATTTTAATTCGTCAAAGTAAGGTGTACCACTCGGAATATTGGATAAATCGGTATTCAGATTGGATATAAAGTCCTCATTCAGGTGATATTAAGCGGAATATTTTTTCCGGTAAGCCGGTATGTCCCATTGCCGGCATTAAATTCAATGTCGCCGTCTTCTTTTAATTCTTTAATCAGTTCATAAAATTTGGTCTGACCGACATCAAGCGGTGTTCCGTCAGGATTTTCATCGCCGGTGCCGGAAATAAGCGTAAATTTTCCGGCAAAGGATTCCTTTGGAACAGGTTTTGCCTGAAGCTCCCGTACAATCTGATATTTTCTGAGAATATCCAATGTAAGCGGTTCATAGCTGCTTTCTTCGGAAGAATGCCGGACAGAGTAATAGGTCAGGCGGTTTTCACAGCGCTTCTGAAATTCAATACCGGTATCTTCCAGTCGGTGAATGTAATTGTTGACGGAAATACGGTTGCAGTTTAAAAGTGTCATCATCTGTGGGATAGTCAGCTCTTTATTTTTCTCAAATGCTTCCTGCAATGTTTTTATCGCGTTTAAAGTCTTTTTTGACATAGGAATCCCCGTTTCTTAAATGTATTTTACCGGTACTGTCTGCTTTCACCCGGAAAGAAACAGGCAGACAGCGGTATGAGTTGTACAAAAAATGCGAAATACAAGTGCTTATACTGTGTTTATCGGTTGGAAACAATGAAAAATAAAGTGAACAAAGGAATTTTAGGAGGAAAAAGCAATGAAAAAAGTGAAAGTAGAAAATAATATTTTTGTCGTAGCAAGAAACTCAGCAAAGAAAGGAAAGTTAGATTATTATATGCAGCTGCCGGATAAGACAGAGTGTTATATGTTTACGAGAAATTTTTCGGCACAGTGTTACAGTATTTGCAGAGCCGGTGTTCCGGTGAACAGTCTGTTACATACCAGAAGCAGAAACAGGGCGGTAATGAAGCTTGCCAGACATATGAATTTTATGATGCCGTACTTTGTAGAGTATTTTGATTTAAAAGCAGCATGACACGAGTTGTACAAAAAATGCGAAACAGTAAAGAATAGAATAAAAGCATAGCAAACGACGGGTTCATTTGGAGGAAAAAGTTATGGAAAAGAAAAAGATTTATGAAACAATGGAAAACGATGTAATGAACACAGAACTGAATGAAGAAACAAAGCGCAGAATGCTTAGAAACATTATGAATTTAAAAAATGAAAAGATGAACATTATGATTGTCGGTGCGACAGGCTGCGGAAAAAGTTCGACAATTAATGCCCTGTTTGATACAGAGATTGCGAAGGTGGGCGTAGGGGCAGATCCTGAAACAATGGAAATTAAAAAGTATGAACTCGACAACCTATTTTATGGGATACACCGGGCTTAGGTGATGGAAAGGAAGCAGATAACAGGCATGCAAAAAACATTATTCACAAGCTGGCAGAGGTAGATGCGCAGGGCAAAGCGCTGATTGATCTGGTATTGGTGATTCTGGACGGAAGTACAAGGGATTTAGGCACGTCTTATGAACTGATTAACAATGTGATTATTCCGAATCTGGGGAGCGGTAATGAAAACAGAATTTTAGTAGCAATCAACCAGGCGGATATGGCGATGAAGGGCAGAAATTGGGATTATGACAAAAATGAGCCAAACAGCCGTCTGAAAGCATTTCTGGATGAAAAGGCGGAATCGGTGAAGAACAGAATTTATGAGGCAACAGGTGTAAAAGTAAATCCGATTTATTACAGTGCGGGCTTTAAAGAGGAAGGAGAACTGCAGAACCGCCCGTATAATTTGTCAAAACTGCTCTACTACATTGTAAAGGCAACACCGGAAGAGAAAAGAGCGGTCTATGTAACAACGTTGAATCAGGATGAAAATATGTGGAAGGATGATGATGAATTACTGGATTATGGAGAAGAAACGAGAAATACCATTGTAATGTCGGTTATCAAAGGCGCTTCGGCAGGCGCGAAAATTGGTGAACAGATAGGAGGCGTGTTTGGACCGGTAGGCAGAAAGGTTGGAAAAGTTGTAGGTACAATTGTTGGAGGTATTGGCGGAGCAATTTGTGATGTACTTTCATTTCTTTAGGAGGTTCGTATGAATAGTGTATATAGAATGGCAGATATTGATGAAAATTTAAGAATAGCAGGTTTAAGACCGTTGGATGTGTTGGTTGTCGGTGGAACCGGGGCAGGGAAGTCGTCTACGTTAAATACGCTGTTTCAGCGGGAGGTGGCAAAAGTGGGAAATGAGGGCGAGCCGGAAACCATGTCTGTCAATTCTGTCCGGTTAAATAATCTGCTGCGTTTTTGGGACACACCGGGCCTCGGAGATAACGTTGGAAAGGATAAAGAATATGCGAAGGAATTGGTAAATGTTTTATACAGGGAGTGTACGATAAGTGATAAACAGTATGGGCTGATAGATACAGTACTGGTAATACTGGACGGCTCAGGGAGAGATTTAGGCACTACATATAAACTGTTAAATGAAGTAATTGTTCCAAATATCCAGACAGACCGGATTCTGATTGCCATTAACCAGGCAGATGTTGCGATGAAGGGAAGACACTGGAACGAAACATGGGATTGTCCGGACAATGTATTACATGAATTTTTAGAGCAAAAGGCAGCGTCTGTACAGTCACGTATCAGGGAGGCGACAGGAGTAAATGTAGTAAAGCCGGTATACTACTCGGCAGAAAGGAATTACAATGTAGAAAAACTGCTGGATATGATAATTGATAATATTCCAAGGGAGAGGAGGCAGCTTAAAATGTGATGTACAAAAAATGCGAAATGAATAGAGGCATAATAATAGTGTAATGAAGATACGGAAAGCAATTCACACAGTATGGAATGGAGGAATGTGAAATGGCAGCGGTACAGTGGATAAAAATCATTATTGCAATATTGGAGCTTATAGCGGAAGGAGCGGATAAACAGACGGCAGTATCAAGGGTTGCACAGCGATTTGGCGTAAGTGAAAGTAGTATTTGGAATCATGGTGGATTTTAGGAGGAAAAAGGTATGAGAAAGACAAATATTTTTGAGAACATGGAAAACGACATTATGAATGCAGACATCAATGAAAACGAAAAGAGCAAACTGTTAAAAAATGTAATGAGATTAAAAGATAACAAGATTAACATTATGATTACCGGCGCAACGGGCTGCGGAAAGAGTTCAACCATTAATGCTTTATTTGATACGGAAGTTGCAAAAGTCGGAGTAGGGGTAGACCCTGAAACGATGGAAATTGAAAAATATGAACTGGACAACTTGATTTTATGGGACACTCCGGGTCTGGGGGATGGAAAGGAAGCAGATAACAGACATGCAAAAAACATTATTCACAAGCTGGCAGAGGTAGACGCGCAGGGCAATGCGCTGATTGACTTGGTATTGGTAATTTTAGACAGCGGCACAAGAGATTTAGGAACGTCTTACGAACTGATTAACAATGTGATTATTCCGAATTTAGGAGCAGACAAGGAGGGAAGAATTTTAGTTGCATTAAATCAGGCGGATATGGCAATGAAAAGCAGACACTGGGATTATGACAAAAATGAGCCAGACAGTACGTTAAAAGAATTTTTGGATAAAAAGGCAGCTTCGGTGAAAAACAGAATTTTTGAAGGAACAGGCGTGAATGTAACACCGATTTATTACAGTGCGGGTTATAAAGAGGAAGGAGAAGAACAGAGCCGCCCGTATAATTTATCAAAACTGCTGTACTATATTGTCAAAGCCACACCGGCAGAAAAAAGAGCAGTCTATGTCAACAATATTAATCAGGATGAAAATATGTGGAAGGATGATGATGAGTTAATTGATTATGCAAAAGAAACGAAAAGGACAATCCTGCAGTCTGTTATGGACAGCGCATCGGAAGGTGCAGATATCGGAGGTGAAATAGGAGAGGTTTTCGGACCGGCAGGAGAAACCGTAGGACGTGTTATCGGAACTGTAGTCGGCGGAGCAGCCGGTGTTGTAAAAGGTATAGGAGGTGGTATTATTGACGGTATTAAAGACTTTTTCTCATTATGGTAAGTAGCTAAAAACAAATTCCCTGTATACAATCCCTGTCTGTTTATGCTAAAATAGACAGGGATTTTTAAGTATATAAAAAGTCAAATCAGGAGTAAAACCAATGAAATTTACAGTAGAAACAGTAAAAAGAAAGAACCGGCTGGGGTTAAAATCTGCGGATTTTTATCTGGTTGCGGTACTGCTTATTATTACCGCAGGGCTGCTTGCCTGGATACAGTTCGGTGTCAAAAAGCAGGGTGAAACCGTTGTGATAAAAGTAGATGGCAATGTGGTAAAACAGCTTGCATTAAAGAATGATACGGAATTTGATGTATCAGGGTATCAGGGCGGTACGAATCATATCGTAATACAGGATAATGCAGTGTATATGTCCGATGCAGACTGTCCAGACAAGCTGTGTGTGCATACAGGAACGATTCATAAGACGGGTGAAACCATTGTGTGCCTGCCGCACCGCGTTGTCGTAGAGATCACAGGAACGACAGATACATTTGATGCGGTTGTGCAGTAGCGGAAACGGAGAAGAAAATGAGAAGAAGAAAGAAAAACAAGAATACAGGAAGAACGAAAAAAATCGCACTGGGCGGTATTTTAACGGCGCTTGCAATGATATTTTCATATATAGAGTCCATGATACCGATTCCGCTGCCGGTTCCGGGCGTGAAGCTGGGAATTGCCAATATTGCCATTATATCGGTATTGTATCTGCTTGGAAGCGGACAGGCACTGCTTGTCAATCTGTTGCGGATTACGCTGACGGCGGTGTTATTTGGTAATTTTAACAGCTTTCTGTTTAGTATGGCAGGGGGAATGTTAAGTCTTTTGGTTATGGTGATTTTAAAGAAAAGCGGACATTTTTCGATTGTCGGTGTGAGTGTGGCAGGCGGTGTCTTCCACAATGTCGGTCAGATTACGGCGGCAGTCTTTTTAATGGATACTACGGCGATTTATTATTACCTGCCGGTACTTTTAATCTTTGGTATTGTAACAGGCATTATTATTGGATTAATGGGCGGTTATGTGACACAGCGCGTATATCCGGTGGTTGGTGAGGAATAAAGCGTATGTGTAGAGCAATGGAAGAAATGCGAAATGAAACTGCACGTGAAACAGTCAAAGCTCTGGACGAAAAAGCACCTGTTTAGTATTTGTTAAGACACTAAAATCATTTATAAACATCTTATTTATATATCATTATACAAAAACCACCGGTACTTATTCTGAGAAAAACTCAGATACAAATATCGGTGGTTTTTAAGTTTCTATTTATTTGCCTGCTGCTGCAATTCAATTTCTTCAACAGATTTTGAAATGCTGTGGGCAATCGGTTTCCATTCGACTTTCTTTACCAGCGCAACGAGAGAAATCGGTACGTAGGTAATCATAAACAGCGGAAACGTAAATAAGGATTTAATCTTTTTATTCGCAGGAGCTAAAATCTTATTCCATTCGGTTACTAAAGTAATAAATCCAATTGAGAACATCAGCAGATAGAAGTTTACACCTGCAAAAGCAATAGAGCCTAATGTTCCTGGCAGAATCCTTCGTAACATATGTACGTCCGTTGCACCGTATGCAAGGAAAATCAGATTCAGTAAAATACATCCGATTGAAAGCAGTGTAGCAGGGGCAAGGGTCATAAACATATCGTAGCAGGATACGAACATTTCCCGCTTTTTAAACATCATTGCAATCAGTTCCCTGCCGTAGCGGAACATTACCTGATAAAATCCCTTTGACCAGCGCATACGCTGATTCCATGACTGCTTAAAGGTTGTCGGCTGCTCATCGTAGAACATGGCGCTTTCGCAGTAGCCGATTTTTTCACCTTCCAGAATGTTCACAACAGAAAACTGAATATCTTCTGTTAACAGGTTGAACTTCCAGCCGTTGTTTTTCTTGATAATTGAGCTGTTTACCAAAAATCCGGTACCGGAAACGGCACAGCTTGTTTTTAACATCATACGCGGATTATTCAGGTATTTTGCCTCACGGATAAACCAGAGGGAATAACCGGAAGTAATCCAGTTGGTATCATAATTTTTTGAATTTCTGTAACTGGTAATGACATTATAGCCACGGTCAAAAACCTTATTCATTTCTTTGACATAATTTTTATCAATGACATTGTCGGCATCAAAGATGAAGTAGCCATCATAAGCCGTATAATCACCGAATTGCTCCACAATCTTGTTGAAGCAGTAGTCCAGGGCATATCCCTTTCCGACGAGCATATTGTTAAATCGTTCATAGCAGATTGCGCCATGCTCCCGTGCAATCTGTGCCGTATCATCTGTACAATTATCTGCCACAACAATCACATCGATTAACTCCGCAGGATAATTCTGCTGTTTAATACTGTTAATCAGATTGCCGATTACTGCCTGCTCATTCCGCGCCGCTATAATAAAGGCAAATTTGTGAAGCTTCTTTGCTTCGTAAGTGTCCAGTTTCTTTTTTTTGTCGCCAATGAGTGCGATTACAATGTAAATAAACTGGTAAAAATACAGTACAGTCAACGCTATATATAAGATAGAGTTGATAGTATTTATTGTTTTCATTCCATTTATCCTCTCCATTTTCAAGAAATGAAATATCAGTCAAAATTCAAAAAGAACCTTATGACCTTATGTAAAGTTCTTTTCAGATTATATCATTAATTTCAAAGGTGTCAATCATTATTGGCTTTTTTTATTTAATTTTAATCCGTTTTTTGAATTACGGTGCAAAAAGATTTGACAAATAATCTCATTCCTTTATTATATAATAAGTATGATTCAGAAAGGTAGAAGGGTGAAAAAGATGTATCAGGAAATTTCAAAGTTAATTATGTATGGCAATATGGACCAGGATTGTATTTTATATAAATTTGCGGATATTTTCAGAAGATTTGAAATGCAGGAGTCTTCCGATGCGCAGCTGACACAGGATATTTATACGCAGATTAAGAGATTGTTAGAAGTGGCAACGGATTATGGCTTTGACAAAAATCTGTGGCATAATTATCTGACCTTTATTTTAATTACCAATGAGAATCCGTTCAGCATTACCTGTGAAAAGGTTGGTGCAAATGACGGCAGTGTCAATGCATTTGCAAAAAATGATTTTCAGGTGTTTATGAACCTGTTCCACTATGATTTTTCTAAAATTGAAGCCCAGCTTGGCGTTAACTGCTTTTCGGTTATATCCGATTATAAGGCGATTGTCAAAAAAGAACTGATGTACAATAAAAATGTGTCTGAAAAGGTACAGGCATTAAGTGAAAAGCTTGCGGCAGCAAAGGATGTCGATGAATTTTTTGCGCATGTTACGGAATTTTACAAGCTTACGGTGTCGGTATGTTTGGTTTAAATAAGGCATTCCGCATTACAGGCAGTGACAACGGCAAAGTAACGTTCCACCCGATTAACAATATGGATAAGGTTATGTTAGATGACTTAATCGGTTATGAAATCCAGAAAAAGAAGCTTGTTGAAAATACAGAAGTTTTGTACAGGGCAGAAAAGCCAACAATGCGCTGTTATTCGGCGACAGCGGTACGGGTAAATCAACGAGTATCAAGGCGATTGTCAATGAATACTACGACCAGGGTCTGCGCATGATTGAGATTTACAAGCACCAGTTTAAGGATTTATCGACCGTCATTGCAGACATTAAGAACAGAAACTATAAGTTCATTATTTATATGGACGACCTTTCTTTTGAAGAATTTGAAATCGAATACAAGTTCTTAAAGGCAGTTATCGAGGGCGGCGTGGAAACAAAGCCGGACAACATTTTAATCTATGCAACTTCTAACAGAAGACATCTGATTAAGGAAACATGGAACGACAGAAGCGATATGGAATCTGCAAACGGACTGCATCGTTCCGATACCATCGAGGAAAAATTATCCTTAGTCAACCGCTTCGGCTGTCAGATTAATTATTCAAAGCCCTCACAGAAGGAATACTTTAATATTGTTGTCAATCTGGCAAAGAAGAACGGTCTTACCATGACCGAAGAAGAACTGTGTGCAGAAGCAAACAAGTGGGAATTAAGCCATGGCGGTATTTCCGGCAGAACCGCACAGCAGTTTATCAATCATTGTCTGGGAAATGAACCGGCATCACAGAACTAAGAAAATAACGGAGTGAAAAATGATTTCATATATAAAAGGAGAACTAACCGAGGTTTTTGAAGATACGGTCGTTGTTGAAACAAACGGCATCGGATACAATATCCGCGTACCGGGCTCGGTGCTTGACCGCCTGCCGTCTGTCGGCAGTTCTGTACGGATTTATACATATTTATATGTCAAAGAAGATGCGATGAATTTATTCGGGTTTTTAAGCCGGGACGATTTATCAGTGTTTAAATTACTGCTGAATGTCAGCGGTATCGGACCGAAAGGCGCGCTGGCGATTCTTTCAACGATTGGACCGGATGATTTGCGTTTTGCGGTGCTTTCAGAAGATGTCAAGACGATTTCTTCCGCACCGGGTATTGGCGCAAAGACGGCAAAGCGGCTGATTATCGAATTAAAGGATAAATTAAAACTTGCCGAAGTCTTTGAAACGGCACTTGCCAATAAAGAAAAAGCACCGTCTGAAAATGATGTACTGCTTGCAAAGAATGAGGCGGTAGAAGCACTTGTGGCGCTGGGATATGCGAGCGCGCAGGCGATGAAGGCGGTACAGCAGGTTGAAAATGCCGAAGAAAAAGATTCGGAACAGATTTTAAAGGAAGCCTTGAAAAAGTTGATTTAAGGAAATAAAAATATGGAAAAAAGAATGATTTCCACAGAACTGGTGGAAGAAGATGTTAAAATTGAAAATAATTTAAGACCCCTTTCACTGGAAGATTATATCGGGCAGGAAAAAGTCAAGCGGAATTTAAAGGTCTATATCGAAGCCGCAAAGGAACGTGGCGATTCGTTAGACCATGTGCTGTTTTATGGTCCGCCGGGACTGGGTAAGACGACACTTGCCGGTATTATTGCAAATGAAATGGGAACCCATTTAAAAGTGACTTCCGGACCGGCAATCGAAAAGCCGGGTGAAATGGCGGCAATTTTAAATAACTTACAGGAAGGTGATGTCCTGTTTGTCGATGAATCCACCGTTTAAACCGGCAGGTAGAGGAAGTTTTATACCCTGCAATGGAAGATTATGAAATCGACATTATGATAGGAAAAGGTGCTACGGCGCGTTCAATCCGGTTAGAACTTCCGAAATTTACACTGGTCGGGGCGACAACGAGAGCGGGACTTCTTTCTGCACCGCTTCGTGACCGTTTCGGGGTAGTCAGTCATTTGGAATTTTATTCCGTAAAAGAACTGGAAACAATTATTATCCGCTCGGCAAGTGTGTTAAATGTTGACATTGATACAAAGGGTGCGCACGAACTTGCAAGGCGTTCCAGAGGAACACCGCGTCTTGCCAACCGCCTGTTAAAGCGTGTACGTGATTTTGCACAGGTCAAATACGACGGCAGAATCACAGGCGAAGTTGCCGACTACGCATTAAATCTGCTGGACGTGGACAAAGACGGACTGGACAGAAACGACAGACTGATATTGCAGACCATAATCGGCAAATTCGGAGGCGGCCCTGTAGGCATAGAAACACTGGCAGCATCCATCGGTGAAGATTCAGGCACCTTAGAAGACGTCTACGAACCATACCTGATACAGAACGGCTTCATCAACCGCACCCCCCGCGGCCGAGTAGCCACCCCCGCCGCCTATGCAAATCTAGGTGTTGAACAAATTCAATAACCTATGGTATAATGTGCGTAAGCAATGAGCCGTGCCAGCGTAAAGGCTAGA
>ERZ859817.1051-NODE-1051-length-12157-cov-2.153115_pt1 | contig 12157 bp, 10 predicted proteins | sample MGYA00509986_ERZ859817 | MGnify/ENA primary metagenome ERZ859817 (study PRJEB30046, sample SAMN00715155) | human gut metagenome | study: EMG produced TPA metagenomics assembly of the A metagenome-wide association study of gut microbiota in type 2...
ACCTTGCGGGCGTAGCGGGCCATCAGGCGGCGGCCTGCGTAGATCGCGCCGCCCAGGACGATCAAACCCAGCAGGCTCCAGAGGACGTAGCCGCTGATTTCGCCGTAGCGGAAGGGCAGCGTGCGCTGGGCTTTGATGTCGTAGATCGTGTGCGACGTGGAGTCGATCTGAAAGGTTCCCACCTGCAGCCGCAGGGTGTCGGCGGTATAGAGCGTGTCGGTGATGTTCTTGTCCAGATAGAGCACTTGTGCGCGTCCCAGGCCGAGGTTGCCCTCCTCGAACGCCGCCAGCGTGTAGCGTTTGCGCAGGCTCAGGTGACGTCCGTCGCGCCGGAGGGTGTCCACCGGATGCGATTCGACGACCTCCAGTCCGCTCTGCGGAGGCGGGTTGAAGGTGGGAAATTCCACGACCTGCACCAAATCACGATCGACGTCGATCACCACGTCGAAGCGGTCGCCGATTCCGATGCTGTCGGGTTCGACGCGGGCGGTGATCGTCGGCGGTGCGGCGTACAGAACGGTCGTCAGCCCCGTCAGAAGAGCTGTCGCCAGAGCTGTTTTTACTCTTTTCGTGATGGATGTCCGACCGGCTTTCGGACGACCCGAAGACCGCAGGCCGACGGGCACCGCTTCCGAAGGAGGTGTTTGCGCGGCATTTTGCCGCTCTGCGGCGGCGGACGGTTGAATACCGCCGTTGCGTGCGAACGGAGAGCAGGTTGATGCCGGGTTATTTGGGATCGACTTCATCGCTGTTTGAATAGTTTGATGAGTTCCACGACGTAATCCCCGTCGGTCGATACCTCGGCCGTGTCGATGCGGTGGTGTTTGAGCGCCGAGAGGATGGCGGCGCTCCGCTCCTGCCAGACGCGGGCGTAGTGCTCCCGCACCCGGGCCGAGGAGGTGTCCACCCACGCTTTTCGGCCCGTTTCGGCGTCTTTCATTTCGACGATCCCTACGTCGGGCAGTTCGGCTTCGCGGGGGTCGCTGACGCGGATTCCCACCAGGTCGTGTTTTCCGGAAGCGATCTTGAGCGCGTCCTCGAGCGCCGTACGGTCCTTGCCGGGATCGAGAAAGTCCGAGAGCAGGAAGGCCGTGCAGTGTTTTTTGGTGACGTTGGTCAGGAAACGCAGCGCTTCCGAAATACGGGTCCCCCGCGATTGCGGCTCGAAGCCGACCAGTTCGCGGATGATGGCCAGGATATGGCTGCGCCCCTTTTTCGGGGGGATGAATTTCTCGATCCGGTCGGAGAAGAAGATGCAGCCCACCTTGTCGTTGTTCTCCGAGGCCGAGAAGGCCAGCACGGCGGCGATTTCGGTTTGCAGGTTTTTCTTCAGGCGGTCCGTGGTGCCGAACATCCGGGAGCCGCTGACATCCACCAGGAGCATCATCGTCAGCTCGCGCTCCTCTTCGTAGACCTTGATGTGGGGCGTGCGCGAGCGGGCCGTGACGTTCCAGTCGATGTCGCGCACGTCGTCGCCGGCGCGGTATTCGCGCACTTCGGAAAACGACATGCCGCGTCCCCGGAAGGCCGTGTGATACTTTCCGGCGAAGATTTCGTTGGAAAGCCCCCGGGTTTTGATCTCGATCTTGCGGACTCGTTTCAGGATATCGTTTTCGGTCTCCTGCATTATTGCATTTTCAATTAGGGTACGATTACGTTGTTCAGGATGTCGGTGATGATCTGCTCTGTGGTGATGTTCTCGGCCTCGGCTTCGTAGGTGAGTCCGATGCGGTGACACAGTACGTCGTGGCAGACGGCCCGCACGTCCTCCGGAATCACGTAACCCCGGCGGCGGATGAAGGCGTAGGCCCGGGCAGCCTTGGCCAGCGAGATCGACGCACGGGGCGAGCCGCCGTAAGCGATCAGGGGCTGCAGTTTTTCGAGGTTGTATTCGGCCGGTTCGCGGGTAGCGAAGATGATGTCGATGATGTATTTTTCGATCTTTTCGTCCATATAGACCTCTTCGACTACGCGGCGGGCCTTGACGATGTCTTCGGGCGAAGTCACTTTATTGACCTTCGGGAGTCCTTCCCCGGCCAGATTCATACGCATAATGTCGCGCTCCTCCTGTTTCTGGGGGTAGGAGATCTTGGCTTTCAGCATGAAACGATCGACCTGCGCCTCGGGCAGCGGGTAAGTACCTTCTTGCTCCAGCGGGTTCTGCGTCGCCAGCACCAGGAAGGGCTCGGGCAGCGGATAGGTTTCGTCGCCAAGGGGGCGTATCGTTTTTGTCGCGGATGTCCCCCTGCCGCTCCTGCATGGCTTCGAGCAGAGCCGACTGCACCTTGGCCGGCGAGCGGTTGATCTCGTCCGCGAGGACGAAGTTGGCGAATACGGGGCCTTTGCGGACGAGGAACTCCTCCTTCTTCTGCGAGTAGATCAGCGTACCGATCAGGTCGGCCGGCAGCAGGTCGGGGGTGAACTGAATGCGCGAGAAATCGGCATCGACCGCCTTGGCCAGCGTGGTGATGGCCAGCGTTTTGGCCAGCCCCGGCACGCCTTCCAACAGGATGTGCCCGTTGGAGAGCAGGCCGATCAGCAGGGTGTCGATCAGGTGATTCTGTCCGATAATCACCTTGCCCATTTCGCTGCGCAGCGTATCGACGAAGACGCTTTCGCGTTCGATCCGTTCGTTGAGTTCCTTGATGTTGATGACTTCACTCATTTTTCGGTGTGTATTTTCGATTTTTCGTTGTTTTCGGTATTTATGCAACGCATACCCTACAAAATTATTGCAAAATATGTATTTTTTTCGAAAATCGAAAATCCCGACCGCTCTTTTCGCCCTGATGCGGGGCGGTGCCCCGGTTGAAAAACCGTACCCGGGCGCCGCTTCGGGGCGAAGATCGGGCGGAGGGGGTCCCGCAGGTTCGCCTTCGGTTGCGGCGCTCCGTCGTATTATTCGGCTGCGGACGCTCCGTCGTTGCCGGGAAATCGCTATATTTGCACGTTATGGAATCTCAAATATTGAAAGGCCTGAATCAGGCCCAGCGGGATGCGGTGGTGAACTACGATTCGCCGTCGCTCATCATTGCGGGCGCCGGGTCGGGCAAGACGCGCGTTCTTACTTCGCGCATCGCCTATATGATCGAGCAGGGGGTGGCTCCGTACAACATTCTCGCCCTCACCTTCACCAACAAGGCCGCCGAGCAGATGCGCGAACGCATCGCCCAGATGCTGCCGGACGGACGGCACCGCTATATCCGCATGGGAACCTTCCACTCGGTTTTTTCGCGCATTCTGCGCGACAACGCCGAACGGATCGGCTTCCCTCAGAGTTTTACGATTTACGAGCCGTCGGACTGCAAGAACCTTCTGAAAACCATCGTCAAGGAGTTGAACCTGGACGATACCAAGTATAAACCTGCGATGCTCGCCTCGCGCATCTCCTACGCCAAGAACTGCCTGGTGACGCCGGGCGCTTACCTGGCCAATGCGGGTGCCGCAGCCGAAGACCGGCGGATGCAGATTCCCGAGTTCGGCAACATCTACAACATCTATTGCGCCCGCTGCAAGCGGAACGGGGCGATGGATTTCGACGACCTGCTGTTGCAGACCAACATCCTGCTGCGGGACTGTCCCGACGTGACGGCCCGTTACCAGGAGCAGTTCAAATACATCCTGGTCGATGAGTACCAGGATACCAACTATGCCCAGTACGTCATCATCCGGCGCCTGTCGCAGCTCCATTCGAAGGTCTGCGTGGTGGGCGACGACGCCCAGTCGATCTATTCGTTCCGGGGGGCCAAGATCGAGAACATCCTTTCGTTCAAGAAGGATTTCCCCAACGCGATGATCTTCAAGCTGGAGCAGAATTACCGCTCGACGCGCACGATCGTCGAGGCGGCCAATTCGGTGATCGAACGCAATTCGAAACGCATGGAGAAGAAGTGCTTTTCGGAAGGGGATATGGGCGAAAAGATCCGCGTGCTCCGAGCCTATACCGACCGCGAGGAGGCCGAAATGGTGGTCAGCGACCTGCGCGACAAGGTGCGGGCTGCGGGCGATGAGTGGGCCGAGGCAGCGATTCTGTACCGCACCAACAACCAGTCCCAGGCGCTCGAAGACGCGCTGCGCCGCAAAGGAATACCTTATCGTATTTACAAGGGCAATTCGTTCTACGACCACAAGGAGATCAAGGATCTGCTGGCCTATATCCGGCTGGTTATCAACCCCCGCGACGACGAGGCCTTCAAGCGGATCGTCAATTACCCTGCCCGGGGTATCGGCGATACGACCGTAGAGCGGATCGCTTTGCTGGCCAAAGCTCGTAATCTGTCGATGTGGGAAGCGGTGGATGCGCTGACGGCCGAGCCGGTGACGGATCCCGTGCAGAAGACCATCGTCCGCAAAGTGGCCGAGTTCGTGGCCCTCGTCCGGGGGCTGTCGTTGGCCCGGGCCGAAAAGGGGCTGTACGACCTGGGACTCGAAATTGCGACCCGTTCGGGTATCATCGGCGCTTACCGGGCCGAGAACACCCCTGAGGCGACCAGTGCGCTGGACAATATCGAGGAGCTGCTCAACTCGATGCAGCTCTTCAACGAGCAGCGCGAGGCCGAGATCCGGGCCGGGGAACGTCAGCAAGAGGAGCGGGCTACGATCGAGGAGTGGCTGCAGGGGGTGATGCTGATGACCGATATGGACAAGGATGATCCCCAGGACCGCAACAAGGTGACGTTGATGACCGTACATTCGGCCAAAGGGCTGGAATACAAATTCGTGTATATCGTCGGATTGGAAGAGAACCTCTTCCCGTCGCAGCGGGCCGTGGAGTCGCCCGACGGTTTCGAGGAGGAGCGGCGGCTCTTTTACGTGGCGCTGACCCGGGCCAAGGAGTTGGCTACGCTCTCCTATGCCGAGATGCGTTTCAAGTGGGGCAATATGGAGTTCTCGCGTCCGAGCTGCTTTCTGCGCGAGATCGACAGCCGTTACCTGGAAACGGATGCGATGCAGGAGGAGCGGGAACCCGTCCGCCGCTCGGCCGGGCGGGGAGAGGGCTCCTCGGCGCTCGACGAGCTGCGCCGCCGTTTCGCCTCCCCCTACCAGCAGAAGCCTGCGGCGGGTGGTTCGCAGGCCGGGGCGCGTTTCGGCGGAGGTTCGTCCGCCGGGGTAAAATCGGAGGCGCAGCGTCCCGTTGTTGTCCAGCCGACCCGTTCGACGGCCGGGATGCGCAGCGTGGGTGTCCGTCAGGGCGAGTCGTCGCTGGTCGAGGGAGCTGCGCCCGTATCGTGCGGCGATTATGCGGTCGGCGACCGGGTGTCGCACCTGAAGTTCGGCGCGGGGGTCATCCGCCGCATCGAAACCCTGGCGTCGGATCACAAGCTGGTGGTCGAATTTTCCGGATACGGGGAGAAAACCCTGCTGGCCAAATTCGCCAAACTGACCAAATTATAGGAAATCCGCCGGAAGGATTCCGGCTTAAAACAGGAAGACAATGACTTTGAAGGAGCGTTATGCGGGGGTGATCGCGTGGTTCGAGGAGCACATGCCCGTCGCCGAGAGCGAGCTTGCGTACGGCTCGCCGTATGAGTTGCTGGTGGCCGTGATCCTGTCGGCCCAGTGCACGGACAAGCGGGTCAATATGACTACGCCGGCCCTGTTCGAGGCTTTCCCTCCCCCGCAGGCTATGGCTGCCGCGACTCCCGAGCAGATCTATCCCTACATCAAGAGCATCTCCTATCCCAACAACAAGGCGAAAAACCTGGCGGGCATGGCCCGCATGCTCTGCGAGGAGTTCGGCGGCGAAGTACCGAGCGATCTGAAGGAGCTGCAACGTCTGCCCGGCGTGGGACGCAAGACGGCCAATGTCGTGGGCGCCGTGATCTGGCAGAAGGAGGTGATGCCCGTCGATACCCACGTATTTCGGGTTTCGAACCGTATCGGACTCACGAACCGGTCGAAAACGCCCCTGCAGACCGAGCTGACCCTCGAAAAATACATCCCTTCCCACCTGCTGCCGACGGCTCACCACTGGCTGATTCTGCACGGACGCTATGTCTGCACGGCCCGGGCGCCGAAATGCGCCGAGTGCGGGGTTTCGACCTGGTGCCGCAAATATGCCGAAGACAATAAACGATCTAAAACCGAATGATTATGAAGAGATTTTACCATGCGATTCTCGCTTGCGGAGTGTTTGCCGCAGTAGTTGCGGCCGTCTCGTGTACCAAGGATGCGACCGGCGGCGGAGGCGGCGGTTACAACGGGGAGCCGGAGGTGAATCACGATATGGACGGGATCCTGCGGCGCAACTACTTGTGGAACGAGGAGTATGCGACTCTTTCGCCCGATTTCGGCCTGCCTTACGACGAGTTTCTCGGCGACGTGCTCATGCGTATGAAAACCAACGACCTGGACAAGAAATTCCGTAACGGAAGGTGGCAGCTCTATTCCAACATCCAGCGCCTCTCTCCGGTGAGCCGGGTAGCCTTGTCTGCGGATATCGACAGTCAGTTCCCGAAGGAGCCCGTTTACGGGTTCGGCATCGTTTCTCTGGCGATTATCTCATATACCGATAATGGCGGTGCGGAAACGGGGCAGTACGGTTTTGCCGTTATGGCCGTGTACCCCGACTCTCCGATGGCGAGGGCGGGTCTCGGGCGCGGAACGATCATCAACCAGGTCGATGGACAGTGGATCACTGCCGGGAACTTGAATACGGTCTATTCCAAACTGCTCGCACCGAACGGCGCCGCGACGCTCTCCGTGGCGGATAATCAGGGCGGTTTCGGCGTGTCGGAGCATAAGCTGACGGCGGAGTTGATATACGAAAATCCGGTGCTGTACCGCGACGTGCTCGAATACGGGGAGCACAAGATCGGCTACTTGGTGTACGCCAGTTTCGATGCGGCTTTCGACGGCGAATTGCTGGATGCGCTACAAGCGTTCAAGGATGCGGGCATCAACGACTTGATCCTCGACCTGCGCCTGAACGGTGGAGGATATGTGATGTCTTCCCGGATGCTCGCCTCCTGCATCGCCGGTGCTCGGTGCGAAGGGCAGGTGTTCCAGTATTACCGTTATAACGATGCGCGAATGGAATACCCTGAAATGACGGCGGCGGAGACCGGGCAGGCTTACGACGAGTCGAAAGAGCGTTTTTACGAGGAGTTCATCTACGGCGATTACCGGGGAGCCGACCTGCGTGGGTATGCGCTGGATCTTCCTCGGCTGTATGTCATCGTCTCTTCCGGTACGGCTTCGGCGAGCGAAGCCGTTGTCAATGCTTTGCGGGGAATCGGACTCGAAGTGGTGCTGGTCGGGCAGAAGACCAACGGCAAAAATGTGGGGATGGAGGGTGTCTATCTGGAGGATGGAGCGTACGAATACCTCTTCATGCCGGTCTCTTTCCAGGGATATAACGCCCGGCTCGAAACGGTGGACCCGAACGGTCTTGCGCCGGATGCTTTGAAGGGAGATTGGAACAACGGATACGAGGAGTTCGGCAGTTTGGACGACCCCTGTCTCGAGTATGCGGTGACGAGCATCACCGGGCAATCCGTCCGCTCTTCCGAGTCCGCAGCGCAGAGGAGACCGGGCGTGCGGTTGGTCGAAGGCCTCTCTTTGCCCGAAATATCCTGCCGGCCGGAGGGTATGATCCTGCTGCCGCCGGACGCTGTCCGGAAAGATTGAACATCCGCTCCACGATCGGTTTCGGAACGGAGAAACGCCCCGGAACGGGTGCGGATTTGATATTTAACGGATAAAATCGTATCTTTGCATCAATAATGGTTTCTCAAGAAGATATAGAACGGCTGCGCGAATTGCTTGCCCGGCCTGCGCAGAATATCGTGATCGTGTCGCACACGAATCCCGACGGGGATGCCGTGGGCTCTTCGCTGGCGTGGCGCGAGGCGTTGCTGGAGATGGGGCATCGCGTCACTTGTATCGTGCCCAACAAATACCCCTATTTTTTGGACTGGATGACGGGTATCGAGAACCTGGTGCTTTTCAAGACGGACGAAGCGGGAGTCGCCCGCCGTGCGGTGGAGGAGTCGGACCTGATCTTTTTCCTGGACTTCAACGCCGTATCCCGTCTGGAGGGGTTGAGCGAGGTGATCGAATCCAATACGACGGCCAGGCGAATCCTGATCGACCACCATCTGTCGCCGGGACCCGGTTTCGATCTGATGTTTTCCTGTACCGGTTCGTCGAGCACCTCTTTCCTGATCTATCGGATCCTCGAAAAGATGCTGGGCACGCAGGCGATTACGCGGAGTATGGCCGAGTCGTTATACGTGGGTATGATGACCGATACGGGGAACTTCTCGTTTTCGTTCCTTACGCCGGAGTTGTACCGGGCCGTTGCGGTGCTGGTCGAAACGGGCATCGACATTCCCACGATCCACAACAATGTCTATAACGCCTTCACCGAGGGCCGTGCCCGGCTGTTCGGCTATGCGATCAACCGCAAGATGGAGGTGATCCACAACGGTACGGTCGCTTATATGTCGCTTCTGGAGAGCGAGATGCGCCGGTTTCAGTTCCAGCCCGGCGACAGCGAGGGGTTCGTGAATTATCCCCTGACGATCAAGTCGATGAAGCTGTCGGCGATCTTCGTTGCCACGCATAAGTTTATCCGGGTGTCGCTTCGTTCGCGGGGCGGGGTGGACGTGGATCTTTTCGCCCGAAGTATTTCAACGGCGGCGGCCATCGCAATGCGGCCGGAGGCAAGTCTTTTATGACGATGCGGGAAACCATCGAGCATTTCAAACGATCCGTAGCCGAGTTTGCCGCCCAGGGCGGTTTGGATTAGGTCGCTATGGACGATTTCCGCTTGCGGGTTTTCATTACGGCGGCCAAAACCCTCAATTTCACCAAATGCGCCGAGCAGCTTTACATTTCGCAGCCCGCTGTGAGCAAGCATATCGGCGAACTCGAATCCCGCTATAAGGTACAGCTTTTCGAGCGCAGCGGCAGCCGTCTGGCGCTGACCGAAGCCGGGCGTGTCATGCTGGAGCATGCCGAACGCATTGCCGACGGCTACCGCCGTCTGCAGTACGAGATGGATCTTTTCACCGACCGGCTGGGCGGCGAACTGAAGGTGGGAGCCAGTACGACCATCGCCCAGTATGTTCTGCCGCAGGTGCTGGCCCGTTTTACGGCCCGGTTTCCCGAGGTGAAGGTTTCGCTCGTGTCGGGCAACAGCGAGCAGGTCGAGGCGGCCCTCGCACGTCACGATACCGATTTGGGGCTGGTCGAAAGCAGCGCCCGGCATCCGGGGTTCCATTACGAACCGTTTATTCCCGACGAACTGGTGCTGATCGCTTCCACGAAAGGCTGGTACGGCCGCTGCGACCAGGTTACGCTCGCGGAGTTGCAGACGGTGCCCCTGGTGTTGCGCGAAAGCGGTTCGGGAACCCTCGAAGTGATTTCGAAATACCTCGCGGCGGCGGATGTACGACTCGCTTCGTTGCGTGTAGTGATGCAACTGGGCAGTACCGAGAGCATCAAGAGTTTCGTGCGCAACAGCGACGCCATGGCCATCGTGTCGGTGGCGTCGATCGTCGATGAGCTGCGCAGCGGCGAGCTCCGCATCATCGACATCGAGGGCTGTACGATCCGGCGGGAGTTTTCGTTCTGCTGGCCCGAAGGACGCAGCGATGCCTTGGCCGCACGTTTCGTGGAGTTCGCCCGCCATACGGCCTGATCCTTCGCGGCGCTTCTGCGATATTTTGCAGGCCGTTTTCGGCTGTGGGATCGCCGCCGGATCCGTTCGGGTACTCGAGAATGCGGTGGCCTGTCATCGGAAACCATTGGTCGTTTATCCGTGGTCTGTGTCTGTAATGTTGCTCCGCCCTAAATTCCTTACTCGGAGGGGATTCGGAACACTGCATCTCCGAGGAGGTATGCTAAAGTATGTAATCACGTTTTATCTATGGAAACCGATTTGAAATTCAGACCTTTCCGATCGCCTGCCGACCCGGGTTGGGACGAGGCGTGGGCGATCTATCAGAACTCTTTCCCCCAGAAGGAGATCCGTTCGCTGGAAGACCATCTGCAAGCTCTTTCCGATCCGCACTATACGGCCGACGGCATCTGGTCGGACGGCCGGTTGATAGGCATTCTTTATTACTGGACGGCTCCGGAATATGTCTATATCGAGCATTTGGCCATTTCGCCCGACCTGCGCGGTGCCAATATGGGCAGCCGGGTATTGGAGGCTTTTTGCCGGAAGGCCGGACGCATCGTGCTGGAAATCGATCCGCCGGAGACGGAAATCGCCGTTCGCCGCCTTCGATTTTACGAGCGGCTGGGGTTCGTGCGCAACGATTATCATTATGTACATCCGTCGTTCCAGCGTCCCTATGAGCCGCACCAGTTGGTGCTGATGAGCTATCCGAAGGCTATGACTGACGAGGAGTGCCGCAGTTTCGAACGCTTCGTCCGCGATCCGGTCCTTCGTTATTCCTGTCATGGAAAGAAGGAGTAATACCTTTAGAATATAATCAGGTAATAATGGAAACAGCCCGAAGATCGAAAGTCTTCGGGCTGTTTTATGGTGATCGGATGCTGCCTACAAGAGCAAGATCACGGCGAGCGATGCGACCGAGATGACGGCCCAGAGGATGATGCCCAGCACCAGCGGCTTGAGGCCTACCTTGCGGATTACCTCTATGGAGAGCCCTCCGCCGATCAGGAACAGCGTGGCCGAAAGTCCGCAGCGTGCGGCGACCGAAATGCCGTGCGTGAGCTGGGTCGGCAGGTTGCAGTAGGTGTTTACGAGCATGGCAACGACGAACCAGAAGATGAACCAGGGGATCTGGATCTTCTTGCCTTTCTGACGGAAGATCAGGGCCGACACCAGCGACAGGGGGATGATCCACAGGGCGCGGGTGAGTTTGACGGTCGTGGCTACCTTGAGCGCCTCCTCGCCGTAGGCGGCACCGGCGCCGACGACCGAACTGGTGTCGTGGATGGCGATCGCGGCCCAGGTTCCGAACTGGGTCTGCCCCATGCCGAGCCAATGCCCGATGACGGGGAATACGAAGAGGGCGACGGCGTTGAGGATGAAGATCGTGGCCAGTGACAGCGAAGTTTGGTTCTCGTCGGCATCGATAACGGGTGCGACCGCCGCGATGGCGCTGCCGCCGCAGATCGCCGTGCCCGACGAGATCAGGTAGCTGTTTTTGCGGTCGATGCGCAGCAGGCGTCCCAGCACTACGCCGACGATCATTACCGTGACTACCGAAACCACCGTGAAGGTCATGCCTTCGCGCCCGGCGGCCAGCGATTCGTGGAAGTTCATGCCGAATCCCAGTCCGACGACGCAGTATTGCAGCAATTTTTTCGAAGCCTTCTTGCTCCAGACCGGAAACGGATTGCCGAGGGTCAGGGCGAAGAGAATGCCCGCGAAGAGCGTGACGACGGGCGAACAGAAGAGCGAACCTATGAGCAGTCCGGCAAAAAGGATTTGGCGCCAGTTGAGCTTTGCGGATTGCATGGATTTCGTGAGTTGCAGCGGTTTCATACGGTGCTAATAACTTTTTGTAAACGATGCTGCAAATATACAGGCTTTATCCCCTTGAAACAACGGGGAAAAAGTTATGTCGTATAACTAAAAGTTATTGTTGCTGTCGCTGCGATGACGGATCCGCTCCCGTTACCGGTAATTTCGGATCAGGTCGCGGAAATAGGCGATCATTCGTCCGTAGTTCTCGAGCGAGATCGATTCGTTTTCGTTGTGGATCGTACCCTGTTCCTGTTCGGTAAGGAGGACCGGCATGAAACGATATACGTTCGGACTCACCGCCTCGTATTTGTAGGCGTCCGTGCCGCCGAGCGTCAGGTAGGGCGTTACGATCGTACCCGGGTAGAGTCCGGCGAGCGAGGTGCGGATCATTTCGAAGGCGTGGACATCGTCCGGGGAGATTTGCGACGGTTCGCGGGTCGAGAGTTCCTCGATCCGGACGTCGTATCCGTTGCAGATATTTTCGACATGCCGCTTCACCTGGGCCGTCGTGTTGCCCGGCAGCAGGCGGAAATTGACCGTGACTTCGGCTTCCGAAGCCAGTACGTTGGCCGCGTCGCTGCCCCGGGCCATGGTGATGGCGGTGGTGGTGCGTACCAGGGCATTGGTGGCCGGGTTGCTTTCGAACGAGCGGAGCAGCGGACTCTCCAGCAGCCAGCGGTTAGCGATCGCGGTGCGCTGGGCGACTGA
>ERZ859817.1056-NODE-1056-length-12091-cov-2.222333_pt1 | contig 12091 bp, 8 predicted proteins | sample MGYA00509986_ERZ859817 | MGnify/ENA primary metagenome ERZ859817 (study PRJEB30046, sample SAMN00715155) | human gut metagenome | study: EMG produced TPA metagenomics assembly of the A metagenome-wide association study of gut microbiota in type 2...
GCATACGCCCCAGCAAGGCGGAAACCTCGGAACCGGCTTGGGTGAAACGGAAGATATTATCGATGAAGAATAATATATCTTTTCTTTCTCCCTCAGAGGCTTTGTCACGGAAGGATTCGGCGATCGTCAAACCGGATAAGGCTACGGACGAGCGGGCGCCCGGCGGTTCGTTCATCTGCCCGAATACCAAGGTAGCTTGCGACTTAGCCAATTCATCGTAATCGATCTTCGACAAGTCCCAGTTGCCTGCCTCCATACTCTTCTTAAACTCCTCGCCGTATCGGATGACACCGGATTGGATCATTTCACGCAATAGGTCATTTCCTTCACGTGTACGTTCACCCACACCGGCGAAGACGGAGAATCCGTTGTTTTTCTTTGCGATGTTGTTGATCAATTCCATGATCAATACCGTTTTGCCCACTCCGGCTCCTCCGAAAAGTCCGATCTTACCTCCTTTGGCGTAAGGTTCCAATAAATCGATTACTTTAATACCCGTGTACAGGACCTCTTGGGTCGTTGTCAGATCCTCGAATTTAGGAGGCTCACGATGGATGGGAAGAGCCCCGTCTTTAGTAAGCTGGGCCATGCCGTCGATAGGGTCGCCAGTGACATTCATTAAACGTCCTTTGACTTGGTCGCCGGTCGGCATGGTGATGGGCATTCCGTATGACATGGCCTCCATGCCTCGTCTCAATCCGTCGGTCGTATCCATCGCTACGGTACGGACGGTGTTTTCCCCGATGTGTTGCTGAACTTCGACGATCAAGATCTTTCCGTTCGAGCGGGAAATCTCCATGGCGTCGTGGATACGGGGGAGGGTTACTGTTTCTTCTGTCCCATAATCAAAGTGGATATCCACTACCGGGCCGATAACCTGTGAGATATAGCCTTTTATTTCTCCCATAAAGCCTATTTGTTATTTATCTTAACCTATTAAAATGTCGTTGCAATATTACGTTTTATGGCGTTTCGATCCTTGAAAATAGAACTTTTTGTGTCTTTTTGAGATTAGTTAAACTTTAAACTATTTAGCTATAGTTCCGAAATAGACCAATTTGTTTCTTATTTGGACGAATCAGAAAGCTATAGTCAAATTTCTAAGGCATAGATAGATAAGGAGATACGAATTTGCTGCCTTTTTGATAGTAAAGGTGACAGTTCTGTTTTATTTTGTTAATCCATAATAGGGGTGTTTTTAATGGTATCGGATAGTTATTTGTGGTTCTGTTGAGCAAGTGGTGATATTTATGTAATTTTGTACGTCAACAATACTAAATAAACATGAAACGAATTATTGAGATATGCGCGAACTCCGCCCAGAGCTGTGTGGAGGCGGAGGCGGGAGGCGCTACCCGTGTAGAGCTTTGCGCCGGGATACCGAAGGGGGAACTACACCTAGTTATGGAGAGATCAAGACGGCGAAGGCTCTGACTTCCAAGATCGATATCAATGTGATTATCCGTCCGAGAGGCGGTGATTTCTTGTATACGGAAGCCGAGGTGCAATCCATGCTATTGGATATAGAACTGTGCAAGGAGCTAAAAGTGCATGGCGTCGTTTTCGGCTGTCTTACGAAAGACGGGGATATCGATGTACCCTTGATGCGGCGCTTGATCGAGGCGGCAAAACCTCTGTCCGTAACTTGTCATCGTGCTTTCGATGTTTGCCGGGACCCATTCACTGCGTTGGAGCAGCTAATCGAGTTGGGATGCGACCGTATCTTGACCTCCGGCCAGCAATCGGATGCCGTGAAAGGAATCCCCTTGATCGCCGAGCTGGTGAAACGTGCGGACGGACGGATCATCATCATGCCGGGATGTGGCGTACGTGAGAATAATATCGGGAAAATAGAGGAGGAGACCGGTGCGAAAGAATTTCATACCTCTGCTCGAAGTATCGTATATAGTAAAATGGAATACCGCAATGAGAATGTCCCGATGGGAAGCAGTATCGTCTCCTCCGAATTCGAGACGGTGCAAACGGATCGGGAGAAGGTAAAGGCATATATTTAAGTGCCGGTATAGGCGTGAGCCTGTGTCGGTATTGGTGTAGCCCTACGCCTATACCGGCATCGCCTCATGCCTATATCGGCGTGGGGCGATACCAATACTCGTATGCGGGTGAAATGTTTTTTCTTCCCAAAAAGATTGTTTATCTTTGCGCCTCCATTAGATAAAAGATGCTAAATGTAACAGTGAATAATCGTTTTGGGCTTCACCAGCGTATCATGCTTATGATCATGTTGGTGCTGTTACAGTTTTATTCCATTGGAAGCGATTTCTTTCCGGAGAATATTACCACTACCTCGATGGAAATGGTCGATAAAGAGGCACCCGATGTGTTGTTGGATTTTGACGATAACGCCTCCTTGCGAACGGTACGTCAGGAGCAAGTGCAAATTCGAGCCTTGGAGATCGATTTGATATGGGACTTGTTTACGATTCTGGATTTACATGAATTAATTCATTCCTTGGAACTACGGCAATGCGCCAAGCTTCCTTTATTTTATAACCTACACAAAGCACAGAATTTCGTTTGGTTCTGTTCCTATCTGATTTAGTAGAACTTACCTGTTTCTTATTGTTGCGCATGGGGTGATTCGCCTATGTGCTTTTCGTCGTATTCAAATAATTATAAATCTATAAGTTTTATGAGGATAAAATTGTTTTCTAACTATTTACCCTTACTATGCTTAACGGCTTGTGTATGGGTATCTTGTAGCCAAAACCGGGAGAAAAAGTCCGGGAAGAAAGATCATACGCCGGTGATGCGGTTAACCACGACCACGATCGAGGTGCCGCAGTCGTATGTAGCGGATGTACAAGCCGTACAGTTTGTAGAGGTGAAACCTAAAGTGGAAGGATTCGTGGAGGCCGTCCTTGTGGACGAGGGCGAGCACGTGAAGAAAGGGCAGGTGCTTTTCAAGCCTTCCTCGGCGGAATTGTACGAGGAGGTGAAAGAGGCGCAAGCCAATCACAAACAGGCCCAAGCCGAATTGAAGATGGCGGAGGTAGAGGTAGACCGCATCAAGCGTTTGGTGGAGAAAGATATCATCTCGCCGATCCGTCTAGAGCAGGCGATGGCCGAGGCGGACGTGGCACGCTTGCAGGTGCAACAGGCCAAATCCCGTTTGCAACGTGCGGAGACTAATTTCTCGTACACGACGATCACGGCTCCTTTCGAGGGATACGTGGACCGCATCCCCTTTAAGGTGGGAAGTTTGGTTACGCCGAGCAGCTTATTGACCTCCTTGACGGACGTATCGGATATGTTCGCTTATTTCAAGATCAACGAGAAGGAGTATCTGGAATATAAACGGACGCAGTTGAGCGGTATCGACCAGCCGGAGTATAATAATCTGGAGCTGATCCTTTCCGACCAATCCACCTATCGGTATAAAGGGAAGGTAGAGACCGTGGAGGGCGACTTTGAGCGGGGTACCGGATCGATCGCTTTCCGTGCCCGTTTCGCGAACCCGGAACGTTTGCTGCGACATGGCGTATCCGGTAAAATCCGGATGCTGACCAAGATGGAGAACGTCGTCTTGGTTCCTCAGCAATCCACTTTCGAGATTCAGGATTTCACCTATGTATATACAGTAGCGGAAGATGGAAAGGTGAGCGTACGTAGCTTCGAGCCGTTGGCCCGCCACGGTTCTTATTACGTGACACAGGATTTGCCGGACCAGACCGTTATCGTCTACGAGGGTGTTCAGATGATCACGGACGGCATGACTATCAATCCCGATATGGTAGATGGAGCCACGATCCGTCGCCAATTGGAATCGTCTAACGAAATCGAGAATAATAAGTAAGCCCTATGTTTGAAATATTTATCAGACGCCCTATCTTATCGGGCGTGATCTCGGTGGTAATTGTCTTCTTGGGATTGCTGGCGATCAACTCTTTGCCGATCACCCAATTCCCGGATATCGTGCCCCCTTCCGTTACCGTTACCGCCCGTTATACCGGAGCGAACGCCGACGTGATGGCGAAAACGGTGGCGACTCCGTTGGAGCGTGCCATCAACGGCGTGCCCGGAATGACCTATATGACCTCTGTTTGTACGAACGACGGTATGTCCTTGACTACGATCTATTTCAAGGTCGGTACCGACCCGGACGTAGCTTCCGTGAATGTGCAGAACCGTGTGACCACCGTGCTGGATGAGCTTCCGGAAGAGGTGATCCGTGCCGGCGTGATCACGGAGAAGGAGGTGAACAGTATGTTGATGTACCTGAACATCATGAGCTCGGATAGTACCCATACGGAGAAATTCGTATATAACTTTGCCGATATCAATATCTTGCGTGAGTTGAAGCGTATCGATGGCGTGGGATTCGTGGAGATCATGGGTAGTCGCGACTATGCGATGCGTGTATGGCTGAACCCGAACCGATTGGCGGCTTATAATATGTCGCCGCAAGAGGTTACGGAGGCGATCCGCTCGCAGAATATCGAGGCGGCGCCGGGTAAGACGGGTATCAGCTCCGACAAGATCCCGCAGCAATTGCAATACGTCTTGCAGTATAGCGGTAAGTTCAGCACGCCGGAGGAATATGGCGAGATCGTCTTGAAAGCCCTGCCGGACGGTTCCGTGCTTCGCCTGAAAGACGTGGCTACGATCGAGTTTGATTCCGAGGATTATAATATGATCTCCATGACGGACGGAAAACCCTCGGCCTCTATCATGATCAAGCAGCGTCCGGGCTCGAACGCCCGTGAGGTGATCCAGCAGATCAAGGCGAAGATGGAAGAATTGAAAGAAACGACGTTTGCTCCGGGTATGGAATATAATATCTCGTACGACGTATCCCGTTTCTTGGACGCTTCCATATCGGTCGTGCTCAAGACCTTGCTGGAGGCGTTTATCTTGGTATTTATCGTGGTGTATCTTTTCTTGCAGGATTTCCGGTCTACGCTGATACCCGCTATCGCCGTTCCGGTATCGTTGATCGGTACGTTCTTCTTTATGCAGATGCTGGGTTTCTCGATCAATATGCTGACTTTGTTCGCCTTGGTGCTCGCTATCGGTATCGTGGTGGATAACGCGATCGTGGTGGTAGAGGCGGTCCACGTGAAGATGCACAACGAGAAGCTGCCCCCGTTGAAGGCGACGAAAAAGGCGATCGGTGAGATCGGAGGGGCGATTATCGCTATTACGCTGGTGATGTCCGCCGTGTTTATCCCGGTTGGTTTCATGGATGGTACGGTGGGTATCTTCTATCGCCAGTTCTCGTTGACGCTCGCTGTGGCGATCGTGATCTCCGGCGTGAACGCCTTGACGTTGTCTCCGGCTCTTTGCGCCTTGTTGCTGAAGCCGGTATCTCACTCGAAGAAGCAAAAGAAAAATCTGCTGGCTCGTTTCTTTGATGGGTTCAATAGCCGTTATGATTTCTTGGAGCGTCGTTACCGCTTGAATTTAAGATGGTTCTTGAACCGTCGGATGCTGACGTATGCGACCTTGATCCTTTTCTGTCTGGCCACGTGGGGCATGACGTTCGTGTTGCCTTCCGGCTTTATCCCGAACGAGGACCAAGGTATGATCTATGTGAACGTAGACGCACCTCCCGGAGCTACCTTGGAGCGTTCGGAAGCTGCCTTGAACAAGGTGCAAGCGGCTTTGTTGCCGTTGGAAGAGGTGGAGACGATCTCTACCTTGGCCGGCTATAGCTTGATGACCGAGACGGAGGGTGCCAGCTTCGGTATGGGTTGATTAACCTGACCCCTTGGGATCAACGGGAGCAGACGGCGGCGGAGTTGATGAGCGTGTACGCCGATCGTGTCGCCCATATCAAGGATGCGGACATCCTGTTCTTCCTGCCGCCTACGGTTCCGGGATTCGGTAACGCGAGTGGCTTCGAGCTTCGTCTGCAAGATAAGACCGCCGGTACGTTCGCCGAGCTGGATGAGGTTGCCAAGAACTTCGTGGCGAAGCTGAACGCTGATCCTCGCCTGACCGGTGTCACTTCCGGCTTCAACCCGAATTTCCCGCAATATCTGCTCCGGGTGGATTTGGCGAAGGCGGCTAAGCTAGGCATCAACGTGAACGAGTCCATGGAAACCTTGCAATCCTATGTAGGTAGCTTCTACTCCTCCAACTTCGTCCGTTTCGGCCAGATGTACAAGGTCATGTTGCAAGCGGCGCCGGAGTATCGTATGAATCCGGAGGATTTGTTCAGCCTGTATGCTAAGAATAAGGAGGGGAATATGGTGCCTTACTCCAACTTCATGACGATGGAGCGTGTGTATGGCCCGAGCCAGATTACCCGTTACAACCTGTTTACCTCGGCCATGATTACCGGCGAGGCCGCCCCGGGTGTCAGCTCGGGTGAGGCTTTGGCTGCTGTCGAGGAGATCGCTTCCGAGGTATTGCCCCGTGGTTACGATACCGAATGGTCCGGTGTGGCGAAGGAGGAGAAAGAGTCCGGTGGGCAAACATTGGTGATTTTCGCTATTTGTTTGGCATTCGTCTATCTGTTGCTTGCCGCCCAATACGAGAGCTTATTGCTTCCGCTTCCGGTCATCCTGTCGCTTCCGGCGGGTGTGTTCGGCTCGTTCTTCTTGCTGTACGTGGTAGGGCTGGAGAATAACATCTATGCGCAGGTGGCGTTGGTGATGTTGATTGGTTTGCTGGGAAAGAACGCGATCTTGATTATCGAGGTGGCGAACCAGTGCCGTAAGGAAGGTATCAGCGTGATGGGGGCCGCTATTCAAGGGGCTACCAGTCGTTTGCGCCCGATCCTAATGACCTCCTTCGCTTTTATCAGCGGCTTGATCCCGTTGACGATCGCCTCGGGAGCCGGTGCCTTGGGTAATCGTTCGATCGGTACGGCGGCGGCCGGAGGTATGTTGATCGGTACGTTTGTCGGTATCTTCTTGATCCCGGGGCTTTACGTGATCTTCGAGTCGCTGGCTACTTATTTTAAAAAGAGAAAAGAGAAAGAGCAAATTAAAGAAGACGAGTATGTGTATTAATAAGATGAGATATATAATGATAGGCTGCGCCTTGGCTCTGATTGCTTTGGCCGGTTGTAAGACTCCCGAGCTATCGATGGACGAGCGGATCTCGCTTCCGGAATCCGGCGAGATGGGAATGAACGACACTACGTTCGTGAAACCGCTGTCGTGGGATGTCTTTTTCCAAGATACCTTATTGCGAGGCTATGTGGATGTGGCTTTACGCAATAACCATTCCTTCCGGCAGAGCATGGAGCGCATCGCCATGAGCCGTGCGGCCTTGCAACGGGCGAAAGGGCTTTTGCTGCCGGACGTGAATTTGAACATCGGAGCCTCCGTGAACCGTTTCGGTGAATATACGATGGATGGTGTGGGGAATAGCGAGACGAACGTGCCTTCTTTGCCAAAAGATAAGCATATACCGGACCCTTACCGGGATTTCGGCTTGAGCTTGAGCTTTCAATGGGAAGCGGATATCTGGGGCAAACTGACCCGGAAGAAGCAGGCCGCCGCCGCTCGCTGGATGGCTTCCGTGGAGGCTACCCGTTTTGCCCAGTCGATGTTGATCTCCGATTTGGCGATTCAATATTATGAGTTGATCGCTTGGACCGGCGTAAGGAGGTGTTGCGGAACGCGCTGGCCAGTGCCCGTCGTTCCCATGAGCTGACCCGCCAGTTGAAGAAGGAAGGGGCGGAGACGCAGTTGGCGGTCGATCAGTTTTATGCCCGTGTGCTGTCGATCGAGAGTAAGTTGCTGGAAAACGATCAGTTGATCGGTGAGAAGGAGCGGGCGATCGCCTGCCTGTTGGGTGTTTTCCCCTTCGAGATTCGCCGGATGGGATTCGATGAGTTGCGTAAGTTGCCGATTCCCTTGTCGGAAGGGATTCCGGCAAACCTCTTGACATTGCGTCCGGATGTACGTTCCGCCGAGATGGGGCTGATCGCCTCCAAGGCGGATGTGATAGCGGCGAAGGCAGCTTTCTATCCCTCGTTGGTGCTTGGCGCCAGTGGCGGTTTCAATGCGTTTGATGTGGGTAAGTGGTTTCATTCGCCGGCCTCTTTGGTGTACGACTTGGCTGCGGGTATCACGGCGCCTATCTTCCGCCGCAATGAGATCCGTTCGATGTGGAACGAGGCGAAGGCTTCCCAGCGTATCGCTTTATCCCAATACCACGAGACCGCTTTGAACGCTTACACCGAGGTGCTCGATCTCTATTGCGCCAGCCAGACCCAAACGGAGCGTATCCGCTTGAAAGAGAAAGAATCCCTTGCCCACCAACGTTCCGTGGTGAATGCCGGAGAGATGTTCCAATTAAGCTATACCGGTTTCTTGGAGGTTCTTTCCGCCGAGGAGCGTTATCTGGATAGCGAGCTGGAGCATATCGATATCGTCACCGATTTATGCCGGAAGAAGATATTGCTATACCGGGCGTTGGGAGGCGGTTGTTGATTTTTATCGTGACGCTATTGTTATTGTACTGCAACCCGCATTGCAGTGTTACTGCACGCCGGTTGCAGTAGCGCTGCACGTGCGTCGCGGTAATACTGCAAAACGGGGTGCAGTGAGTACTTGATATCGTATGCCTTCGGCTTCGTTGCGATAAATCTAAGGAAGATGTGCTCTTTTCTGAAAAGAAGTGCTTATCTTTGAGGCTTATTGTTATCTTATAGTCTAGACCATTATGAAATATCTGACTCTACTCGTGTTTTTAGGAATCTCGTTGTTGTGCGAAGCCCAGCAAGATTCGATCGTCCCTTTTGAGAAAGCTTATAAGCGTACCTATAATATCCGGAAAGTATCGGGAGTGAAACCTACGATTGACGGTAAGCTGGATGAGGACTTTTGGACGAAGCAAGGCGAATGGTCGGATCGTTTCGTACAGATTATCCCCTATGAGCGGGCGATCACCCAATCTCCGACCCGGGTGAAACTTTTCTATGATGATAAATATATCTATATAGGCGTGTATTGTAAGGACGCCGTACCGGATAAGATGAACCGTTTTATCGGGAACCGGGATGATAATAGTCTGGGCGATTTGATCAGTGTCGCTTTCGATACCTACCATGATTATCGGGCGGCGCCGGAATTTAATATCAATCTGGGAGGGAATAAGACCGATTTAATCGTTACCGACAAGTTGGATGTCAATAAGAGCTGGAACGCCGTTTGGGAGGGCCGGACGCATATTGATCGGGCGGATTCCAGTTGGACCGCCGAGTTGCGTATCCCGTTCAGCCAGTTGCGCTATAACCAGCAATCGGAGGATGGCGTTTGGGGCTTGCACGTACGCCGTATCATACGTAGGAATAACGAGGTGCAAAATTGGAGCATGATCCCCTTGAAGAATAACGGACATGTCTTTTCGTTCGGTAACATGAGCGGCATGGACTCTGTTCCCAAGCCTCGCGGCATCGAGTTCTTGCCGTATGTAATGGGTAAATACAGGCAGGAACCCCGGATAGATGGCAGCCCTTATCAAAAAGGACATAGCTGGGGAGGAAACGTGGGCTTGGACGCTAAGTTCGCCCTCTCGGATTATACGTTGGATATGACGATCAATCCGGATTACGGACAAGTGGAGTTGGATCCCTCCGTAATGAACCTTACGGCTTACGAGACGTTTTACGATGAGAAACGCCCCTTCTTCTTGGAAGGAAAACATATCTTGGATTTTGCGAACGGTAGCGATATGATGTTTTATACCCGTAGGATCGGCGCCTCTCCCTCTTATACGCCACGGGGTATAGACAACGTAGGTAGTTATGCCGAGACGAAAGAGAATGTGCCGATTATTGGTGCTTTGAAACTGACGGGTACGAATAAACGGGGCTTGACGATCGGAGTGATCGAGAGTGTAACGGCACGTTCCTCCTCCAAGGTTACCCGTAATGGGGTGGAGGATGTGGAAGTCGTGGAGCCTTTGACAAACTATACCGTGGCCCGTGTGCAAAAGAACTGGAAGGGGAATACCTTGCTGGGCGGTATGGTGACTTCGGTAAACCGTGCCTTGGATCAGCCTTATCTGGAAGATTTTATGGTGCGTAACGCTTTCACGGCGGGTATTGATTTTACCCAGTATTTCAAGAATCGCCTTTATTATATAGATGTAAAGGGAATGTTGAGTTCCTTGCATGGTAGCGCCGGAGCGATCACGGCCTTGCAGAATAGCGTGGCGCATTATTATCAAAGGGCTTCCTCCGCCGATTATCTGGGGGTGGATCCTACCCGTCGCTCCCTGACCGGAACGGGTGGTTATGTGAAAGTGGGACGGAAAGGAAACGCCAAATGGAACTTCTCGGAGACCTTTACTTGGTCGTCACCCGGTTTCGACTTGAATGATATGGGATATATGAAGGAGACAGATTATCTGATGAATGAGACGGAGATCATGTATCGGCAGACCGATATCTGGAAGATATTCCGGTACAACGCCTTTACCCTGTCCCAAAAGAATATGTGGAATTACGGCGGTACTCCTTTTAGCAACAACGCTTCCTTGCGTTGGCAAAGTATGACGATGAACCGGTATGAATGGGATGTCAAGGAAACCTTCGCTTGGAATTGGCTGGATAGCCGCTTGCTGCGAGGGGGACCGGATGTTCGCTTCGGTTCTTATTTCTTAACTTCCGCTAAGTTCAATACCGATAAGGCGAAACGAATGATGTTCATGCTCAAATACGAGGGCGATCATAATTTCGAGGGAAATCGCTTCAATACGATCTCGCCGAGCTTGACATTCCGCTTGGGAAACCATGTCTATTTGTCCGGGCAACTGGATTATGCGTGGAATACGGATGAGATGCAATATGTGGCTACGACGAGTCCGCTTAGCTCGAGTAGCTTGACCCCTTATTATTATGTCATGGGCCACATGGATCAGAAGACCTATGGCCTCACGCTGAAATTACAAGTGAACGTGACCCCCGATATTTCCATTCAATTCTATGGCGCCCCGTTCACCTCCATTGCTAAATACGATGATTTTAAATTAGCGGCGGATACGAAGTCGCATACCTTTGAGAACCGTTTCCAACGTATTGATCCGGATCATTTAACTTATGCGGATGGAGTCTATACCATCGGGGAGGGAGCTGGGCAGATGCCTTTCAGGAACCCGGATTTTAGGTTTAACGAGTTTCGTTCCAACTTGGTAGCCCGCTGGGAATACTTGCCCGGCTCCACGCTTTATTTCGTATGGGAACACCGGATGTCCAACCGGGACAACTGGTATTCCTCCGGCTGGGGAAGTAATCTGGATCGTATGTGGGGACTCCCCGCTACAAATACGTTCATGATCAAAATGAATTATTGGTTCAACTTGTAAATATGAGTGAGATTCATTAGTTTTGTATATTGATAAAGATATAATAAGATATGGAAGAGAAGAAAAGATTGACTCGTTCGAATAATAAGATGATAGGTGGTGTTTGTGCCGGTCTTGCGGAATACTTGGATATCGATCCGACGATCGTACGGATCGTGTGGGTATTGATGGTTTTCTTCGCTGGATTCGGCGGACTGTTATACGTTATCTTGTGGTTGGTAATGCCTAAACAACAGATCGGGTAAAGGATGAATTTTGAAATATCGTCTTCGTTCAGTCCCACGGGTGACCAACCCGAGGCGATTGCGGCGTTGTCGGAAGGGATCAAGAGTGGTGTTCCTTTCCAGACACTTTTGGGTGTTACCGGTTCCGGTAAGACGTTTACGATCGCTAACGTGATAAAGGAAGTTCAGAGACCGACCTTGATACTCAGTCATAATAAGACGCTTGCCGCTCAGTTGTACAGTGAGTTTAAAGCGTTTTTCCCAAATAATGCGGTAGAGTACTTTGTCTCTTATTATGATTATTACCAACCGGAGGCCTATCTACCTTCTACCGATACCTATATAGAGAAAGACTTGGCGATCAATGAGGAGATCGATAAGCTGCGTTTGAGGGCCACGGCTTCCTTATTGTCGGGTCGTAAGGACGTGATCGTGGTCTCATCCGTATCCTGCTTATATGGCATGGCAGACCCTACGGCTTTCGCCGAGAAAGTGACGCATCTGGAACGGGGTATGCGTATCGACCGGGATAAGCTGTTGCGCCGGTTTGTAGACGCCTTGTACGTGAATAATAAGCA
>ERZ859817.1057-NODE-1057-length-12079-cov-2.825349_pt1 | contig 12079 bp, 10 predicted proteins | sample MGYA00509986_ERZ859817 | MGnify/ENA primary metagenome ERZ859817 (study PRJEB30046, sample SAMN00715155) | human gut metagenome | study: EMG produced TPA metagenomics assembly of the A metagenome-wide association study of gut microbiota in type 2...
GCCCAGGTGGCGGAATTGGTAGACGCGCACGTTTCAGGTGCGTGTGTCGAGAGGCGTGCAGGTTCGACTCCTGTCCTGGGCACCAGAACCCCGTCAGAGTTTCCTCTGACGGGGTTTTGCTTTTTCCATACAAGGCGTCATCCCTGACGAACGCAATACTCCGACACACCCCTTCGCACTGTCCGACGACGCTCCTCTTTTCCGGATGACAAAATTTTCCCATTGGGTCCGTACGCATTTCTTCTCCGATCGCGTTCTATAAATGCGACAGAAAAACAGTATCTTTGTTTCATGCTCCAAGAATTTCTGCAATACTTAGCGACGGTCCGCCGCTTTTCCCCATTGACGGTGCAGAATTACCGCCGTGACGTGACAAACTTCCTTGAGTGGCTCGATGTTCCGGAAGCGGATTTCGATCCCCGGCGAATCACCGTGGAAGACGTCCGCGAATGGATCGTGCACCGTACGGAAACAAAACATCTGGGAGCCGCCTCGATGAACCGGGAGCTCTCCTCCCTGCGGAGTTTCTTCCGTTACCTCCACCGTACGGGGCGAATCGACAAAGAGGTCATGTACCGCATCCACGCACTGAAAACCTCCCGGCGAATCCCGGCATTCGTTCCCTCGACACGCATGGAGGGGATTCTCGACGAACTGGACCGGGAGAGCGAAAGTCCGGAATTCAAATTTGTCCGAAATTCGCTCATCGTTCTCCTGTTTTACAGTTGCGGACTGCGGCTTGCGGAACTCGTAGGTATCGACCGCGACGATTTCTCGGGCGACTATACCGCACTCAAAGTCCGTGGCAAGGGCGATAAAGAGCGTATCGTCCCGATCCTGCCGCCCGTCCGGGAAAAAATTTTGCACTATTTGGACGAAATTGACCGGCAGGGAATTTGCATTTCTAAAGAAAAAGCACTATTTTTAAATCAGCAAGGAAAACGAATCTCCCGCAGCACCGTCTATCGGACCGTACAGAGCCAATTGCGACAGGGCGGCGTTCAGGGCAAAAAGAGTCCGCACGTACTCCGGCACACCTTCGCCACCGAATTGCTCAACAACGGCGCCGACATGAGGGCGATACAAGAATTGCTCGGACATGCGTCCCTGCAGGCGACGCAGGTCTATACGCACAACAGCATCGCCAAGTTGCAGAAGATCTATTCCAAAGCTCACCCGCGCGAGAAAAACGGAGCGGAGCAAACAAAACAACAGAATTGATCGGCCGGAGCACAGTTCCGCAGATAACGAACCTTATAAAACATAGTATTATGAACGTACAAATTCAATCCGTAAAATTCGACGCCGACAGGAAGTTGGTCGAATTCGTAGAGCACAAAATGGACAAACTCGACCGTTTTGTCGAACGGGCTATCGGAGCCGACGTCATATTGAAACTGGATAAAGACCACGAACTCGGAAATAAAGTCGCCACGATCAACCTCCATATTCCGGGAGACGACCTGGTGGCCGAGAGCCGGGGCAAAAGTTTCGAGGAGGCGGTCGATCTCTCGATCGAAGCGCTCAAACGCCAGATCGACAAGTACAAGGGCCGGCTCGAAAAATAGAATAATGTTATGGTAATGCATAGCGGCGACCTTAAAAGGTCGCCGCTATGCATTTATTCACCTCATTTTATCCGTAAAATTCCATCGTATTATATCAATCGAGAAAATTCAGCAATGCAAATGACGCGACAAGCGGCCAAAACAGAAAAGCCAACACAATTCCAACGAGCAATAAAAACACCGCTTCTCCGAAACTAAATACCCCACAAAGGGTTAAAATAACGAGAACGATAAAATAACCGATAAAATTAAACAAAACGGCTCCTACTACCAAAGAAACATAACCGAAAAAAGAAGAGAGACATCCAGTGGTTTCCCGGGTCGATTCGGGTTTCCTCTGATCCGTCGGAATAACCTTTATCACCGTTTCCTGTTGGAGAGGCCTTATCAAGTAAATCGAATGTCCGCATCGGGGACATGTCGGAGCATAACGCGACACCTCCAATCCGCAAGCAGGACAATGGATCAACAACGACTCTTCGGAATTATCTTTTACCTCCGGAAATAAAGTCAAATCAACCGCCGACGCACATTCATCGTTTGACAAGGATTCCTTTCGCATATTATCCTTTTTCTTCTTCAAGTGCCTCCGCCATACAAGTAACACAACTATTCCCGCAAGTGTTAACCCAAGTAAAATTTCCACAAAAGCATCCATCGTATTAAACACTTTTAGCAATTTAATTAGAAGCCTGCTTCAAGCCTAAAACACCCACTATTTCACTAAAATCACTCCTTCTTCCGCCACTCCTGCACTTCATTCTCCCGTCCGAACGGATTACGAGTCATCAACCGTCGTGTCTTCTTTATGTCGAGTTTCTCCTGATTCTCGGACAAATACGCTCCGATTTGGGAATGAACCCGATGAAATACACGCGACCGATCGTTTTTATAGGCCGCAAATAATAACTCGACATAGATAATTTCATGTTTATCGACAAATGCCTCGATAAAATTGCGGGTCGTAAAAATTTCACCCGCCATCTCCGCAATCACCTCTCCGGCATACTTGGTCATTACTTCATAAACCGATTGTTCGTTTTTCTGTTCCATAGTTTTTTCTTATTTCAGGGTTAAAAATTATAGTCGTAAAGCAGCTCGAAATCATCCAGGCAAAGGATTCTGGAGCCTGCATCACAGGCAATTATCAAATGAGTCGGTTTCCGGTCTGTTCGTAAATACTCCAGAGGAATCGTAAATTGCTGCCAATCGACATCCTCAGCCACTTGCAATTCACCGTAAGCAATCAAATCGGAACAGGATGGATCCAAGGCCTCTTCAAGATACTGATCAACAACAGGATGCTCCGGGATTTTAACGTCATGATCTGGTGCCGGAGACCATGTTCCCAATGCGATCCTAATTGTCGCCTCCTGCTCCTTCGTATCTGTACTCATCACGTTCCTGCATTGCAACCACCCCCGCAAAGCAGTCGGTGTCGCTTCGAAAAGCTGTCCGTAAATATTCCAAAGCATTGAAAGCACCCCAATAACACCACTACCAGCAGCAGGATCTACATTTATCCCAGTAAAAATATGCCCTCCATATAAATCTTTTACTATACTACCCCACTCTTCTTTCTGGAGTTTCACGGCATATTTCCCAGAACTCCCGGGGCGAATCGTCGGTTGGGGCAATCCCATCTCTGGGTAACCCCTCACGATTGAAGTTGCCCAAAACGCCCCCTCCTCCGAGAAATTCCACTCTTCAAAGTCGCCGTTCGGGAGTTTCAATGCGGGCAGCGTAGTCACGATATGAATCCGACTCTCCTCATCTCGCCAGCAGGCCATTATCTCGTAGGTCGTCTCTGGTTCGGCTTCTACGTGTGCAGAAAAACCGTTGCTCGAACCCGCTCCGGCAACTTCCACCCACTCTTTATCACCTTGTTTCCGATAACGGAAGCCCGCCTGCGCAACATCGGATGCACACGAGCCGGACAACCAAATCACCTGGGTCCAGACATCGGCACGTTCGAGTCTGACGTTGACAGAGCCCGAAGTAGCCTGTGTAAAACAGATACTGTCCAGTAAATTCCCCTCGGAATCCACCAGTCTAACCGTAGCCTGGCGGCTTTTCACATCGGAATTGGGGCGGAAAGAGAATACGAGCGACTCTTCTCGCTGATCGGTACGGGAGGTCTCCACACTGATCCACGTCCGATCTTTCTCAGCAATCTCAACCGTGTAATCGATGTTCGTAATAAGCATTACTCGCAAAGAGGTGCCTTCAGCCTCGATAAGGTAGGAGTTGGCGGAAAGATCAAAAACAACATCCGATTTCGCCTTGACCTCTAAATCGATATAACGGCTTACTGTCTCGTTCCCTTCATCGGAGAGGATCACGACAATCCGCTCGTCCGTCGCAGCATCGGGCAGATAGATAACGATTTTCCCCGACCAGTAATTCGTTTCGATGACCTGAACCCGATAGCCGTCCGGAGCGACAACCCTCACTCGTGCATTTTCACTCGCCCCTTCCAACGTATATCCAACCTCACAGGTTTCACCGGCAACAACCTGCAGCGGCATTGAACAGTCGAATACAATATTCAAATTCCCCGACCCTCCATCCGGTCCATCACCACTACACCCCGCCAACCATAGACAGGCGGCCAATAAAGCAAGCATTTTTTTCATAATTATAAAAGTCTGTTGCCACCCGGCTCCGACATGGCGGGTTATAATTAGGGGATAAAAAAGAAAGTGTGGAGCCGTTCGTTTATCTGATAAGAGGTTCTGACAAAACCCAAGACGAATAAACCAACACAATACCCCACACCTGTTCAGTATGGAGCGATTGGAATAATATACACATACCGAAACAGATGATGAGTGTTGTCGTTATCCTCGTCTTGCTTGAAACTGTCAGATTTCTTATCAAGGATAAAAGCGAAACACTTTCATCAAAATATGTCTGTCGGACGAAACCGACACCACAAAACTATAAAATATTTTGTTCCGGACAACACTCGAGGGGGTATTGTCCTGCAAATTTCCAAAAACAGCCCGTTATAAATACGATTGCGGAAAAAAGAGTATTTTTGTGCACTGAAACCGACGTTTCCAATGCGCTATACGAACAAGAAAATCCTGAAAATCACCTTCCCGGTGCTGGTCTGCCTGCTGATGGAGCAGTTGATCGGACTGACAGATACGGCCTATCTGGGACGCGTCGGAGAGGCGGAATTGGGGGCTTCGGCCCTGGCGGGTATCTTCTACCTGATGATCTTCATGCTGGGATTCGGGTTCAGCATCGGCGCCCAGATTCTCATCGCCCGCCGCAACGGAGCCAAGGAGTATTCGCAGATCGGCCCTCTGTTCATGCAAAGTACGGCGTTCCTGCTGTTGATGGCCCTCGTGCTGTTCATCCTCTCGAAAGTCTTCGCAGCCCGCATCATGGGAGCCCTGATCGAAGCTCCCGATGTACGGGAAGCCGCCGTCCGGTACCTCGACTACCGGGTTTACGGTTTCTTCTTCGCCTACGTCGGGTCGATGTTCCGGGCATTCTATGTCGGCACGACCCGCACGCGCATCCTGACGATCAACTCGATCGTCATGGTACTCACCAATGTCGTATTGAACTACCTGCTGATCTTCGGAAAATTCGGATTCCCCGAAATGGGCATCGCCGGCGCTGCGATCGCCTCTTCTATTTCGGAAGGCGTATCCGCCCTCTTCTACATACTCTACACCCGCTATCGGACCGACTGGCGCCGCTATAAATTCCGATTCACAGGATTCGACTTTTCCCTGCAGAAACAAATCCTGAGCCTTTCGGTCTGGGTGATGATCCAACAGGGCGTGGCTTTCCTCGCGTGGTTCCTCTTCTTCCTCTGCATCGAACACCTGGGCAAGCGCGACTTGGCCGCCACGAACATCGTGCGGGCCGTATCGTCGCTGATCTTCATGTTCATCAACGCCTTCGCCTCGACAGCCAGCTCCCTGGTAAGCAACCTGCTCGGCGCAGGCTATGCCGAACAGATCATGCCCCTCTGCCGGAAGATGATCCGCCTCTGTTTCTGCTTCGTCCTCCCGCTTTGCATCCTGGCAGCCGCGATTCCTTACTGGACGCTCCGCATCTATACGGACGACGTATCTCTGATCGAATACGCCATCCCTTCGCTCTGGGTAATGCTGACTACCAACATTCCCTGCACGGCCGCCTTCATCTATCAATTCAGCGTATCGGGTACGGGCAACACCCGCACGGCCCTCACGATCGTCGCCTGCACCAGCATCGTCTATGTCGCTTATACGGCGCTGCTGGTTTACGGACTGCATGCCGATGTCGCACTTTGCTGGACCGCCGACCATGTCTATTACGGCTGCACCCTCACGGCTTCCTATCTTTATATGCGTTACGGCAACTGGCGTGCCCGCAAGATCTGACATCGGACAACACCGCTTCATAAAAAATACCTCTCCCGCCGGGGAAGAGGCATAAAAAAAGAGTATCCTTTGGGGATACTCCCGTAAGTTCCGAAAAGGGAAATTACTTGGCAGCTTCAGCAGGAGCCGGAGTCTCTGCCGGAGTCTCGCAGGCCGTTGCGCAGCTATCGGCTTTCTCGCAAGCGGCAGGCTCCTCGCAGCAAGCAGGAGTCTCTACGACCTCGGTAGCCTCAACTTCAACGGTTTCAGCCTGTTTTGCCTGTTTGCCGGCGCAGCTTACCATGGCAGCGGCAGCAACGACAATCATCAGAGATAAAACTTTCTTCATAGTTTTAATTATTAAAGGTTTTTAACGCGGCAAATATATAGATTCGGGTAGAATCTATCAAATTTTTTTCGTTATTTTTAATCTTTTGGAAAATTAACGAATCAGGTCGGCCACCGTAAGATCTTCACGCATCAGATAAGCCTCCGGAAACTGGCTGCGAATCTTGCCCAGCAACACGATCGCCTCCTCGGAAGTGACGCAATTTCCGGCAGAAACCTTGAAATAGGGATTTTCATAAACCAGATAGACCGGAATATCCGGGAATGCGGTTTCGAACGTCTGCTTGGCGGCAAGCGCATTGGCCCGGGCCTCCGCTCCGTTATCGAAGAAAATACCGATTCGGTACCCTTTGAACCGGATGCGGTCGTTGCTCTGGCTCTCCCGGCTCACGACGCCCGCAGCATCCCCATGCTCCACTACGGTAACGGCTGCCGAACCCGCAGGCTGCGACAGACGCTCCTTGAAAGAGGCGAGCGACTGGGCCGAAACGCCACCATACAATCCGAAAACAAACAGCAATGAAACGATTATCCTATACATAGTCACTATTTTCTTAAACCAGTCGGAACTTCCCGGATACACTATTCGAACGGAAACTCCTCCCGGACAAAGATAGTGAAAGGTGAGAGCAATCGTGCGGGCTTGCACGCAAAGATTGCTGAACCGAATCCTATCTTCTGCAAAGATAGTGAAAGCCGAGAAGAAAACGGCAGGAACCTGCTCCCAGTTTCCCGAAGCGTATCTCCTATCTTCGGTAAAAATAAGGAAAGGCACACGGCAAGCCGAACCTAACGTTCTGTTTTCCTCCTCCTTGCATGGCAGAGTTTGCAAGTGTTCTTGACGCATGCTTCGAGCGTCGGTCGCTTGAGCTTATCCGAGGCGCATCCTATCTTCTGCAAAGATATTCAAAAATTCGGAAAAAGGCATCCTTTCGAAAGAAACACGGCGCCGCACGGCCCCCGCCCGCAGCGTCATCCGCACTTCGACCTCCAGCCGGGCGTAATCCCCCTCCTCCAATCGCTTCCGAAGGACCATTCCGGCGGCGGCATCGGGAAAATCGAATTTCCAGCGACTGCACACCGGGCCGCAACTCCGTCCGGGAATTTCGACAGAACCCCTCAACACGGCACGTCCCAGCGAACCCGCTCCGGTGAAAAATTCCAATTCGGCCTCCTCGAGCCGCAACGTGCGGCGGGACGCATTTTCCACTTCGAACGTCAAATCCAGACCCACCGTACCGTACTGACGCACCGCCACCTCTTCTCCGATCCGGACCTTTCGGACCAGGGACGCGCCGCATCCGCTCAAGAGAGCGGCGAACAACACCGGCAATACGTATTTCAACAAGGTTCTCACGCGAAGGTCCTATTTTTCTCCCGTATATATCTGCGCGATTCCCAAACTCTGGGAACGGGCCTGCAATCCTTGAATCCCGCCTCGCGCATCATCGCCATAAAACATTCCGGAGCCGGAAATTCATCCACCGAAGCAGGCAGGTACTCGTATGCCTTGCGGTCTTTGGAGATCATCCCGCCGATAGCGGGCAACAGGCGATGGCTGTAAAGACCGTACACCCTTCGGAACAACGGATTGCGAGGGGTCGAAAACTCCAGGATAACGACCTTCCCGCCGGGCTTCAGCACCCGGGCGATCTCCCGGAGCCCCGCTCCGAGATCCCCGAAATTACGCACTCCGAAAGCCACCGTCACCACGTCCACCGACGCATCCGCCACCTCCAGGCGCTCCGCATCCCCGAGCGAAAGCACCACCCGTTCGTCCAGTCCGCAGGCCGTCGCCTTCCGGCGGGCCTCCGCAAGCATATTTTCCGAAAGATCGACGCCCAATACCTGCACGCCCCGCATGCGGCGGGCCATCGCCAGCGCCAGGTCGCCCGTACCGGTCGCCACGTCGAGAATCCGCCGGGGCTGCATCCGCCGCACGATCCGCACCACATGCCGACGCCACAATTTATCGATCTGAAACGAAAGCGTGTGGTTCAACCGGTCGTACGCCGGAGCGATGCGGTCGAACATCTCGCGCACCTGTTCTTTCTTGTCCTGCTCTGTATCGTATGGTTTCATCTTTTATGTACTTTATGAATCGTAACGGATCGCCTCCACCGGTTTGACCTGTGAAATGATCGAAGCCGGAAGCATCAGCAACGTTAAAATCACGGCCACGACTCCCGCATTGAGCGCCAACCACCACCCCACGCCGAACGCGACGGGCACCTCCGACAGCATATAACCCTCGGGATCGAGCGGGATCAGGTGGAAATAATATTGCAACAGACAGATTCCCAAACCGATCGCATTGCCCCACACGACCCCTCGCAAGATGAGCATCAAGGCCCGGTAGAGAAAAATCCGGCGCAGCGACGCACTGTTCATTCCCATCGTCTTCAACAGACCGATCATACGTGTACGCTCCAGCACGAGCGTCAGCAACGCGGTCGCCATGTTGAACACGGCCACGACGACCATGATGACCAGGATCACCGCAGCATTGACATCGTGCGTCTTGAGCCAGTCGAACACGGTCGGGAACCGCTCCTGCGCACTGCGGGCCGTCAGGTCCCAAAAAGCCTCCCGATCCGAATCCAGCAACATATCGTTCAGCCGGCGGGAGAAATCTTCCGCCTGCGAGAAATCCGCGAGCGTCACTTCGTAGCCCGACACCTCGTCGGACGACCAGTCGGCCAACCGCTGCACGTTTCTCAAATCGGTCATCGCCACGCTCCGGTCGAATTCGTCCATCCCGGTCGCATAGATACCCGACACCTTGAACCGATCGCGGCGCGGACTCTTCTCCGACTCGACGAAAAGCATCTCGACCTTATCGCCGGGCACAAGCCCCATCTCCCGGGCAACGCTCCGGGAGATCAAAATCTCCTTGGTGCGAATCGAATCCCCGACACGGGGCAACTCGCCCTCGAGCAGATGGTCCCGAAAAAACGACCAATCGTAACCGCCGTCCACCCCCTTGAGCATCACGCCGAGAATCGCATCGGGCGTCTTCACCACGCCCCCCTTCACGGCATAGGGAGCGAGCCGTACGACCTCGCCTGCCGAGCGGATCGCCCTCTCGAGCTGTTCGCTGCGGGGTACCGGCACCGACTCGATCGACCCGGCGCTTCGCAGATCAGCGACCTCGACCTGGGCCGAGAAGCCGGTGACACGATCCGTGATTTCCCGCTTGAAACCCATGATAACGGCCAAAGCCAGAATCATCACCGTCACGCTCAACGCTACCGCGACCACGGCGATACGAACCATCACACCCGGACGGTTGCCGGGTCCGTTACGCGCGATTCTGCGCGCTATGAACAGTTCGAGATTCACCCTCTTCCGATTTTGCACGTATTTTTCATGCAAAGTAACATAAATTTTTCTTACTTTTGTTCGATAAACCGACCATTATGAAAAAACAAGCTTTAATTACAGGGGCCACTTCGGGCATCGGACACGCTACGGCGCTACGGCTCGCAGCCCTCGGATACGACATCATCGCCACAGGGCGCCGCGCCGAACGGCTGGCAGCGCTCAAATCTGCCATCGAAGCGCAGGGCGGCAGTTGCCGCACGCTCTGTTTCGACGTACGCAGCGAAGCCGAATGCAGAAAACACCTCGAACCGCTCGATCGGGTCGATCTGCTGCTCAACAACGCCGGGCTGGCCGCCGGACTCGAACACATCGACCAGGGCTCCACGGCCGACTGGGACGCCATGATCGACACGAACGTCAAGGGACTGCTCTACGTCACCCGCATCATCACACCCAAAATGATCGCCGCAGGCGGGGGACACGTAATCAACATCGGATCGATCGCCGGAACCGAGCCTTACGAAAACGGCGCCGTATATTGCGCGTCGAAACACGCCGTACACGCCATTTCGCAAGCCATGCGTGCCGACCTGCTGAGCCACCGCATCAAGGTCACGGAGATCCGTCCGGGCATGGTCGAAACCGAATTTTCGCTGGTGCGTTTCCACGGCGATCAAGAGCGAGCCGACAAGACCTATACCGGCGTCGAACCTTTGACCGGCGCGGATATTGCGGAAACGATCGCCTGGATCGTACAATTACCGGCCCACATGAACGTTAATGATATAGTACTGATGCCGGCTCAACAGGCCGGTGCATACTACACCTGCCGGAATACGAAATAACAACCCTGTCCGTCTTCGAAATCCGGGGCCGAATATGTCCGGGAAAAATCGAAGCGCAGACACTGAAATTGAAAAATTATGCTGCTGATTTTCAACCTGCTCCAAAGCGGTTATTACACCACGGAGCCCGTAGCGTCGCGGTACGACGCCGCCACGATGGGCATGTTCGTGCTGATTATCGTGATCGGCGTAATCGGCTACATCGTGCAGGCCCGCCTGCAACACGTCTTCAAAAAATACTCCGAAGTGCCTTTCCCCGGCGGACTCACCGGTGCGGAAGTCGCCGAAAAGATGTTGCGCGACAACAAGATCCACAATGTGAAGATCACCCACGTCAGCGGACAACTGACCGACCACTTCAATCCGCAGACGATGACCGTCAATTTGAGCGACGCGGTCTATTCGAGCCGCAGCGTCGCGGCGGCAGCCGTCGCCTGCCACGAATGCGGGCACGCCATCCAGCATGCACAGGGCTACGCTCCGCTGGCGTTGCGTTCGCAGCTGGTACCCATCGTGCAGTTCTCCTCGCGTATGGCAATGTTCGTCATCATCATCGGCCTGGTGATCCTGGCCTCCACGCAGAATGAACTGCTCTGCTGGATCGGCGTGGGCATGATCGGCGTATCGGCTCTCTTCTCGATCATCACCCTGCCGGTGGAATACAACGCTTCGCAGCGGGCCCTCGCCTGGCTCCAGAGCAGCCACACGCTCGAAGGCGCACAGCTCGGACAAGCCAAGGAAGCCCTCTCGTGGGCTGCCCGCACCTACCTGGTAGCGGCCTTGAGTGCCGTAGCGTCGCTGCTCTATTACGTTTTGATGATTTTAGGACGCCGTGATTGATGGCCCCGGAAAAGGACTACACACACCGGAGCTGGATCGCCGTCACCCTGCTCATCGCCGTTCTCATCGGATTGAGCCTGATACCGCCGCAAACGCTCGGCGGGGTCAGTCTGCGCAGGGCTAACATCCTGTCCGACCTCATCTCTTTCGAAGAAGACCTCGAAAAAGCCGAAAAAGCGATCGATCTGGACGATGCGGATTTCCACATCGACCTGACGCAGGTCGCCCGCCAGATCGCCGACACGGTGCCTCAACACGCCCCGACCACCTACGAATGGAACCTCCGGGAAGAGGCGGACGATACGACTGCCCAACCCCGGCTTCCGGATTCGGTCCGGCTGTCGCCGACGCTGATCCCGATCGAAGATTTCGACACGACGGGACACAGCCGCCTCACGGCCTTCTATGAAAAACTGCAGAAAGGCGACGCTCCTGTCCGTATCGCGGTCATGGGCGACTCGTTCGTCGAAGGCGACATCCTCTCCTCGGACCTGCGTGAAAAGCTGCAGCTCCGGTTCGGCGGTTCCGGGGCCGGTTTCGCTCCGATGGCTTCGCCGCTGACCGGCTTCCGGCGCACGATCAAAACCCAGTCCAAAGGTTGGGACTCCTACAACATCATGCAACGGCGAAACACCCCCGCCGCTATCAGCGACTATTATTACATCTCGGGCTGGCTCTGCCAACCTTCGGACGGAGCCTCCGTTCGCTGGGAAGGTTCATCGGACCGGGCTTGCCTGGACAGTTGCCGCACGGCCCGGATCCTGTTCGTCAGCCGTACGACAGCCGT
>ERZ859817.1065-NODE-1065-length-11947-cov-2.390767_pt1 | contig 11947 bp, 9 predicted proteins | sample MGYA00509986_ERZ859817 | MGnify/ENA primary metagenome ERZ859817 (study PRJEB30046, sample SAMN00715155) | human gut metagenome | study: EMG produced TPA metagenomics assembly of the A metagenome-wide association study of gut microbiota in type 2...
ACTGAATCGTCAAGCTATTCGCGTATCCCGCCGAGACCGCGTAGGAATCTTCCTTCTTCCCCGACGCGTCTTCCTGCGCCAAGCCGAACACCTCGCCGTCCGCCGTCAATACAGGAGCGTTTACCTGCCCGCTCTCCAGCGCCATCGACAATTTATAATAGCTGAACGGCTCCTTCAACTTACTGACCTCCGAGACCGGTCCTTCCCCGAACTTCGTGATCTTACCGGTCGAGTAAGGCATCAGATAAGCGATAACTCCTTGCGAGATCGGCTCACGGGCGATCGGCAAGAACAAGCTTTCTTCGGAACCTCTACCTTGAACTTGATCACGTCATATAATTCATCAGCCCCCAAGATGCGGCTTACCGGATATTCTTTACCGTCGGCGTCGGTCACGGTCGCCCTCGCTGCGTCCTTAAACAAGGAATAGCCGGACAACGCCTCACCGGTCTCGGTAATGAAAAATCCCGTACCGGACGCTTTCTTCTGGTTATCTTTTCCATAAGTAGTGACGGTAACCACCGCCTTTCGTTGCTTATCCATCCATTTGGGCGCTTTCTTTTGCGCCGCCACCCAAAATACTTGGCAACAAATCGTAATCAACAGAACAATTCTTCTCATTTCGTTTTCATGTTATCAGAATATACGTCGCAAATGTAAATATTTATACCGGATAGGCGAACAAATTAGGGAATTAATCTATTATGAGTATATTCGCGGAAACACTAAAAAAACCGCGAGATTATGAGACTAAAATCATGTATGCTTATGTGTAGTTTATTCATGGCGAGCTTAGCCTCCGCTAGTAACTTCGCCTCGGATTCTTTCAAGACCAAGAGCGGAAAAGAACTGACCATCACGTTCATCAAGCACGGCAGCCTGATGCTTACGTACGACAATCATTCGATACAGGTAGATCCTGTCTCCGAATACGCCGATTATACGACTTTCCCGAAAGCCGATATCATCTTGATCACCCACGAGCATGGCGATCATCTGGACCCGAAAGCGATACAAGCCGTCGAGAAAAGCGATACGGAAATCATCGCCAACGAGAACAGCCAAAAGAAGCTGGGAAAAGGGAAGGTCCTGAAAAACGGCGATACGGATACCTCCATCAGCTATATGAAGATAGAGGCCGTCCCCGCCTATAACACCACGCCCGGCCGGGATAAATATCATCCCCGCCACCGGGATAATGGCTATATCCTCACGTTCGACGGACTAAGAGTCTATATAGCCGGTGATACGGAAGACATCCCGGAGATGAAAGACCTGAAAGACATCGATATCGCTTTCCTTCCCGTCAACCAGCCTTATACCATGACCGTCCCGCAAGCGGCGAAAGCGGCCAAGATGTTCTCGCCTAAAATCCTATACCCTTACCATTACGGGGATACGAAGATCGGCGAGTTGAAAGATGCCTTGAAAGGTAGCGGTATCGACGTGAGGATACGGGAGCTACAATGACGACAAGGCACGGCTCGCCTTTAAGATATTCCGCCGGTACACCCAGCAAGCCAAGAGGAAATAAACGACACATTGTACCCACAACGTCACGTACTCCACACCGACTTGCTCAATCGACGCTCCCATCGAGTTGAGCTGTACATAGGCCAGCGTAGCGGGAGCCGCCGGAATGATATAATGGGCCATTTGCCAATACCAAGGCATCAATTCCAAGGGATAAGAGACTCCGGAAAGGAAGATCAAGCCTACCGAGAAGAAGGCGATCATCAATAACGGAGCCTCCGAGTCCGTAAAGAAATAAGAGGCGGCCAGCCCAAAGAAGCTGGTAGCCAGCAAGAAAGGTATCAGCAGGATCAAGGTGTTCAGATAATTACCGATATCCGGCAGGCCAAACAATAGCGGTATCAAGCCCAACAAGAACAAAGCGAAAATCGTATACAATACGCAATACACAAAGGTCTTGCTGATTATCACCCTAGCGATCCGGCCAAAGGATAATCCCTCGGAGGCGAAACGAACGATGGTACCCGAATCCCGCTCTTCCCCGCTTATCATACCGATCACCATCAACAAGGTCTGGAACATAATGACGATCAATACCGCCGGGATCAAATAGGTTCCATATCCTTCCGTAAAATTATACAACGCCGTCCCGACCACTGATATGGGTTGCGCCGAAACGATCTTGGAAGCGTCTTGCTGGGGCAAGAACACCAACATCTCCGGACGATACCGATCGTTCAACGCCAACATGGCACCGCTGGAAGCCTCCTGCATCGCCATATAATATAGGAAGGCGCTTGTCGTCTGGTACATGATAAACAGGGACTCATTCCCTCGTGCCACCCGGGTCTCGAAATCAGAGGGAAGATACAAGATACCTACGGCATCCCCCTCCTTCATCCACTCCTGCGCCTCGGCGTAATCCAAACCATCGGCGATTACCGAGACTTGCGGAGTGGCGTTCAGCAAACGGATGTACTCCCGGCTCAAGTCGGTCTTTGAGTCATCGACGACTACCACCGGGGCGTTACGCACCAGATCCGGGGCATACATATAATTATACAGCAGGCCATAGAGAAATATACCTCCTACCAAGACGAGCAAGATAGCGTAGCTCGTGGAGATCGTCTTAAACTCGTCCTTGACCAAGGAAGCGATATCCGCCAAGGTTCCTTTCATATTATCGGATGTTCTCATATTTATGACTTAAAATAGCGGTTTTCAAATGTGGCAATAGTGCCAATGCCAATAACATAAACGCAAACAACGAACTTACGTTTACCCATGTATAAGGGAATCCGTAATCGCCATACAATAAGTTCTGGTTGATCTCCACGAAATGCCGTACCGGAAACAGGTACGAGGCGAAATGTACGGGAGCGTACATGGAATCGACCGGGAAAGTAACGCCGCATAAAGTAGCCCCCAGCGAACCGACCATAGACACCACGCTAATCACGATCGCTATAGCGGGAAACAACGAGAACAGGAATACCGCCAACGCTTGCGTAGCGACCACGAACAAGATCGCCGTCAAGTTCAATGGCCAGAAACCGCAAGCGAAAGGAATATGCATGACCCCGAACATGATATAGTTAGCGAAGACGCTCATGATACAAAAGATAATCGTATAAGGGAGCAGCTTGCCCACCACCGCCACGAACATATTCATCCGTGCCGCCTCCAGCCACTCATCGCCTGTCCGGAACTTGATCTCGCTACCGAAGCGTACACCGTAACCAGCAAAATGATCACTTGGAAAAAGACAAAGAAAAAAGGATTGCTCAGATAAACGGAATAATCCAGATCCGGGTTGAACAGCGGGTGGCTACTGGATCGTACCGGTAATAGGAAGGTAGTTATCTGATTCTCCCCCAGCCCCATCGCCGTAGCTTGCACAACCACCGGGGCGAGCGAAAGCGTACGCAGCAGGGTCTCGAAGGCCCCACGTACCTCACCGCCCACACTCAACAAGGCATAGTGGTAATAATACGATAAAGTAGCGTCACGCCCCGCCGTGGCATCCGCCTCAAACTGATTGGGGATCACTAGATAACCGTAGATTTCTTTTGCTTGGGTAGCACGGCGAGCGGTTTCTTGATCCGTATAATGCCGGGTTACCCGGAAAGTCGGTACCGCCTCTACCTGCCGGATGATCTCCCGGGACATGGAGGTGTTGTCTTGGTCCACTACCGCTATCGGTATGTTCTCCATCTGCCCGCTTCCGAAAATCGTAGACATGAAGAATATACAGAACAGAGGCAGCACGATACACACCCCGAAGTATAACCTCCGGGAAACCATGCGATCCAGTTCCCGACGTAAAACCATATAGAAAGGACTCTTCTTTAGCATAGCGACAATAAATTATTTAGTTGTAGAGACGGGGCGTGCCCCGTCTCTACAACTGGATAGTATCAAGGGAGTTGATAGAGTACGGACATACCGGGACGCAATCCCTCCACCTTCTCCACCGGTAAGGCATGTATCTCGAAGGTCCGCAAGTCATAGCTACCAGTCTGCTTGGTAGATTTCCAAGTAGCGAAACTGCCCAACGGACTGATATAATTGATCTTGAACTCAATATCCTTCTTATCGATCGCCGGTACATCGGCGACAAACGTTCCTCCCATCTTAAATAAAGGCAAACGATCCTCACGTACGTTCAATACCACATGCACGTCATCTAATACGACTAAGTTCATGATTGGCATCCCGGCCCCAACCAACTCTCCCCGTTTCGGGAAAATAGCTGAGATTTGTCCGGATTCCGGAGCCGTCAACCGAGCGTCCTGTAAGAGAGCCGCCACCTCCTCCACGGTTCCTTGCGCCGCCGTCACCAACGAGCGGGCGCTCTCCTTATCTTGTATCTGCGCCCCGTCTACCGCCATTTGATATTGGCTATAAGCGGCACGTTCGGCGGCCTCAGCCGCTTTATACATGGCCTCCACCTCATCTTTACGCTGTGAGGTTACCACGCTATCTTTATACAAGGCATTGACCCGATCATAGGTAATCTTCGCCAATTGTAAATCCGATTTGGATTTATTCCACAATTGTTGCAAGGAAGCGATGATTTGCTTTCGTGTACCCTCATCCACTTTCTGGTGCTGATACTTCGCTATGTTCTCCATGGCGTTCACCTGTTGATATTTAGCCAATGCCTCCGGACTATTGATGACTACCAAGGTATCGCCTTGGCGTACATTCTGTCCCTCTTTTACCAGAAAGGTATCGATACGCCCCGGTAACTTACCGGAGATACGTATTTCCGTTGCCTCGATCTGCCCTTGCAAGATCACCGGCTTCTTTTTCAACAAGATCATCCCGATCAACGAGACAACTATAACAATCGCCAAGACTGCGACGAAGGCCACACTCAAATATCTCTTAGTTTTATCCATAACTCCTAAATTTTCAATTTTCAATTCTCAATTTTCAATTCCCCAAAAGCTCCTCGGTCTTTCCCTCCATCTTGTATTGGTGGAACTGCTCCGGCGTACCGCAGACAGACAGCAGATTAATCAAGGCTACATCATACTGATAATAAGCCAAAAGAAAAGCGGTCTTCACCTTCGCCAGCATAACCTCAGCATCGACTACCTCCGTAGAAGTAGCCATTCCCTCTTGGAAGGATTTCTTCCGCACCCGGACCAGTTCCCGGCTCATCTCGATCGTCGTATCCAAAGCTTTTACATTGTCCAAGGCATTTTGTAGCTGGCTGTAGAATTTATCGATACCGACCTCCAGATCCGTAATCGCCTTCTCCTTACCCAAATGAAGCGACTGACTAGCGATCTTTGCCTGCCGGATGGTTTTCTCCCGATTCAAGCCGTCAAAGATATTCCACGTAAAACCAACTCCCACCATCGTACGAGGCAACAAATATTTATCCAGTCCATCAGCGTACAAAGTCTGTTTGCCGAATAAAGCGATATTCGGGACATAAGCGGACCGGCCGATCTTTAGTTGATTATCGGCTACAACCTGCTGCAATTTCAATTGATTGACTATATAATTATTCATCGGAACCAGATCCTTGAAGTATTGGGCCGGAGGAAGCGCCTCATTAATAAATAAAGGAGTCGTGGTACGTACGTCGCTCCCCTCCTCCATATTAATCAAGCTTTTAAACGCCTGTTGGGCGACCGCTAAATCCTTACGGGCCGATTCCAGTTCTCGTTTCGCCTCGTCCATACTCACCTGAGCGAACAGACGCTCGGCCCGATTGATCATCCCGTTTTGCTCTAATTTAAGGGCTTGGTCATAATGGGTTTTCAAAGAATTGTACACTTCTGTTTTTACGTCCACCACGCTTTGTCCCAGACGAAGCCCGAAATAAGCCTCGATCAATAAGGATTGTTGGTTAGCATCCACTTGGCTCCTATTCACCTCCGCTATAGAGACCATCGTCTTTCCGATCTTGTTCGCGTAGATACGTTTTCCTCCCGTGAAAACAGGCCACGTCACCGTAGCGTCTATAGAAGTGATGTTTTGGGAGATCAGCGGAAGCGAGAAAGTACCTTGCCCGATCTTATCCAATACCGACATGATCAACTCATTATCCGGGATATAATTATGGACAAACTCCTTCGCCGGTTCCGTATATTTACTCAGCGACTGCCGTACCTCTATCGGATTCGACATATGTACGAAAGCACCCGCGGCGTTCACCGACGGATACCAAAAAGCGTTTAGCTTTTGATGCTCATTCCGAGCCCATTCCACTTCTTTCCCGGCTATTTTCAAGCTTTTATTTTCCTTATGAAGCAGGTCGAGAGATTGTTCCAAGCTTAAATCCACATCGTTCCCTTGGCTCCATGAAGCGCATGGAAGAAGATACAGCAAAAGAATACTGTAAGATACTATATTACTCACCATAAACTCATTTAGTAATTGACGTTCAGTTGGAGTAATAACAGCGAAAAAGGGAGGATTGTTTTTACTTCTTTTTCAAGTTGGGAAGGAACCAAGTAACCAGTCCTAAAAGAGGCATGAAGCCACATACGTTGTAGACAGCCTCTATTCCATAATGATCCGCCATATTTCCTAATACGGCCGAGGCTATACCCGCCACACCGAAAGCAAATCCAAAGAAAAGTCCCGAGATAAGACCTAATTTATAAGGAAGCAACTCTTGCGCATACAACAAAATAGCCGGGAACGCCGATGATAAGACCAACCCCACGCAAAAACTAAGCACGATCGTCCAAACGAATCCCACATGCGGCATCAACAAGCTAAATGGGGCTGCCCCTAGAATCGATCCCCAAATCACATATTTCCGTCCTATCTTATCACCGATAGGACCACCCGCCAAAGTTCCCATGGCCGTAGCGATCAGGAAGACGAACAAACAGATCTGCGAAGTCTGTACACTCACCCCAAATTTATGGATCAAGTAAAAGGTATAGTAGCTATTCAAACTAGCCATATAGATATATTTAGAGAAAATCAAGGTCAGCAATATCGAGATCGAAAAGACTGTTTTTCCCAAAGAAAGAGGCATCTCCACATGCGTCTCACCCGACTTCTTCTGCCATTTCACCCGACTCAAATACGCCTTATACCAACGGCAGATAGGAATCATCACCAAAATAGCGACGAATGCTAGTATAGAAAACAAAGCGATATGAGTCCGTCCATAAGGCGCCACCAATAGAGCAACCAGTAGCGGACCTAACGATCCGCCCAAATTACCACCCACTTGAAAAAGCGATTGCGCCAATCCCCTACGCCCTCCCGACGCTAGCGAGGTGATCCGGGACGCTTCCGGATGCAAAACCGAAGACCCGATACCTATCAAGAATACGGAGATCAAGACCCAATGGAGCGTAGAGGAAAAAGCGAGATTCAACAAGCCGACCAACGTAAAACTCATACCAATAGGTAACGACCAAGCCACGGGACGCTTATCAAAAACCAAACCGGTTATAGGCTGGAAAACAGAAGCGGATAATTGATAAACAAGCGTAATCAACCCGATTTGGGCGAAGCTCAACGCTAAATCATCCTTGAAAAGTGGATAAACCGCCGAGATAACGGATTGCAACGAATCATTCAAACAATGCGTAACACTTAACGCCACCAATACCCGGAATGCTGTTTTATTTACCGGCTGTTGTTTAGGAACCTGCTCCATGACTGTCCATATTTCTATTTAACCTCGTGCTCATTAACATTTCAAAAACCACACAAAAAGTTAGCTAATTTCTAGAAAAACAAACCCTAAGAGCCTATTTTAACCATAGTTAATACAACTATTCTTTCGGTTCTTTTCATTTCTTTATGTTAATCGGCTTAATCTTAATACCTATGAGCCTTGTTTTCTCAGTGATACTTCAGAGCTGTATCCCGGAATGAGCATATATCTTATAACTCACTCCCAAAACAAACGCCAAAATCCCTTATCTGCCATCATTCCGACCCGAAGTTAAAGATCGAGATCATTAACGGGAACAGCCTCTGAAGTTTTTTATATTTATTCCTCTTCTTCTCCCTCGTTCGCCGAATGTAAGATAAAAGTAGTAGCGCCAATCGTTACGATCGTACCCTCCCCGATACGTACTTGTTCTTTTTTACCGACCAATACATTTTTCACAAAAGTCCCGGTCAAGCTAGGAAAGTCACGCACCATATAAACGAACTTGCCATTAGTGTCTTTCTTTACATTAATCACACAATGCTTACGCCCCATACTTGGATCGCTCGTGATAATAGGGACATCTACACCTTCCGTATCCTTATTACGGCGACCAATCACATTATCTCCCATCACTAATGGTAGATCTTGCTTAAAAGCAAAACCATTCTCGATAATGGTAATATAACCGCAAGAGAAATCCGGTTCCTTCACCTCTTTTTCCTCACCGGTAGCCGTCTTCACCACCTTTCGGCCCAATTTAATCTTAAATTGCGCTCCACACTGCGGACAGACGAAGGCTAATACCTTCCCTTCCGGATATTTGGTCTCATCAAAAGACAACTGATTATCACATTTTGGACAGAATACTCTTTTCATACACTTAAATACAGGATCTAGTATTACAAACGGAGCGCAAATTTACGAAAAAACCTTCAGCTACACTCCTAAAATCTCATGGTTATGATTTTTTGAAACAAAAAAGGCTATCCATCACGGACAGCCAATCTCAATTGTTAACCTTAAATCTAATACCATGAAAAACACAGTGCAAATATAGAGGTTTTATGTTATGTAGCATAATATTTTATTTGCAAATCTCATATCCTTAACCAGATTTAACAAAAACCATGCTTTAAAACATATCCGTAAAATAATATATATCCCCTTAGAACTTAGGTTCATTCTCTTTAATCTCCTTCAAAGGCAAGGTAAACCAAAAAGTGGAACCTACTCCCAATGTAGATTCTACCCCGATTCGTCCCCCTAGTTTCTCGATAATATTTTTGCAAATCGCCAATCCTAATCCGGTACCTTGTTTGCAAGCGTTCAACTTAACAAAGCGATCGAATATAGTTCTACAATCTTCCTCCGAGATTCCCATTCCCGTATCCGAGACCGAAACTCGTATTTCATCATTCGATACCTTATAGGCTAATTTGATCTCACCTTCCGAAGTAAACTTAATCGCATTTGTCAAGAAATTAGAAATAACCTGTACGACTCGTTTCGGATCTGAGAAAACGGTCACGGGTTGTGAGCCCTGGTCGAAAACAAATCGAACGTTTTTCGGAATCTTCAAGGCATGTACCGCATAAGTTTCCTCACAGATCTCCTTAAAATCAAAATTTCTCTTCGTAATGTCAAAGGTTCCCGCCTCAATCTTTGAGAAATCAAGGATATCCTCAATCAATTGCAGAAGCAATTCACTATTCTTGTCAATGATATCCACATAAAACTCTCGTTCCTCCTCCTCTATCTCCTTGGTCTCTGCCAGTATATTCGCAAAACCAACAATAGCATTTAAAGGCGTACGGATCTCATGACTCATATTCGCCAAGAACATAGACTTAAGCCGATTCGCCTCTTTAGCCTTAGCTAACTCATATTCTTTCCGTTGACGCTCTCGTTCCACCCAGCGCAATTTATCTTGCATGGCGATCTCATCCGTTATGTCCATCAAGTAATAAAGGATTTTCGCTGGTCTTCCCGCCTCATCATATTTATAAGGGTACGCATACGCTCTCACCCAAACATATTGCCCCTCAAAAAGCTGTCGGTATTGAATACTATATTCACCGATCTCACCCGTAACAATCTTTTCAAAGCCTTGTACAAGTACCCTTTCCCGATCTTCCGGATGTACGATCTCACAAAAATCTTTTTTCGTTGTCAAGTTACTTGCTCTCAATCTGGATTTATTACCTAAAACACGTAAATCCAGATCGATATGCATCTTATCGGTTTTAACATCATATTCCCACAGCAAGGAATCACTGCAACGCATAACCGTTTTCAACTTCGTGAACAGTTCCTCTACTTTCTCCGACTTTTGATATTCTTCCGTCTCATCCGTAAACATTAGTACATATCCACAGATATCTTCAGCCTCTCCTTTCAACGGCACACATTTAATAGACAGACGTAAATTTGTACCTTCCTTTTTTGGGTCTATGTTATAGTACTCATTCGTTTGTATATTATCAAATTCATAATTACAATCGAACACAACCATTTCTCCCTGTTTCAGACGAGCGATCTTGTCCTCTGGAAAATTAGGATTCTCGAAAAGATTTATTCCCATAATATCCTTCCGGCTTATAGCGAACAAATTCTCGTCCGTCCTATTGAGATCCACTAGCTGCCCTCTCCCGTCATAAACTTCAATTCCAACAGGTAATTTCTGGAATAGGGCATTAAAGCTCATTTCCTCTAGCATTTTATTACATTGTCCCATCGTCATATTAAATTATAACCACTAATTCCCTACTTTAAATCAATCAAGCAATCTCCTCTGTTATTTATACAACAAATGAACGATAATAACGATTGCAGCAGAAGTTTAAAGTTATAGAAATAATATGAAAATCAAACATAATCATGTTGAGAATATATGTTTTCGATATTGAGAAAGAGTCATTCCCGTCCGTTGACGAAAAAAGCGATTCAATGTCGATTGAGACGGAAAATTAGTCAATATAGCGATCTCCTGTATATTTAATCGAGAGTCACGTAGCAACGACTTTACCTCTAACACTATATAGATAGATAAAAACTCCTTGGCTGAAATGCCACACCTTTCATTCATGATCGCACTTAAATAAGTTGTCGTTATATTCAATTTATCCGCATAAAATCCGACATTCTTGTGATTCTTGAAATTCTCTGCCACGAGACTACAGAAATCATAGATCAATTGCTCTTTTCTCAAACTAGTCCTGAAAGGGATTTTCTTACGCACTTTCACATAATAGTCGTAAACATCCATGTAAAAAATCCCCAAGTAACATATAATCCGCTCCCTCAGAAGCCCATTACCCCGATACCGCTCAAGCTCATTCTCTATCAATTTGCAAAATGATTGAAAACGCTCAATACCATTATTATCCTCTATATTATAGTAAAAATGATCCTTCACGAAAAAATGAAATCCCGGATCAAAATGACGTAAGGAACTTAATACATCCCCATGTAGTACATGTGGTATGATGATAAACTTCGCCGAGAAGTCCTCACTCACGTTCCGCATTGAGCATAACTGTCTCGGAAATAAGAAAATCAATTCATTCTTATTCCATACATGCTTATTTTCAAGCAAATGAATGATCGCACTACCTCTATTACATACTGCTATTATCCCGTAATCCAAAAAAGAAGGCTCTGAAGTCAATGGACTATCTTCAATCTGTTCCGTAATAATAAAGTCTTTTTCTAATCCGCCTAAAAAACGATCACATGTATTATACCTATTCTCTTGCATATACTCTTATAAATTAAGGGAATACGAAATCTTACCTCCAACAACAATCAACAGAATAATATTATATTTTGTTCTGTCCGTTAAGGTCCCAAGTATATTCGTTTGATATTTTTCTTTCCTTACCCCCTCTTCTATTAGCCATCAAACCTTATATATCAATTGGTGCTAACAGCTAACCAAGGAAATCATAAAAAAACACAAGACAAAATTATATAATAAAAAATTGACTATTAAATGCATAACTAAACTAAAAGCGTACAAAAACACATCAATTGTATACAAAATCGAAACAGACAAAGAATAACCGAAAAAGATCATAAAAATACAATTAGCTTCATTGACAAAGTAAGTTAGCTGAAATACCAAAGCAAGTTAACTTACTTTGCCGATGAAATTAGCTTACTTTGAAAGTATGGATGTTACCCTCGGAAAGGGGCGCTTAAGCAGTGTTCTCAAAAATTCGTGTATTCATGCCTCTATACAAAAAAAGGCTATCCGTCACGGACAGCCAATCTCAATTGTTAACCTTAAATCTAATACCATGAAAAACACAGTGCAAATATAGAGGTTTT
>ERZ859817.1066-NODE-1066-length-11929-cov-2.094829_pt1 | contig 11929 bp, 12 predicted proteins | sample MGYA00509986_ERZ859817 | MGnify/ENA primary metagenome ERZ859817 (study PRJEB30046, sample SAMN00715155) | human gut metagenome | study: EMG produced TPA metagenomics assembly of the A metagenome-wide association study of gut microbiota in type 2...
GGCATCGTATTCTGCATTTTCAGATAAATCGCCCTGCTCTCTTGCTTCCTTTAACTTCTGGGCAACTTCCTTTCTTCTGACAACCTTTAAGTTCTCCAGTAATGCAACACGTTCTTCGTAACCTTTCTTTGTAAGAAACTGTTTCTCTGCCATTTTCATCTATCCCTTTCTACATTTATAACATTTTAAAACTAGTCATAATATTATAGCCTAATCATATTCATCTGTCAATCAGCTGTATCAAACTTCACTTTGTTTCATCAGCCCCGTGTACCATATCCACCAGTTGTTCCAGTTCTTCAAAATGCTCCACCTGATTGACCCTGCCGCGCAGTGCCGCAGAATGTTTCATGCCTGCCGTGTACCATGCAAAATGCTTGCGCATTTCACGGATTCCGGTGTATTCGCCTTTTGCTTCAATGAGCATTTTGGCATGGCGCAGTATCATATCACAGATTTCTTTTGTTGTCGGCGGTGCAAGCACCGTCTTATCTTTTAAATAGCGGCTCACCTGTGAAAATATCCATGGGTTGCCTCTCGCACCGCGTCCAATCATCACGGCATCACAGCCGGTTTCTTCAAACATCCGGATAGCGTCCTGTCCCGTTAAAATGTCACCGTTTCCGATCACCGGAATTTTAACCGTTTCTTTAACCCTGCGGATAACGTCCCAGTCTGCCTTTCCCGAATAATACTGTTCTCTTGTACGCCCGTGTACGGCAACTGCCGCCCCGCCGGACTCCTCAATCACATGGGCAATTTCCGGCGCATTAATGCTTTCATCGTTAAAGCCCGCACGAATTTTAACCGTTACCGGTTTTTGAACGGCTTTTGCCATGGCTTCTACGATTTTTCCGACCAGCACCGGATTTTTCATCAGTGCCGAGCCTTCCCGTTATTGACAACCTTTGGAACCGGGCATCCCATATTTACATCAATAATGTCAAACGACCGTTCCTCTACACGCTTTGCAATCTCACCCATCACCTCCGGATCTGAGCCAAACAGCTGCAATGCAATCGGGTGTTCCTTCGGTGTTACCTGCATTAATGCTTCTGTATTTTTATTGCCGTATAAAATTGCCTTTGCGCTGACCATTTCCGTATACAAAAGACCGCAGTCCATTTCTTTGCATAACAGACGAAATGGCAGGTCTGTAACACCTGCCATCGGTGCCAGTACAACAGGATTTTGTATTTCTACATTTCCTATAAACATTCACACTCTCCTATTCGTTATTCTCCAAGGAAAAACACCCGGTAAAACATTTCCATCGACTCTAACAAATCCCGCTTTTCATACTGTAATTTCTTAATCAGCATACCGCAGGCAATATCATCATAGAGCAGGTCATTTTCATCGGCTTCAGTTTTAAATAACAGCGTGCCGTTTTCGTCAAATTCAAGTGTTAAAATGCCGCCGACTTCCTCGGTAAACAGCACACACATAATTTTTAATTCATTTTTAATATCCTCCGGAAGCTTGTCAAAAGCTTCGTTCAGATAGAACTTTTTCTCATACGCACTGGATGCGCAAAGCACTACATTTTCATTAAACATATCCATATAATCCTCTCACTGATACTTCTCCTGCCGATATGACCGCCTGTGTGCCGTCCTCTTTGGTCACAAGCAGTTCCCCATGGCTGTCAATCCCCGCCGCAATACCGGTAAATTCTTCTTTTGCGTCACAAATCCGCACCTGCCTGCCCGCATTGATTAACATTTCATTATAATCCTGCACCAAACCGCTTAAATCGCCTGTATTTAAAAACTTCTGATAGTATTTTGTAAATTCTTCGGCAAACAGTGCTACAATACGGCTTCGTTTGATATTCTTTCCTGTTTCGACAAAAAGGGACGATGCAGTTTCTTTGATTTCGTCTGCAAATTCCGTTGTGTTGACATTGATTCCGATACCAATCACTACATAGTGGATACAGTCAAGCTCTGCACTCATCTCTGTTAAAATGCCGCAGACTTTCTTTTTATTGATAACGACGTCATTGGGCCACTTAATATGACATTCCACGTCTGCGCCTGTTTCTGCAACTGCACGGCGGATTGCCATAGTCACTGCCATCGCTGCAACGATTGTAAGCATGGAGGCATTGGCAGGATTAATCTGCGGACGTAACAGCAATGTCATCCAGATTCCGCTTCCTGACGGAGACACCCATTGTCTGCCCCGCCTGCCCCTGCCGCCGGTCTGGCTTTCCGTAATATAAAGTGTGCCGTCTTTTGCTCCGTTTTCTGCATTTCTTTTGGCTTCATTGTTGGTGGAATCAATTTCCGGCGCATAGACCACTTTTTTTACCGTATCGCTGGGATTTAACTGGCTCTCAATTTCCTCTGCCGTTAAAATGTCCGGATATCCCGTAATCTTATAGCCCTTATTCTGCACCGCCTCAATCGTATAACCTTCTTCTTTTAACTGGTTGATTGCTTTCCATACGGCAGTTCTTGACACCCCCAGCTCATCACATAACATCTGACCGGAAACATATTCATTTGTTGTTCTTAACTGTCTTAATATCTTTGTTTTCATGAATCCCTGCTCCATTAAAATCTTTCATATAGCAGGGCTGCCGCACTAAGAATCTGTCTTTTCTCTCTTAGTACGGCAGCCCATTTTTACGGCTGATGCTTCTGCCGGTTCTTACATCTTACAATACTGCCAGTCCGACTGCTGCACTTACAATCAGCAGAATCACTGCGGCAATTATCAGAAATACTCCCGACACCCTTTTTTTATTCATAAATGCTTTTATCCCGGATAAGCCGTTGATAAGCGCTCCTGCCAGGAAAACGATCGGAAATAAGATTCCGCTGTTACTGCGCAGAAACAGGATTAAGATAAATAAAATCATAATCACTGCCGTCAGTGCAATCGTTGCATAGTCAATCAGCATTTTAGATTTCCGGTATGCTCCACTCGTGGTATAATACATCTTCTGCTCCGTTTCTTTTTTTGAATTAATAAGCACCCAGTGTTGCTGCCATTACCGCTTTAATGGTGTGCATTCTGTTTTCTGCTTCATCAAATACAACGGACTGTTCAGACTCAAATACTTCGTCCGTTACTTCCATTTCATCTAAGCCGAACTTATCATGAATCTGCTTGCCAATCTTGGTCTTTAAATCATGGAAAGACGGCAGGCAGTGCATAAAGATTGCATCCGGTGATGCATTTTCCATAACTTTCTTATTAATCTGGTACGGTAACAGTGCCTTGATTCGCTCTGCCCATACTTCGTCCGGTTCACCCATGGATACCCATACATCGGTATATAAAACTTCAGCGCCCTTTGTTCCTTCTTCTACGTCTTCTGTCAATGTAATTGAACCGCCGCTTCTCTTTGCCCATGTTTCACACTGTGCTACCAGCTCTTTATCCGGGAAATATTCTTTTGCCGTGCAGGCTGTGAAATGCAGTCCGAGCTTTGCACAGACAATCATCAGGGAATTACCCATGTTGTATCTTGCATCGCCCATATAAACGAACTTCACGCCCTTTAATCTGCCGAGCTTTTCACGGATTGTCAGCATATCCGCAAGCATCTGTGTCGGGTGGTATTCGTTAGTTAAACCGTTCCATACCGGTACAGATGAATATTTTGCCAGTTCTTCCACAATCGTCTGCTCAAATCCTCTGTACTCAATGCCTTCAAACATTGTACAAAGCACTCTTGCCGTATCTGCAATACTTTCTTTCTTGCCAATCTGGGAACCCTGCGGGTCAAGGTAGGTCACGCCCATGCCTAAATCATGTGCTGCTACTTCAAAGGAACAGCGTGTTCTTGTACTTGTCTTTTCAAAAATGAGTGCTACATTTTTACCGCGCAGCGGCTGTTCTACAATGCCTTTCTTTTTCATATCCTTTAACTTTGCGGATAAATCAATCAAGTACAGAATTTCTTCCGGTGTAAAATCCTTTAATGTTAAAAAATCGCGTCCTGTTAAGTTCATGTGTCCTCCTATCCCCTGCCTGACGGCCGGGTTCTCATTTTCTTATTCATTCATTTTATGAACAACGGTATCAATTTCTCCGACAAGCTTATTGATATCTTTGTTAATATCATTGATAAAATCGGATAACTTTCCGACTTCTCCGGCAACCACCGCAAAGCCTCTGCCGTTCTCCCCGGCTCTTGCCGCTTCAATACTCGCATTTAACGCAAGAATCTTCTGCTTTCCGTGAACGGTATTTAGCTGTACCGTCTTTTCCTTAATCCTGTTGACCAACTCTTCGGCATCCTTTGCGCCTGTACCCAGCTTTCCAATAATCTGTTTATTGTGCTTTTCCATATATTGGGCATTAATATAGTTGTTTAAAACCTGCCCCAGCAGTTCTGCACTGGCACGGATTGCTTCTTCACTGCGTATTGTGACCTTATGTAATGCTGCAATATACCGGTCTTCATTGACACCAATTTCCCTTGCGACCGCACGGAACTTTTCATCGTCCGGTGTTTCGGACAATACCTGTCCGCCAATCACAGAGCCAACCACTTCGTCCCCGATTTTTAACTCGATACCGAAATCAATCAGTCCTGCATGACAGAAATATACGCCCTTGCCTTCCCTGTCGCACTTTTCGCATCGTCTGCACCCTTCCGGACTTTTTCTTGTCAAATCAATACAAAATTCCGTAAAATTATAACACTCGGAAATGTATCTGCCATCAGCACCTACAGCGACTGTCGCAAGTCCCGTAGCTTTCGCCCAGTTGGACATAATCTGTTCAAACTGCTCCATATCACAAAAATCTTTAATATTTATCATATGAATCACCTCATGTACACATTATATTTATTCATATTATATCAAAAAGCTGTAAATATTCAAGCACTGTTTCCCATGAAAATACATGGATTTGTATCTGAAAATTCCAATAATATAAAGAAAACGGTACTTCTGTAGAACTGTATTCATTATTTCTGAATACAGTATACAAAAATACCGTTCCATAAAAACTACTATTATTTAAATGATTAATAGAAGCAATGGCTTCCGATAATCATATAACTGTCATAAGATGAATAATTTGCAATGGAAAGCGAACGGAAAAATGTATAATTTCCTACATTGTTCACACCGGATAAAGCTTCCTTTGCTGCCTGGATACATGCCTGGTTCGGACCGCTTGACAATCTGGCTGCAAATTTTGCGGATGGATTGCCGTTGCCGTCTGATACACCTGAAAACTGCTTTGGTGCATAAATTACTGATGTAATGGAGCTGCCCCACTTGCCGCTCTTTACACGATTTAAAACAACATTTGCAACTGCAAGCTTTCCTTCATAGCTTTCGCTTCCTGCTTCCCAGTCTATGATGCATGCCAGAAGCCACACTTCCTCGTCGGATGCATCCACAGAAGAACCGTATGTCGTGCCGACACTTGAAAGCGCCTGCTTTTTCTTGGCTGCTTCCTCCTCTGCTTTTCTTGCAGCTTCTTCTGCTGCAATCCGTTCTGCTTCTTCTCTCGCCTCTTTTTCTTCTGCTTCTTCGAGCGTATAACCGGCAACAAGCTCCTTGTCCTGTTCTTCACTCTCCTGCATTACTGCCTGGGCTTCCTGTCCGAAACATAACTGCGCATTTTTTACATAGCCTGTAACATTTCCGGAAGTAATCTTTGTCCATTCTGTACCTGTTTCATCCACATATACTAAAGAATAGTCATATAATCTTCCGACTGTTTCGGCATCTTCGTCAGCACCTGCTTTGCTTCAATATAAGAATCGGTTAAAGCAACGGCTTCTGCTGCGTAATCTTGCGCGCCTGCAAAATTGGTTTCATATACTGTTTCGTAACCTGCTGCAACAATATCGGATACCTTTTCTACGTAAGATACCTGAATATTTGATGTATTATTCTGTTCTGTACTTTGCTGCTGCTCATAGGTAGTTTGTGCGTCGGCTACTACTGGCACTACTGGCATAAGACACATCACCATTGCTACTCCAGCGTACTTCGCCGCTATGCTACTTCTAAGTTTCATAAAGTTTTTCCTTTCCGGTGTCCTTTCCGACACCTGACAAAATGTTACAGAATTGTTACATTTTGTTACGAAAGTATAATACCAAAGTTACACTTATTTGTCAAATTCGTTACAAAGCCGCATAGATTCTAGGGTTTCCGTTTATTCCCCGACAGTTTCATTGATTTTTTTATAAAAAATTTAATTTTACAAACCGCCTTTTTAGAAATCCGCCTGTCTTTTATCAAGATTTTGGCGCTGTCCATGAGGTCGTTTTAACCGCATAAGCGGTATACACCGCAAGTGCGCACTAAAAAAGGGACACAGATAACTATATCCATATCCCTTCAAAATTATTACAAATTTGTTAAAAAAAGTTACAATTCTTAATTATAACACGTTATAAATCCATTTTCTACCTGACCCCTGTCCGGCGCTGGCGGACTGCTTCAAATGTAAGAATCGTACAGGCTACTGCTGCATTAAAAGACTCGACCTGCCCCTGCATCGGAATCCTTACAAGTACATCTGCCGCATCAGACGAAGCTTTTGTCAATCCGTTGGCTTCGTTTCCTATCAGAAATGCACTGGAGCCGGTATAATCCGGATGTGTGTATTCACAGTTTCCATCCAGATGCGCCGCATAGAGCCGCACACCTGCCTGCTTTAAATCCGCAAGCTGCTGTGTAAAATCTTTTGCATAAAAGAACGGAACCCTATAGACAGAACCCATTGTGGAGCGGATAGTCTTTGGATTGTAAATATCCACGGTGTTCGGACTTAAAATCACGCCGGTCACGCCCGCACCCTCTGCCATTCGCACAATCGTTCCCAGATTTCCGGGGTCCTGTAAATTTTCAACAAGCAGAAGAGCGGTTTATCTTTCATCATATCCTGCACCGTATATTGTGCCATTTTTACAATGGCAAGCGCCCCCTGCGGTGTCTTGGTATCTGACATTTGCGCGAAAACGATGTCGCTGACAAGTTCTGTCTGTTCTTTTGCAAATTTGTTTAAAAACGATACATTTGCCGCTGCAAAGCTTTCCGAAAAATAGACTTTCACCAGTCTGTCCTGTGGTACTTCCGACACCATTTTCATGCCTTCGACCACAAACTGCTTCGTTTCTTTTCTGGTTTTCGCCTTTTTTTGCAGGGAAACGACTGTTTTTACCTGACTGCTGCTTGTACTTGTAATCATAATTTTTTGTATCCTTATCTGTTATTTTGAAAGCAATGCGCTGATATTAAACTCGTATTCGTCAATATCCTTTGTCATTGCCAGTGCTTCATCGATGTCAAAATCGACAAATTTACCGTCTTTATACGCTACCAGACGGTTACTCTTGCCTTCGCAGAGCAGATCCACCGCATATGCCCCCATTACAGAAGCATAGACTCTGTCCTTGCAGGTCGGTGAACCGCCTCGCTGCATGTAGCCTAAAATGGTTGCCCTTGTTTCAATGCCTGTGGCTGCCTCGATTCTTCTTGCCATGCCGGTAGAATGTCCGATACCTTCTGCATTAATAATCAGATGATGCTTCTTTCCGCGCTTTCTTGCTTCTATAATATGGTTAATTAATGCCTGTTCGTCATTGTCATAACGCTCCGGCAGTAAAATGTCTTCCGCACCGTTTGCGATGCCACACCACAACGCGATATAACCTGCATTTCTGCCCATAACCTCGATAATACTGCAACGCTCATGGGAAGTCGATGTATCACGGATTTTGTCGATGGCTTCCATTGCCGTATTGATTGCCGTATCAAAACCAATTGTATAATCGGTACAGGCAATATCTAAATCAATTGTTCCCGGAAGTCCGATGGTGTTGACTCCGGCTTCCGCAAGCTTTTGTGCACCTCGGAATGAACCATCGCCGCCGATAACGACAATACCGTCAATCCCGTGCTTTTTGCAGACTTCTGCGCCTTTTTTCTGACCTTCCGGTGTCATAAATTCCATACATCTTGCCGTGTAAAGAATTGTACCGCCACGCTGGATGATATCGGCAACACTGCGCTTATCCATATCAATAATTTCTTCATTAATTAATCCATTGTATCCCTTCTGGATTCCTTTTACCTTCAGCCCCTTGTTAATTGCCGTTCTTACAACTGCTCTGATTGCCGCATTCATTCCCGGTGCATCACCGCCACTTGTCAAAATACCAATTGTTTTTATCTGTTTTGCCATAAGAACTTCCCCTTCCTTTCTCAATCATCTGTTATATTCCTGCTATTTTCTATTGTATCTCATAAAAATGTGCATTTCAATATGAATATTCTATGATTTCTGTCAATTTTCCATATAATTTCTAGGTTGTTTCGACATTTTTTGTACCGAACACTTCCCGGAGCTGTGCAACCAGCCCGGCTTCTACTTTGACATTCATGGACGGCGGGAGCTGTTTTTTTAGCTTTTCCTCGGCACAGTAAATGATGACACTATCGTGTCCGTCTGACGGTGCGAGTATCTTTGTCAGTTCCTCCTGCTTTTCCTGATATTCTGCCATATTGGCAAAACGAATCCAGAGCTTCTGCGGCACACTGTCAAAGCTGACAATTTTTTCACAAATAAGTTTTCCATTCTCATCGGCATTGGCACTGACACGTCCCGTTACAAATACTTTATCGCTTGTATCAATGACACTGCGGTAGGTGTTAAAGCTCTGTGGAAAAACAAGTACTTCCACCGTGCCTACAAGGTCTTCAATCGTAAGAAATGCCATGAGCTGTCCGTTTTTGGTCGTTTTTACGGTTTTATCCATAATCATGCCGCCGATTGTAACCCGCGTATTGTCTTTTGCCTTTAATTCGCCGGTTTCCTCGTCCAGTTCAAAATCGGTCGTCATCGCAGAAATGTGCCGTTTCCACATCGCCGCGTATTCATCCAGCGGGTGTCCGCTGACGTAAACGCCCAGAATCTCCTTTTCAAATGCGAGCAGTTCTTCTTTATAATATTCCGCTACGTCCGGCATCTGCACTTCATAAGCCGTCTTTTCTTCCTCAGATACAAAATCAAACAGTGACATCTGACCGGATATGGCATCTTTACTCTGTTTTACGGCATTATCCAGTAATTGTGCATAAACAAACATCATCTGTCTGCGGTTATTACCAAAGGTGTCAAATGCCCCCGATTTTATGAGATTTTCAATGGTACGCTTATTTAATTCGGAAAACATCCTCGTGATAAAGTCCTGCATGGTCGTAAACGGTGCATTTTTCCGTTCGTTAACAATGGCTGCAATTGTCGGTCTGCCAAGACTTTTGATTGCAGACAGACCAAATCGGATTGCACCGTTTTCAACGGAAAATCCACGCTCGGACTCATTCACATCGGGCGGTAACAGCCGGATATTCATCTGACGGCAGGCATAAATGTACCCTGCCACTTTTGCCGTATTATCGACTACGGAAGTCATCAGCGCCGCCATAAATTCTACCGGATAATGCGTCTTTAAATAAGCTGTCTGAAAGGATACCACCGCATAGCACGCCGCATGAGATTTGTTAAAGGCATATTTTGCAAAATCAATCATTTCATCGTAAATTTTGCCGGCGATCTTTTCATCAATGCCGTTGTTGACACAGCCCGGCACATTTTCATCCGGATTGCCGTAAATAAAATTTTTCCGCTCTTTTTCCATAACGGAAGCTTTCTTTTTTGACATGGCACGGCGCACTAAATCGCTTCGTCCCCAGGAGTAGCCTGCAAGGTCACGTACAATCTGCATAACCTGTTCCTGATACACGATGCAGCCGTAAGTCGGCTTTAATATTGCCTCTAACTGCGGACAGTCATATGTAACCGCATCCGGGCTGTTCTTTCCTTTTATATACTGCGGAATAAAGTCCATCGGACCCGGCCGGTACAGTGAAATTCCGGCAATTAAATCTTCGATATTCTGCGGTTTTAATTCCTTCATGAACGACTTCATCCCCGCACTTTCAAGCTGAAAATGCCGTCACATTTTCCCGTACCGATTAAATCGTAAACCGCCTTATCGCTGTAATCAATCGCTTCAATCGAAAATTCCGGTGTGTGCTTGCGGATAAGCTCCTCCGCATCATGGATTACCGTAAGGGTACGCAGTCCCAGAAAATCCATCTTGAGCAGTCCCAGTTCTTCCAGTGTTGTCATAACAAACTGGGCAACCACCGAACCATCCGAGCCGACTGACAGCGGTACATATTCATCAACCGCTTTCTGACTGATTAAAACGCCCGCCGCGTGCATGGAGGCATGGCGCGGCAATCCTTCCAGACGTTTACTCTTATCAATTAAATCGCGCACCTGTTCATCAGACTCATAAGCCGCCCGCAAATCTGGATTCATTTTTAACGCTTTATCAATCGTAATTCCAATTTCGCGTGGCACCATTTTAGCAATGGAATCTACCATAGCATACGGCAGGTCCAGTACACGGCCTACATCCTTGATAACGGCACGCGCTGCCATCGTACCGAATGTAACAATCTGCACCACACGGTCTTTTCCGTATTTATCCACAACATAATCAATGACCTCCTGCCGTCTTTCATAACAGAAATCAACATCGATATCGGGCATGGACACACGTTCCGGATTTAAAAAACGTTCAAAAATCAGACTATATTTTATCGGGTCAATATCGGTAATGCCAAGGCAGTATGAAACCACACTGCCCGCGCCGAACCTCGTCCCGGACCTACCGGGATTCCGTTGACACGCGAATAATTGATGTAATCCCATACAATCAGGAAATAATCGACATATCCCATGGTCTGAATAACCGAAAGTTCATATTCCAGACGTTCTTTGATGTTGTAAATCCCCTGTGTGCTGTCAATCTCCCCGTCTGCGTTCATATCCGGATAACGCTTTGCCAGTCCTTCATAACATAAATGATTCAGATACGACCATGAATCATATCCTTCCGGCACTTCGTACTTTGGCACTTTTGTCACACCGAACTCAATTTCCACATTACAGCGCTGTGCAATCTTGTACGTATTTTCAATTGCCTGCGGTGCATACGAAAACAGCTCTGCCATTTCTTCCGGCGACTTGCAGTAATACTGCCCACCCTCGTATCTCATTCTGTTCTCGTCCGTTACCATCTTGCCGGTCTGGATACAGAGTAAAATGTCGTGTGCATCCGCATCTTCTGCATACGTATAGTGAATATCGTTTGTCGCAACCAGTTCAATATTTAATTCTTCCGACATACGGACTAACTGCTGATTGACATACTGCTGTGTGGAAATGCCGTGGTCCTGCAATTCCAGAAAGAAATTGCCTTTTCCGAAAATGTTCTCATAGCGTTTTGCCGCTTCCATTCCCATCTCATACATACCACGCGCAAGATAGCGCTGCACTTCACCTGCAAGGCACGCACTTAATGCAATAATGCCCTCGTGATACTCGGTCAGCACTTCATAGTCTACACGCGGCTTATAATAAAATCCTTCTGTAAAACCCCTTGAAACAATTTTCATCAGATTCTGATAACCGGTATTATTTTCCGCAAGCAGTACCAGATGATAATAGCGGTCTTCAGATTCGCCCGGTGTCTTTCAAATCTCGAACCTGGCGCTACGTAAACTTCACAACCAAGAATCGGCTTAATACCGGCTTCCTTCGCCGCTTTATAAAAATCAATGACACCATACATGACACCGTGGTCCGTAATCGCAAGGCTGTCCATTCCCAGCTCTTTTGCTCTCTTTGTAATCTCTCCGATTTTACTCGAACCATCCAGCAGTGAATATTCCGTATGGACATGTAAATGTGTAAAATTCATACTATCCTCACTTCTGAGCAACTTGTTGCGAGGAGGCGAAGAGAAATTCGCGCAGGCGATTTCTCTTCTGCCATCAAGGATATTTGTTTTTGCTCAAAAACAAATATCCGTATGAAAAATAATCGCATCAGCATTATTTTTCATACTCCCTCGATTCTTGGC
>ERZ859817.1067-NODE-1067-length-11922-cov-1.649532_pt1 | contig 11922 bp, 7 predicted proteins | sample MGYA00509986_ERZ859817 | MGnify/ENA primary metagenome ERZ859817 (study PRJEB30046, sample SAMN00715155) | human gut metagenome | study: EMG produced TPA metagenomics assembly of the A metagenome-wide association study of gut microbiota in type 2...
CCTTGATCTGGTGACTCGTATGGGACATTTCCATGATATAAATGTGGCTTTGAACCAAGGAGGAGAGAATTCAACGACTTATGCATCTGTTAATTATCGTTCAGATGAGTCTAGTTTGAAAGGACTCAGTATGAATTCGGTTAGTGCACGTTTGAACAATGAATTTAAAAAAGGTATTGTGACTTTAGGAACCCAGTCTTTTTTGAAGTTCGACCGTAAGAAATCTACAAATAAGTGGGCAGTGGTTTCTGATAAATTCCCGTGGCGAAAAGTGTATGATCCGGAAGACCCTACAGGGTATTGGAATCCGCAAATGGCAGATGGGCACCCGACAGCTACACTTGATAATGATTATCAGTTGAGTACAGGTGAGAACTTTAGTTTCCGTACTACTCTTTATATGGATGTTAACTTGAAATGGATAAAAGGTCTTGCTGTCCGCGCAGATGCAAGTTATGGATATGGACTGGCGCAAAGTGATTATTGGTTGTCTGGCTTGATTAACAATACTGGTAATGTGGATGGTAATCAAGGTAATAAAAGTAAAAAAATAACTAAATCTCAACAATATCATGCCTTTGCCAAATACAATCGTGAGTGGACAGATCATGGTCTGGATATTGTGACAGGTATTGAAGCAAACAGGAGCTACACGGATAATGCTGTTGTAGCGGGTAAAAATTTGAGTGGTGAATTTCAAGAGCCTAAGATTATTGGTACTATGCTGGGAAATAATAGTGCTTATATAGGAGGTGAAAGCTATACATTTAGTTTCTTTAATCGTATAGATTATAAATTCAAACAGCGTTATTTGATTGGAGCGTCATTTGTACGTGAAGGATCGTCTAAGTTTGTGAAGGAAAATCGTTTTGGAAATTTCTATTCAGTTTCTGGAGGTTGGATTATTTCTGATGAACCCTTCATACGCAATGCTGATTTTATTTCATTATTGAAATTACGTGGTAGCTATGGTGAGACTGGTAATCAGAATATACCCTCGGAAGTAACGAAGAACTCTTATAGTATAAAGAGTAAGCAATACTATAATAATATGCAGAATATGTTCCTTTGGAATATTGCCAATAAAGCAGCAAAATGGGAAAAGAATAAAAGTATCGACTTAGGGCTTGACTATGCACTATTCAACAATAAGATAAATGGTTCTATAGCATATTATCGTCGTACCACAAGTGACATGCTGATGCGTGTGCAATTACCTGCTTCTGCTGGTATAACCAATAGTGGGGGAAATGCTGAAAATAATTCGATGTGGGCAAATGTGGGTTCTATGTATAATCAGGGATTTGAATTTGATATTAATGTAACTTTAGTTAAGAAGGACTTTGAATGGAGCATGAACTATAATTTAACAACAAACATGAATAAGGTAACAGCTCTTGATGCGAGTGTTGATGCTAAAGGAACGGGTATTATTAATACACGTCCGGGAGCAATAACGAAAAAAGATCTAGCTTTAGGTACTTATTTTATGGCGGAATGGGCAGGAGTTGATCCGGAAAAAGGTATTGGTATATTTATGAAATAGATCTTGATCGTTACAATAAGACTGGTGAGACGGTGAAAACTGGAAAGTTGATTCCTGCAACTCAATCAAATGTGAATAAACATCGTATTATCCAAGAGGGTAAAATGGCTCTTCCTAAGGTGTATATGGGATGGACAAATAACTTTAAATATAAAGCATTTGATTTATCATTTATGTTTTATCTTTCTTTAGGCAGTTATACTTTTAACTACCATAGATATACAAAATCATTTGTAGGGGATGGACGTAATAATATGACTGCTGATCTTTATGAGAAGTCATGGAAGAAACCGGGAGATATTGCAGAGTATCCGCAACTTCGTTGGCAGGATAAATATAATTATGATGATAATGGAAATGATAAACAAAATGTGACTTATATAAAACACGATGCTGGTCACACTAAGTATCTGGAGAAAAGTGCTTATTTGCGTTTGCGTAATTTGACTTTAGGATATACACTTCCACAAAAAATCTGCTCAAAAATAAATATTGATGCTCTAAGAGTTTATGTTTCAGCCGTCAACCTTTTTACTATTACCTCATTTAATGGCTATGACCCTGAAGTCAGAGTAAAAGATCAAACAGGTGCAAATGCGCAAGGGGCTATATTTTCCGGTAGTGAGATGCCGCAAACTCGTATATTCTCCGCAGGTATTAACTTTAAATTTTAATTAAATATTTGAATTATGAAAGCAATAAAAAATATAATAATAGCCTTATCCGGTATGGCAGTTCTTGCTTCCTGTGATATGGATAATTTTTTTGAACTGGAGCGTCCAGAGTCTAATCCTTGGTTATCGGTTGATGACTTGGAATATTCTGTTGCTGATCCATATAATACTCTTTTTCAGAATCCTAACTGGCAGGCACCTATCGGTATTATCCCTTACTATCAAGAACTGGTAGCTGATTTGTCTACGGTTAATCCGCAAGGTGCTTATGAGCAGGAAGCACTTTATTGGTATCCTCGTCAAATGTCTACTTTCGATGTTACAGGGCAACAATTTGAGAAGACATTTTCAATATTATATCGTTCTGTAACAGGAGCTACCTCTCCATTGACTTATATTGAAGAAAAGGAGAAAAACGGGGAACCAGTTTTTGCTAATATGACTGAAAATGATAAGAAGACATTGGCACGCCAGACAGGAGAGCTTTATTTTATGAGAGGGTATACTTATTGGCTGATTAGCCGTGCTTTTGTTGCTCCTTATGATCCGTCAGGCGGAGACGGAAATAGTCGTAAGTTTATTCCATTAATTAATAAACTTGATTATTCACAAGAGTCTGCGCGTAATCCTTATATGGGTACTGTGAAAGAGGTGTACGATCAGATGTTGTCTGATTTTACTAAGGCTAAGAATCTGATGCCTGAAGATTATTTTGTGCGTGGTCGTGCTAATAAATTTTCAGCTGCTATGATGTTGATGCGTGTAAAATGGTTGTGGGGGATAAAGATGGAGCATTGGAAGAGGCCAATTTTGTTATTACTAAAGCAGAAGCCGGAATAGCTCCTTTTGATTTGACAGAAGAACCGATTGTGGCTTTCAATCGGAATGCAGAACAACAATATACAGTAGATCCTATATCAAGAGAAGTAATGTTTGAGTGTGCATTTACTGAAAGTAATCAGGGAAATAATGTTGCTATTCCATTAGCTCGTATGTGTAAAACGGGAATTTATAATTTCAAATCAAAAACATTCGATGCCAGTGATAAACTATGGTTGGATGGAGCACGTGGCAGTCAAAACTGGCAACATGGTGGTTGGGCTTGTGCTTATTGGAATCCTCATTTAATTAAGTATATTGGCTGGCGGGAACAGATGATCCTATGGATTTGGTGAATTATACTCCAAGTGCAGAAGCTTTGGCTGATAAAAGATTTACTCAATTGCATTATTTTCTGAAGAATTATACAGACGGAGGGGATAAGACTATACATGAAATGGCATATAATAAAACAAAATGGAATGCTTTTTGGAATGATAAATATTACCGGGCTCCGTATGGTAAGTATTCGCAGGTGCCATTGATTCGTTTGGCAGAAGCATATTTAACGCGTGCTACTTTAGTTCTTTCCAAAAATGCATCTCAAGCTTTAGGGGATGTGAATAAAATTCGTCAGCGTGCTGGGGTATCTTTATTGAAAAGTGTGACTGAAGAAGATATAGAAAAAGAAAGAATTAAAGAGTTAGGCTTTGAAAATGGTGATCGATTGCTTTATTTAGTAGCTATGCAAAAGATAATGATGGCCAGAAAAGAAATCCGGGAGCTGTCTATGAAAACCCTAATACGGATGGTGATCCAATTCCTGCAATGAACCCTCCCTACAGTAATATGTATGTTCCATTGCCTTCTATCGAATATTTATATTCAGGGTCTTATCAGCAACCTTGATAGATAAGGTTTTAAAAGAAATGCCGCTATCACAAAACATAGCGGCATTTCTTTTTAGTAGCGATTCTATCATTTTCTGTATTTCTTTATGTATTCAGAAGGGGATAAACCATATTCGGTTTTGAAACACTTTCCAAAATAAGATATCTCATTAAAACCACATCGGTAGGAAACTTCAGTGACTGTATATTCCGTGTTTTGAAGCATGTCAAGTGACGTTTTTAGCCGTATGTCAAGAATGAGTTTACTTGGCGACATACCTGTTACGGCTTTGATCTTGCGGTATACTTGTACGCGACTCATGCCAATTTCTTCGCTGAATTGGTCGATGGAGTAGGATGGATTCTCTATGTTCTTGTTTATTATTTCCATAACTTTTTTCATAAACTTTTCTTCCATAGCACTATAAACAGAGGTTTCTTTTATTTCTTGTAATTCTGCATTGATTGATACCATTTCTGTTCCATATCGTTCTGCAAGTTTTTTTCGATTTATAAGTAGGTTGGCAACGCGTACAATTAATAATTCCGGGTCAAATGGCTTCATGATATAATCGTCAGCCAGTGATTCATAGCCTTCACGCACTTGTGATGAGGTGACACGGGCTGTGAGTAATATTATTGGAATATGTGAAGTTACCATATTATTTTTAGATAATCTGGTAAATTCGATGCCGTCCATATATGGAGTCATAATATCGCTAATGACCAAATCCGGTATTTGCTTTTGTTCTATTTCATAACCTTCTTTGCAATTTACAGCAGTATAGATATTATAGTATTTACTGAGTAATGACACAAGATAATTGCGTACATCTTCATTATCTTCTATAATAAGTAAAGTCATTTCCTTAGAGATAGTATTCGGCTGCGATATTTCGCAAGGATTGACATCTGTTGCGATAAGTGCTTCTACATCTGAATAAGCATGAGCAGATTTAATTATTTTGTCTTTACTAAGGAGTTGATTTTCTGTATAGCTATCTTTACCTAATGGGAGGGTGAAAGATACAGTCATTCCATGTCCTTCTTTATTATCTATCCAGATGCGTCCACCATGTAGTTCAATGATACTTTTAGTCAGGTTTAAACCAATTCCGCTTCCCAATACTTTCTCACCGGCTTGGAAGAAAGCTTCAAAAATGCGGGGCATCATATTGGCAGGGATTCCAGAACCACTATCTTCTACTTTAATCAGAAGAGCCTTTCCTGCGGGGAGATTTAAGCTCTCGGACTTCTGAATATCTTCAGAATTGGTTTCCATACTTGATATGATAATGTATCCTCCATTAGGAGTATGTTTTAAAGAGTTGGAGATTAAGTTAAAGAAGACCTTTTCTAGTAGAATGGCGTCAAACCAAATGTCTGTTGAAGAAGTGGTATCATTAAACTCGATGGATATGTTTTTCTTTTCGGCAACGGGCATAAATAATCTGATAATTTCAGCTATATAAGTTCCTAGATTATAATTGCCAACATGAAGCTGCATTTTCCCGGCTTCAAGTTTGTGAAAGTCCATTAAACGGTTTACTAACCATAATAAACGTTGGGAATTACGATTGATAAGCTCCAATGATTGGCGATATTCTTGAGGCATATCTTCTTTATGCAATAAGTCTGTGAGTGGAGCAATAATTAAAGTCAGTGGAGTACGTAGTTCATGTGAAAAATTGGTGAACATTTGTACTCCCATATTATGGCTAAGTTCGATATTCTGTTTTTCCATTTGCTTTAATTGAAGATCCATTTTAGTTGTGCTTCCCGGGTTTTATAGCGTATAAATAGCGCAATCATGCTAATTGTAAATGCGAGGTAGAATAAGTAAGCATACCATGTTTTCCATAAAGGAGGGGTGACTGTAATTGATAATGAAGCATTTCCATTGCTCCATATTCCGTCATTATTGCAAGCTTTTACTTTAAAAATATACTTCCCCGGAGGAATATTGGTATAGTTTACACTCCGTTCATGCGTCGGTTCGGACCATCCTTTGTCAAAGCCCTCAAGCATATAGGAGAACTTATTGTTGGAGGCAAACACATAACTAAGTGCAGAGAATTTGATAGTGAATGATGTTTGGTTGTACTTTAATTTGATTTTCTGGTTAGAGATATTCACCCATTGAGCTGCTTTATTATCCTCCAGATAATCTGCCCAAATTCTCATTTTGGTAATATATACAGGAGGGATAAATGTATTTTTCCTAAGTAATTGCGGGTTGAATGAGAGAAAGTGATTATTTCCACCTACATAAAAAATGTCGGATGAGCTCTTTAAGCAGGCATGTAAATTGGTTTCCAGTAAAGAATATCCATTTTTATTGTCCCAGTTAGTGAATGTTTCCGATTTAGGATCAAAACATGACATTCCTTTTAATGTAGATACCCATAATTTCCCAGTATTATCTGCTACAATGCTGTTAATTGCATTATTCGGAAGGCCATTTTCTTCATTATATATAGTGAAATGTTCTTTGATGTTGTTATATAATCCTACACCTCCTCCGTAAGTTCCTATCCATAGATTTTCGGATGAATCGGTATAAAGTGTACTGACATGATTACTTGGAATAAATTGATCGGGGCTTTTCTCTTCACTTCCGAAATGTTTTAATTCATGAGTTTGCGTGTGATAACGATATAGGCCGGCAGCCGGGTTCCCATCCAGATATAAGGACCTATGGCTTTTAAATCTTGTACGTTGATGATAGAAAGCTCTGTAGCACGTCCCTTTACTGGAAAAGATTCTTCTAATAGGTCGTTCTCCATGTGATAACGTAATACAGGGCTGTCTACCCCTAATGCAATCCAATAAATATTATTGTTATCTTTTGCAATACACCGTACTTGGTTATAAGGAAAATTAGGTATTTCTTTTATTATACGCCGAGTCTCCATATCATAGAGATAAAGTCCACAATAATAAATACTGATCCATAAAAGATGATCTCCCTCCTTCTGTATATATTTTACTTCATTGTTTGTTATCGAGCGAGGGACATGAAGTGGACAGTATTCATAACTCTCGTCCTTGGGGTTATAAATGATTAGACCACCATCTGTTCCTAACCATAATTTTTCTTTGTATTCTACTATAGCATTAATGTTTCCAATACTTTTCTGGAGTTTATATTCAGGCCTATGGGGGATAAAAAAATTGCTATATGGTGTATATAAGTTAACTCCTCCTCCGTAAGTGCCAATCCATATATTGTTGGCTTTATCCCGATATAGGGAGATTATAGTGTTTTCACTTAAACCACAACTTTGTTCCCGTTGATAATAATTGATTAGCTTGTTTGCATGTCGGTCATAAATCAGTACTCCTTCTCGGGTGGCAAGCATAAGATTTCCTTCTTGTGTTTCTACAATGTAGTTAACTTGAGAATTATTAAAGTTTTTGCCATTCTCCATAGTTAGATTAGCGTCTACGAGTTTACGGTTTTCGCGGTCAAACCATTTTAGTCCGGAATCCCACATGCCTACCCATAGACGTTTATCATTGTCCTCATATAAAAAGTAGATTTTATGTTTATCACCAAATTGAAAGCGTTCTGTGACGTAGGTTACAGGATTCATGATGCATAATGTATTGTTGATAAGATAACAGATCTCGTTTTGACTATTTTGCATAAGCCAAAAAACTGATCCATTGGTTGAAATGGGAATAAAATCATCAGTCTCCTTATTATATAGATTGAGGCCTTTCATACTACCCACCCAGATTCTTTTTTGATTATCACATAACAAATGTTTGATACAGTTATCTGATATGGTATATTGGTTGGCAGGATCATGAAAATATTGAGTAAATGTATTTGAAGATACATTGTAACGATTGAGACCGCTATGAGTTCCTATCCATAAGGTGCCAGGAGATTCTTCAATAATGGTAGTAACATCACTACTGGATAAAGAGTGTGGCTGACCGTCAGCACGAAAAACCTCGAACTCGGTACCATCAAATCGGTTTAGCCCATCTCGTGTGCAAAACCACATAACCCCATTACTATCTTCCAAACTACGTATAACCGTGTTTTGTGAAAGTCCATTGCTTACATTATAGTTCTGAAACAATATGTTGTTATCTTGTGCTTTGCAAATGGAAATAAAAAAAAGAAAAAAGATTAATATAATGTTTTTCATGTCTTGATAGATATTTTTAATAGAAGCAAATATAATTTGTTTGCAAGTAACTCGCAAACAAATTTAAGGTTGAAAATGCAAAACGTAACCTACGTGATAGTAATGTAACAGAGTAGGACTAAAGATACATGTATAGAGAAGATTGAAACATGATTGTTAATGGATTAAAATAATGAGTGCTATTTTTGTAGCATGAAAAACAAAGTGAAATGAATTATGAAAAACTCTTTTTTAATAGTTATTGTTACGTTGATGGTATCCATGTTCTTTTCTTGTACAAAAGAAAAAGTAACAGCAAATTCGGTTAGTGAGGTTTATGAATTTCAAGCAGTAGATACAACTTGGAAGCTTTTGACTTTACGCGAAAAAATAGGGCAAACAATGTTGATGTTGCCTGATCGTGAGATGGAGCTCAATCTGGGAGAAGGGGCATTGGAAACGTACTTCAAACGTTATCCGATTACTGGGTATTTTATGGGTTGGAAGTTGTTTACAGGAATTCCGGAGGAGAAGCGGGTTGATTTTGTTCGTAGTTCTGTTGAGGAGTATCAGAAGGCATCAGAACTACCTTTATTATTTCAGCAGGATTATGAATCAGGAGTAGGACTTCAAGGTATGACTCCTTTTCCAAAAGAGATGGCATTGGGAGCTACAGATTCTCCGGATTTAGCTTATAAATATGGCAAAAGTGTGGCACTGGAGTGTCGTTCACTAGGTATAAACTGGGTGTTACATCCGGTCGCTGATTTAAATGTGAATCCATTGAATCCTATTGTAAATACGCGTTCTGTTTCAGATGACCCTGAAAAAGCAATTTGTTTATTATCTGAACAAATTAAAGGGTTGCAGGATAATTCTATAGCAGCTACAATTAAGCATTTCCCGGGAGACGGGGTCGATTATCGCGATCAGCATCTAATGACAACTGTAAATTCTTTGCCCGAAGATATGTGGAAACAGTATCATGGAAAGGTTTTTGCAGAATTGATTAAAAAGGGAGTTGCATGTATCATGCCTGGGCATATTACTTTACCTTCATATCAGAAAGAAAAGATAAATGGTTATTTACCTCCGGCGACTTTATCTCATGAACTATTGACTGATCTATTGAAAAAAGAGATGCATTTTAATGGAGTTGTGGTGTCGGACGCAATGACAATGGCAGGTTTTCGAGGATGGTATAAAAATGATTTAGAAGGGCAAGTTGCTAGTTTTTTGGCTGGGGTAGATATATTGCTATGGCCTTCCTACGAATACATGGATTCGGTGGAAGTACGGATTCAACGTGGTGAAATACCGATGGAACGATTGGATGATGCCGTTCGTCGCGTATGGGCGATGAAAGAACGCTTTGGGCTACTAAAGAAAAATAGGGAATTAATACGTCCGATCTCCGCAAAAGAAAAGTCTGAAATACGGGAAGCTTCCAAAGAGATTACAGAGCGTTCGATTACTTTAGTCCGAGATGAAGACCATAAGTTGCCACTTTCTTTGGAAAAAGATAAAAAACTGTTGTTGGTAGCTGTAACTCCCGTAGCTCATAAAGGTAATGATCGAGACTTTAAACGATTACAAAATTTGCGTGATGAGTTTGTAAAGAATGGTTTTGATGTTGATTTCCGACGTAATATACTTTATGAAGATCAGGGGTGGCAGGATAATGCGACAGAACTGTATGATAAGGTAATCTTTTTAGTAGCAAGGAACACGCATACTCCGTTTGGACCACTTCAATTATGGGATGATGAGGCTCAATCCGTATGGGCTGCCAACTCTATGGATAAAAGTAAAGTGATTGTTATTTCATTAGGTAGTCCTTATATTGGAAATGAATATTTTGAGCGTGTTAAAACTTATATAAATACCTATTCGAATGATGCTTCCACGCATTCAGCTTTATTACGGATATTAATAGGGAAGCTTCCTTTTAGAGGTAAATCACCAGTCGATTTGGAACGTAAACTATTTACATTTTAATCATATTATACTTATGAAGAAACTTTTTTTATTTAATGGAATAATAACCTGCTTCATCGGACTTTGTATGAGTTGCATTGCTCCTGAAAAAACTGCAGGGTTACAAATTCGCGGAGGGCTTCCTAATTTTAATTATAAGATAGAAAAGAGTGAACCTGTATCTGTTGTCTTTTTAGGTGGAAGTATAACAAATCATCAGGGATACAGAGTACAAATTACTGATTGGCTCAAGCAACAATATAGAATGTGCAGTTTACTTCTATAAATTCAGGAATTGGTGGAACTGGGTCTGATCTAGGAGTGTTTCGTACAGAGCGTGATGTGTTGCAGTATCATCCGGATTTAGTATTTATTGAATTTGCTGTAAATGATGCCAAAACAGATTCATTGGTAATTGCTAATTCCATAGAGGGAATTGTGCGTAAAATTTGGCATCATAATCCACATACAGATATCTGTTTTCTTTATACGTTAAATGAACCCATGTTGGATGACTTGAGGTCTGGAAAAAACTATCGTTCCGTAAGGTATATGGAAACAATAGCAGACTATTATGATATTTCATCTGTTAATTTTGCCGATGATGTTCTGAAGTTGCTAAATGATGGTAAGTTAGTTTTTAAGGGGGACTCAAAAAAGGAGAATGGTGGTAAGATAGTTTTTAGTAATGATGGTACACATCCTACTTACGATGGTGGGCATCCTATATATACAAAAACACTATGCCAATCTCTATTACAAATGAATAAAGCGCAGCAAAAAGCACATGTATTGAAATCCCCGTTGTATGCAGGTAATTATGAGAAAGCCAAAATGCTTCCTATTACAGATTTCGAACATTCTAAAGGTTGGAAAATACTCTCTAAAGATGATAAAGCTTTTTCTTATTTTCAGGGAGATCAAAAAGCATTACCGGTTGTTCTGGAATCTTCAGATCCTGAAGATTTTATAAAAGTACATTTTAAAGGAATCCGTATTGGAGTATTTGATTTGATTGGCCCCTCGTCCGGAGGGATAACTGTGGAGATAGACCAGAATGATCCTTTCTATATTCGTCGATTTGATAAATATTGTGGAGATCGAAATCGTACTAACTATTGTTTGTTCGAATCATTAAACGATGAAGAACATACGGTGATTCTTCGACCTGATAATAGATGTTTTGAAAAAGCTGAAATATATAGAACAAATCCAAAGCGAATATCAGAAACAGAGTATTTTAATGAGTTTAATACATATTTGGGATACATCCTTTTAGTTGGTGAGGTTATACCAAACTGAATCTTGTAAAAACTGCTTTAAACTCCTTATTATCATAATCGGACTTCTATTTTTTTTGATTATGGTGATAAGGCGGTTATCTGAAATACAGGTTTATACTAAATATCAGTCTTTCTTAAACCACCTGTAAAACCATTTACCCACCTTTTCATAATGCCGGGTTTCGGTATCAGTGTATAGTTTAGAGAAGAACGACGTATCTAATGGTTCTCCCGATTGGTTAGGATATAATACGATTAAGCTATTGTTGGAGAAGTATTTGCTAAGCTGTCTCGGTAGTTTCTCAAAAGAACTGTCGTAAGAGAGAGTTCCCGGTCGTGCGCTGATAATAACTAATAAATGGTCGTAGCTTACTTGTCCCGTCAGCACCAGCAAGTCATTCCAATCTTCCAAAAGGGAGAAATCGGTAAGTGTCTGCTTATGCCGTTTCTTTATCCATGCTTGTAGGCGTATGGTTGTTTTTTCATTGGCAAAGAAATGTACCCGGCATCCGAGGGTACTTCCCATTCGACAGAAATGCTCCATCCAATGAGGAAAACCGGATTCATATTCGGCTTTAGGAGGGACGGCAA
>ERZ859817.1068-NODE-1068-length-11911-cov-21.592190_pt1 | contig 11911 bp, 6 predicted proteins | sample MGYA00509986_ERZ859817 | MGnify/ENA primary metagenome ERZ859817 (study PRJEB30046, sample SAMN00715155) | human gut metagenome | study: EMG produced TPA metagenomics assembly of the A metagenome-wide association study of gut microbiota in type 2...
AAGTCCATAGCACTGCTTTTTTATGTAATTCCGTGTTTTCATTGATGAATGTGTCTTTTTTGTTCATTATGTTGTAATTATTGGTTGACCTAATTTTTTTCAATACAAAAATTAGGTTCAGTTAATAATATTATTTTTATTTGTGGCGTATATAGTATAAAAATAAACCAATTTTCTAATACTAACATTAAATTATAATGGAAAACATTACTGTTAATGTATTTGATGATGTGCTTTATTTAGCATGGGAATTTGTATATCTAATATTTTTCACTCGTTTTGTGTGCGTACACGGAAATTATAAGAATGCGTGTGCTATTTTAATAAGTATCTATTATTCTCATAAAAATTGTAATTGTTTCCTTTTAGAATAGAATATAAATAATAATAGTGATTTATATTATTTCACATTCACGGAAAAAATGGACTTTAAATTTTTGTTTAACTTAATATTTTATTATGAAATTTACAAATGAATTAAGAGGAGTGAAAAGCAGACTTCTTCTGTTTTCAGTGCTGTTACTGATACCGGTGATGATGTTTGCTCAGAGCATTACCGTAAAAGGTACTGTACTTGATTCGGCAGGTGAAGCCGTTATTGGAGCTTCCGTTGTGGAGAAGGGAAATCCTTCCAACGGAACCATAACTGATTTTGACGGAAAGTTTACTTTGGCCGTGTCTAAAGGAAAAAGAATTGTTATTTCTTTTGTAGGTTACGAAACGCAAGAAGTGGATGCGGTTACCGGAAAAGAACTGACAATTACGCTGCAAGATGATTCACAAGCGCTTGAAGAGGTAGTAGTGCTGGGTTACAGTAGCAGGGCTCGTAAAGATCTGACTGGCTCAGTAGGTTCCGTGTCTGGTGTGAAGATTGCTGCTGTACCAGTTACTTCAGCCGCTGTGGCTTTGCAGGGAAAAATAGCTGGTGTGCAAGTAACTACGGTCGATGGTGCTCCAGGGGCAGATATTAACATTCGTGTTCGTGGAGGTACGTCTGTGACCCAGAGCAATGATCCTCTTTACATTGTCGATGGTTTTCAGGTGGATAACATCAATGATATTCCTCCTACAGACATTGCTTCTATTGATGTATTGAAAGATGCTTCTATCACGGCAATCTATGGAGCTAAGGGCGGTAATGGTGTAGTGGTTGTTACTACTAAATCGGCCAAAGCTGGAAAAATACAGGTAAGTTTCAATGCCCATTTGTCTACTAGTCATTTGTCTAAAAAATTAGATTTAATGAATTCAGCAGAGTTTGCACGTTATCAATATGAATGGTCGGCGTGTAATGGTAGCCGTTCTAGCAATGCCAAATTTTTCCGTGCTAATTTTGGCAATCCGCAAGATTTGGATATGTATTATTCTTTGCCTACTCATGACTGGCAGGATGAGGTAATGGGAGAGAATCCTATCAATTATTCTACTAATGTAACTATTGGTGGAGGTACAGATAAGATGCGCTTCACTGCTTCTCTTACTCAAAGCGAAGATAAAGGTATTATTATGGGGTCGGGTGTGCGCCGTACCAATTTGAATATCAAGACAGCTATTGATATGACTAAAAATTTGACATTGCATATCAATCCTAAATTTACGTTTCGCCGTGATCAAGGAGCTGGAGGTGATAATATTGGTACAGGCGGTATTATTGATGTACTCCGTTATAGACCCACTAACGGATTACGTGAATTCGGATATATAGATCCTTCTTATGCTGACCCTGATGAAGAAGCATTGTTTACTTATACTAATCCGAAAAGTGATATTGCCATTAATCAACAGAATAAGTATGCTTATAACTATACTAATGCTATTTCATTGGAATGGAAGCCTGTTAAAGGATTGGTGCTTCGTACAGAAGCCACTCTTAGTTTAAACTGGAAAGATCAATATCGTTTTTGGGGTGCCTTGACAGGTGAAGGTACAAAAAATAATTCGTTGCCTGTAGCAAGTATTCAGAAAGATCAGTCTTTTAAATATATTTGGACTAATACGGCATCTTATGGCTTTTCTATTAAAGATAAGCATAATTTTTCCATGTTATTGGGGCAAGAAATTTATCATAGCCAAAATAAGAAGAACTTCCAAAAGAATCGTTATTTCCCACGTGCATTTGAGGCTGGACAGGCTTGGGATAATATGGGATTCGGTACACCGCAGGAGTCAACTTCATCACTTTCGACTCCAGATCGCACTGCTTCTTTCTTTGGGCAGGCAAGTTATAACTATAACCACAAATACTTACTCTCTGTAACTATGCGTGCTGATGGTTCCACTAAATTTGCTCCAGGTAATCAATGGGGATATTTCCCTTCAGTATCAGGTGCTTGGGTGCTTTCAGAAGAAAAGTTTATGGAAGATATAAAATGGATTGATCAGTTAAAACTTCGTGCAGCTATAGGGTTGGCAGGAAATAATCGTATTAGTGATGATATGTGGCGTTATTTATATACTGTTAATTCTACCGGCGGACCTGGATTTGGAGAAGCAACTCAGTTTGGAGAGCAATGGTATGGTAATCAAGGGGGTACTACTTTTGCCAATAAAAATATTAAATGGGAAACTACATTAACTCGTAATCTTGCTGCTGATATCACGCTTTTTAATGGTCGTCTCACTGTTACTCCGGAGATTTATTGGAATACGACGAAAGATTTACTTTATAAATCGGACATTCCTTCAGCAACTGGTTATGTAAGTCAGATGCAAAATATTGGACAAGTAACTAATAAAGGGGTTGAATTAACTATATCAGGAGATATTCTCAGTGGCAGGGATTATGTGCTTTCCGCAAATCTTTCTTTAGGTATGAATAAAATGAAAGTTGATAAATTAAATGGTACAGACAATGTGATTTGGGATCAGAATAACCGTTGGAAATCAAGTTACAATGATTATTGTTTGAAGGTGGGTGACCAAGTAGGACTTATTTATGGTTTTGTATATGACGGTTTATATTCAATGGATGAATTCTATTTTGATCCCACTAATAACTTGCAAGCAGTACCTTGGGGATCAACGGCCGCTGAAAACGGAACTTCGAAAGATGCACCTATTATGGATGCAGACGGTGTGGAACATCCAAAAACAATAATCAATCAGATTTCAGGAGATTCTAATTCAGGCATAGCTACTCTGCCGGGCAAAGTCAAGTTCAAGGATTTGAATGGTGACGGATATATCACAGAAGATGACCGTACTGTTATAGGTAATACCAATCCAAAAGTGCAGGGAGGTTTTGGATTGAGCGGACAATGGAAGGGTTTTGATTTTGCCATGAACTTCAACTTTATGCTTGATTTTGATGTGAATAATGCGACAGCTTACCAGCTTTCCTCATCCGAAAGCAATAAGAATAAGTTCTACAATGTGCTTTCCACATTTGCCGACAAAGGTTGGCGTTATACCCGTGATGGTGACGGCGAATGCTTGTACAAATGTTACTATATTGATGGTTCGTTGGATATGTACCGTGAATTAAACGAAGGTAGGACACTTTGGAATCCGACGGATGTGACAAAAAAAATAACTCATTCCTATTTTATCGAGGATGGATCGTTTCTGCGTTGTCAGGATTTGACTGTTGGCTATACGTTACCTGGAAATCTGACTTCTAAATGGGGGATTTCGAAAGCTCGTTTTTATGTGTCAGCCTCTAATTTGTTTATTATTACTGGGTATTCGGGTTATGATCCTGAAGTGGATATTCAGACAGGATTAACTTGTGGTATGGACTATAACCGTTACCCACGTAGTCGCAGTTTTGTACTAGGTACTAATATTACATTCTAAATTTGAAAGCACATGAAATTTAAAAATACTTTAATAATAGGATTAGCAACTTTGACTCTAATATCATGCAATGATTTCCTTGACGTGGATTCTCCATCAAGTTACAATGAGGACTTTGTGTTCAGCCAAGAAACAGAAATTAGCCGTGCGTTGAACGGTGTTTATGCTTCTATCTTGGTAGGTGATCTTTATGGCAGTGCCTATCAGAAAACTTTTAATTTGAACAGTGATGTTGATATGCAGATGTATACAGGTAATGTAGCAACCCATAATAGCTATGCACGTTTTGATTGTGACGATCAAGGTGGCGAAATTGATAAATATTGGAGAGCTTCTTATAAAGCTATTGAAGATGCTAACCGTTTTATCCGGGGTGTAGAAACTGGTCCGCTTTATAATGAAGAGAATACCGCTGTTATGCAGATGTTGGGCGAAGCCAAGTGTCTTCGTGCTATGGTTTATCATGATCTGGTAGTGATGTTCGGGGATGTTCCTTTCACTTTCCTGCCAGCCTCACAATTAGGTGATAATTATGTGATTCCTGTAATGAATCGCGAAGAAATCCAAAATAAACTTATTGAAGATTTGCAGGATATTGCTCCTAAGATGTCTTCTACTACAACAACAACAGTAGAACGTGCGTCTAAGGAGTTTGCTTGGGCATTAATTGCACGTATTGCATTGACTGCCGGAGGTTATTCACTTCATCCGGATAAAAATAATGCAAATAGTTATGGTGTGATGAAACGTCCGGAAGATTATCAGAAGTATTATCAAATCGTAAAAGAATATACTAGCCTGGTTATTGCTTCGGGGACACACTCTGTAGGCACTTCTTATCAAGATATTTTTACCAAGGAAAGCAATTTTGAAATTATTGCTAAAGGTGATCCTATTTTTGAGATTCCTTTTGCTAAGGAGTCTACAGGTAATACAGGGTATTCTCAAGGACCTACATCAACCGTTAATGAAGGAAAGACATTGGGTAAGAATGTATGGGGAGAATCTAAAGGTGATATACGTTTGAGTGCTTTTTACCGTTATTCATTCGATGAGAATGATAAGCGTCGAGATTTTATTAATGGACTTTGGTATTATGGTAACAGTGCTAATAATGCTACTCAGGATTCTTGTATGATTCGTGCGGATTATACTGTCCATAATAATAAATGGTCTAAATTGTGGGCGAATGCGGGACAGTTTACCAATTTGAGTGCCAGTAATACAGGTATTAACTTCCCTTATATGCGTTATACGGATGTTTTGTTGATGAATGCCGAAGCTGTTAATGAGTTGGAAGGACCTACTGCCACTGCTCAGGAGTCACTTCGTCAAGTCCATGCACGGGCATTCGATGACCAAAGTGTTGTTTCTGCCTATATTGCTCAGGTGGCTTCTTCTAAAGAAACTTTTTTGAAAGCCGTGCTTGATGAACGTAAATGGGAGTTTGCGGGTGAGAATATGCGCTGGAGAGATCTTGTCCGTAATAATCTTTATGGACAGGAAATTGTTTATAGTTTTTTGCGCTATCTTTCTGTAGGAATGTCTAATGCCGGTTCTTCTACTGGCTTCGAAGATGATATAGCTGAACATGATGGTAGTGCTTATTTGGATGATCTTCCCGAATCTATGTATTACCATGTTCTTCCACAAACGGTTGAATGGCGTGTGGATGTAAATCAAGTTTATGGCTATCCTTATCCCAATAAGATATTGGATATGCTCTATATTTATAATCCTTACAAATCAGCTAATCAACCAGCGACAGCTTTGGTAGCTGTTGATGGAGCAACTTGGAAGATGGCGGAATTTTATCAGTGGAGTAATGATTCGGAGCCTACTAACCAATGTAAATATTCATTCTATGGATATATTCGTCATACAGAACAAGGAATGATTGTGTTGGTCAAAGATGGAACAGAATCACCACTGGATGGTAATTCTGTTCCTGAGGTGAATGATTTACCTCCTGTACGTTATATTTTACCTTATCCTAATGCGGCTATCCAACGCTCAGCAGGTGTATACAAGAACTATTATGGCTATAAATAATTTATAAAAGGACAGAATGATGAAAAAAATATTTTTATATGCATTAATGTTATTTTCAGGTTTCTCATGTATTTCGTGTTCTGATGATGAGAAAGGAATGGCAAATATAGATAGAGAATGGATGACTATGTTCATTTGTGATAATAATAGAGGAAAAGGGGATGACTATGCTTATAATTGTAAAGCAGAGGGACCGAATGGCAATGATATTCATCTTTATTGGTATGGAGTGAATAACTGTGCGGGCTACCAGATTCGTCAGGCACTACAGCCAAATGTTTCGGGTGGTGCAGATGCTTGGGGTACATCTGCCGAAAACGGTCTTTTGTTACTAGATACCATTGTAGGACCGGAGGTCCTTGATTTAGTTATTAAAGATCAACAGTATTCCACTGATTATCGTTTTGCTATTCGCGTGTTATCAACAAAAGATGATAATGTGACTGATTTTTCACATGCATCCAAATGGTATGGACATGGTGATGGCAGACAGTGGGCAGAATGGATGGGCATTACCACTTCTGATCGATATGCAACTCCATTCTGTGTCTATGTAGATGCTTCTAAGACTACACAGACTACTATGCGTGTGATGTTGAATCGTGCTTTCAAAACTGTAACAGAAGGGGTATCAGACGATGATAAGGCTATTTATCGTGAAAAATTTCAGCTTGATGCTAACGATAATTTTGTTTATCAGTGGTTGGAAGTAGATCCGTCTCCTAATAATCCTGAATCAACAGTGAATGAAAAATGGAGAAAATATAAATTAACCGATGAGGATTTTGAAAAGGGATATGTAGATATTGACGGACTTCAGAAAAACTCTGTTTATGTGATTAATGTTCGCAACGAGAATGTGAAGGTAAAATGGGATGCATATTACAATACTTGTTCTGCCCGCTCAGACGGAGAACCGGGAGAGCCTATTTTAGTAACTCATGACTTAAGTGCTCCAAGTCGTGACCGGTTTGATTCAGATGAAGCTTATCAAAATGCTTTGATACAGCACGAGGCTGCTCTGAAATACAATGCAATGCGTATTGATTTCCTTTTAACAGACTTCATTTCCGATGTAAATTTAGCCGAAGGACAGACTTATTATTTGGAAGGTGGAAAGACTTATTGTATGTTTGATAATTTAACTACCTGCAAAGGTTTTGTTCTTCGTACTCGTCCTGAGGATGTAGCAGCAGGTAAACGTGCTAAAGTATTGTTAGGTGGTATGCATATGACAGGTACTAATGTTAATTCTATGAATTTGATGTTCGGGCGCCAGCCACAAGCTGGAGAAGGAGGAGAAATTTATATGAAGATGCTCGAATTTTATGATATTGATTTCGATTGTCCAATGGCTCTTACTTATGGTGATAATGTTGCCGGTTTGGGTTCGGCTACAGGTAATTATTTCATTAATATGTTTTCTAATGGTATGGCTGTACATTTGGAAAGTTTTGTGGTGAAAAATTGTACTTTCAAGCGTCTGGTACGTGGGTTCATTCGTGAGCAGGGGCCTAATTACAAAATTTGGGATCATGTCTTGATAGAGGATAACCAGTTCTTTGACTGTGGCTATTATAGTAATGGTGCCGGAGGTTATCCATGGATTGCCGGTTCCGGGAATAATGCGAATTCTAATTTATATAAGGACTTTGTGGTTCGTGGAAACACTTTCTATGATTGTCCGTTCCCTTCATTTTTCAGTGAAACCAAGCAGAGTGCATGGAAGGGAGGGGCATGGAATATAACGTTTGAAAACAATACTTTGGTTAACTGGAACACTCGTGCAGCAGGAAATATTTTCAATATGCGTAATATTCCAGATGGAAGTACTTATACGGTGAAAAATAACCTGATTGTTTTGACCAAGCAGGACGGTGATGTCCGAAAGATGACTATGGCAGGAGCTGATATCCGTAAGACAATGACTATGGCAGACGGTACAGCCGGACATGTGACATTGAATTTTGACAATAATTATTCTACAAATACTTTTTTATCCAACGGACAAATTTTTAGCAATAATCCATGGACTGCGACTAAAAATAATTTTGGCACCTTGGTCAACAATGGTTCTGCTACTTTAAATGGAACATTGGAAGTTCTTGTAGATGATATTTCTCCATTAGAACTGATGGTAAGTCCAAATCCACCACATAAGGCTACTGCTGATAACGATCAATATATGCATCGTGCAGATGCACTTGATGGTACGGCTGGAGAGCATGGTGTAAACTTGTATTACAATCAGACAGGTAAAGTTATGGAGTCAAAAATTTATCAGTTGAACATTGGTGTGGCTAAATGGCGTAATGGTTCTGTTAGATAGTAGAATGGGGTTTGATAAGTTTTATAGTTATTATAATGTGAATGTCTTCTGAGAATCTTTGGATTTTGAAAGACAGATATTTGATAGAAAAGCCGATCTGTGATAGATAGGCTTTTTTATGTATAGGTAAAGGGGCAGAGTATCAAAAATTGTATAGGTTTGATGATGTCTGTGCAAAATCTGCCTGAAAAAGACCAAATATTCTCTGTATTCAGATTGGAAAACGCATAATTTTGTTTGCTGGTTTTTATCAAAACATATAGGAATAATGAAAAATACATTCAAAAAAGTGTTTATTGGCTTTATGGCTTTTGCCATGGTAACCGGCTCCTTTGCGCAGCAAAGAGCTCATAAAAAGGATAATGAGTCGTATCCTAAGGAATGGAAACAAATAGCACGTATGGAGCAGGATTCTTTCTTTCTGACAGATGAAGCTCGGCGGATTGCTGAAAATGTATTGGCTTTTCAACGCTGTACGGGCGGTTGGCCGAAGAATATAGATATGGCCCGCCGCATGAATGATAAAGAGCTGGCTAAAGTGATAAAGGATAAATCACGTCGTGATGATTCTACGATAGATAATAATGCCACAACTGCCCAGATGATTTTTTTAGCCCGTCTTTATAGGCAGACTAAGGATATACGTTATCGGGATGCTTTCCTTCAGGGAGTGGAATATTTGCTGAGTGGTCAATACGAAAACGGAGGATGGCCGCAATTTTGGCCCGGTCCGCGTGGTTATCAGGTACATATTACTTTTAATGACGATGCCATTGTTAATACATTGAATATGATACGTGATATGATGAATCACAAAGCGCCTTATGAGGATGATTTGATAGACAAGGCTTTGTGTGTACGTTTGGGAAAAGCCTTTAATAAAGGAATAGAGTGTATACTGGCTACACAAATTATAAAGGATGGAGAACCTTCTGTGTGGTGTCAGCAGAATGATAGGGAAACATTGAAGCCTGCACCGGCACGTGCGTATGAGTTGCCGTCTTATTGTTCGGCGGAGAGTGCCGGAATTGTGCGTCTGCTCATGGAATTACCTGCACCCGACGCACGCGTGAAGCGGGCGGTTCACGGAGCCATGAAATGGTTTGACAGGTATAAACTTACCGGTTTGAAATGCGAGCGTATCGTGCTGGCAAATGGTGAGCGGGATACTCGTCTTGTGGAAGATCCTCAAGCCAAGCCTATTTGGGCGCGTTATTATGATTTGAAATATTGTGAACCGTATGTATGTGACCGTGATGGGCTGCCACGTCGCCATTTGGAAGAAATAGGAACAGAACGTCGTAACGGATATAGTTGGTACAATAGCAGACCGGCTGAGCTTTTTGCCATATACAATGCATGGGCGGACAAATATGATCCGAAGCATAAGGTGGCAATCAGTCTGGCAACCAAAGGAGCGAATGAAAACGGGCTTATTGAAATGTATCGTCGTCCCATGGCAGAGCGTACGGCTTTTGATGTGGTGGTAAAGCCGGGAGAGAGTATTCAGGCAGCTATTGAAAAGGCTCCGGAAATTCCGACAGAACCTTTTAAAATCTTATTGCTGAACGGAACGTATCATCAAAAAGTGATTATTGACAGGCCTAATATTGTTTTGGTGGGGGAAAACCGTGACAGTACGCGGATTGTCTTGGCTGAAACAGCCCAGACACGTGCCATCACGGAATATCATGGACGTCCGGTAGGCAATGGTGTCATTGTGTTGCAGGAAGGTGCGGATGATTGTGTTATTAGCGGACTGACTGTTTACAACAATTACGGAACTGCCATTGAAAATACGACCATCCATCAGATGGCGATTTTTGGACGTGCCACTCGTACCATCATCATCAACAGTAATGTATGGGCCGATGGAAACGATGCCCTTTCCTTGTGGGCGCCCGGAAGCAATGGTATGTATTATCATGCCGATCTCTATCTTCGTTGTCCGGGTGTGGATTTTCTTTGTCCTCGCGGATGGTGCTATGCCACACGCTGCCATTTTTATGGTGATAGCCGTGCCATGATTTGGCATGACGGACGAGGTGACAAGAACAAGAAACTGGTTATTACCAATTCTTCATTTGATGCTAAGACACCGACACTTTTAGGACGCTATCATCATGATTCCCAGTTTTATCTCATCAAATGTAAAATGTCGAAGAATGTGCTTGACGGGAATATTCATTATGCTTATTCGGATAAAGTGCTTGATCCCTGTCCGTGGGGGCTACGTACCTATTATTATGGTTGTACCCGTGAAGGAGGGCATAGTGGCTGGTTAAACGATAATTTGAAGGAGGCGGAGAATGCTCCGGAGTTTTATGGCGTTACCGCCAAGTGGACATTCAATGGCAAATGGGACCCCGAACAACGTATCAGAGATCTTTGGAATGTGTTGGCCTACTAATTTAACAGTTTGTAATATGAAAATGCCCCCTGTTTTATGCTGTATTGTTTTTTTGTTTGTGTCAATGTTATCTGCTGTTGCCCGACAGCAGGAGAAGCCCCGGGTTATTGTCACTACGGATGGTGAGATTGACGATCAAAGTTCTATGATTCGTTTTCTTATGTATTCTTCTGATTATGATGTCGCAGGCATTGTTCAAGTCAATGGGGTACAGAAAGACGGACATAGTAAAGATAAATGGATCGAATCACAAATTGCCAAATATGCGGAATGTCTGCCTAATTTGAGGAAACATAATCCCGATTATCCCGATGCTGAATATTTGCTAAGTGTCTTGGCGGTTGGTAATGAGAACAGAGAGGACTTGCATAAATTGCCTCCTTTACTGTCTGATAGCGAGGGGGCACAGCTCATCATAAGGACATTGCTTGATTCTGATCCGAGGCCTGTTCATATTTTAGCATGGGGTGGAGCCAACACCCAGGCCAATGCCTTATGGCAGATCAAGCAGAAATATTCTGCTGCAGAATGGGCAAAAGCGGTATCAAAAGCCAGATTATATTGTATTTGGTATCAGGACGGCGGTGGAAAATGGATAGAACAGAATCTTCCTGAAATCATTATTTATGAATCGGGCGCACCGGATCATGATGGAGGATGGAGATATGTATGGGATTACATGAGTGTGGATTATTATTTTAAGAACAGACTTAGTAAAAATTCAAAAGAGTTGCAACAGATCATGGATAAACCTTGGTTGGTTGACCATATTAAGAATGGGCACGGACCACTTTGTGCCGCCTATCCTCAGGAATATACCAGTGAGGGGGATACTCCTTCTTTTATGCCTCTTATACGTAATGGACTTGAACAGCATACAGACTATACATTAGGAGGATGGGGAGGACGCCCGGAGTATAAAAATGGCAATCACATGCAAGATGGGAATGATTTGAAAAACGGTGTGCCGGATTCGCATTATACTTTCCAGCGTTGGTTGCCTGCTATACAAAATGACTGGGCGGCTCGTGCCGACTGGTGCGTGGCTGATGAATATTCAAAGGCAAATCATCAACCTGTTGCCCGGATATTGGGAGAAAGTGTACGCACAGTCCGGCCGGGAGAAAAAATAATACTGGATGCCTCTTCTTCATTTGACCCTGATAAAAATTCATTGTCTTACCAATGGTGGCAATATCGGGAAGCAGGCAGTGTGCAAACAAAGGTGGCTATAAAGCACGCCGATGAGAAGAGGGCGGAGATAATTGTACCGGATAATCCGGGCAAACAGTTACATTTGATACTTGAACTTACAGATAATGGAA
>ERZ859817.1072-NODE-1072-length-11867-cov-1.866661_pt1 | contig 11867 bp, 13 predicted proteins | sample MGYA00509986_ERZ859817 | MGnify/ENA primary metagenome ERZ859817 (study PRJEB30046, sample SAMN00715155) | human gut metagenome | study: EMG produced TPA metagenomics assembly of the A metagenome-wide association study of gut microbiota in type 2...
GCTGTGTGAAAAATCAGCACATCAGTGTGATTTTTCACACTAGTTTCTGTCCATTCTAACCATGGTTAGTCACGTAAAACTATATGCCACATCGTTGGAATTGTCAAGCTGCTACATCGTGTCCAAAATCCACAAAAAAATACCGCATAAAGAGAATCGTTTTTGCTCTCTTTATGCGGCAGTTTTTTATTTATAATACGTTTACTTTCTCAGACTTCTTACGCCATTACCGATGCTTTCTTTTGAATCACTGCTTCAACGGCATCTACACTGATTTCCGCAACATCGGCAATCTGCTCTAATGTATAACCCTTTTTATACATATTCAGAATGAACTTTTCACTCGTTTTCTCTGTTGCCCGTTCTTCAGCTCTTTCTTCGATTCCTGCACTCAGATTACACATAACTCTCACGTCCTCTCTTATTTCATTACTGACCGGGATATTATATTCATGTTCAATTATATCCAGTTTTTCCTGCTCTTTCAACCCGCTTGAAAGAAGTGTACCGATTAAACGGTGCAATTCGTACTTTTCATCATGCTCCGGTAATTCATCTGTAATACCAATCAGCACGATGTTGAGTAAATCCATATTTCCTTTCCAGTCGTACGGCTCTAGCATTTCATCTTTGGTAAGGTGGATATGGCTCATACTGTTTGAATCCATGTTCATACAAATCCAGATACTGAATACCTGTTTTATATCGTCATAATTTGTATTGACAAAATCCCTCTCTTTCTGTGATGAAACAAGTCTGCTCACATAAAAGACCGCCCGGTTTAATATCTGATATCCTGCCGGTTCGTCTTTTTGTGCTTCGATATTTACAATAATCTGTGAAAGACCGTTTTTCATGCGGACATAAAAGATAATATCAAATCTGACCAATCCTTCATTAATCTCAGCATTTTCTGTATTCAGCCCTATGATTCTCTGCCCGGTTATATCTGTTTTTTCTGTATTGGTCAAGCCTGGTTCAACGGGTACAATCCCAATCTTTGGCTCACCCTCGATGTACATTACTGCATCTTCCGGCTTCATTTCCTTAAACTCATCAACCGTCTTAACCAAAATGTGCGCCAAAATATTTTTCTGTGCCAGTATCCTTTTGACACGGGTATCATACTGTGCTTTATCTCCCGCCGCACTGACTGCATTTGTTATTTCTGTATTCAAGGCATTCCCCTCCTTTTGTAACATTGTAAATCTGCAAAAGCCCCCTTTGCCTTAATACTATTATAAGCGGGTATTTCTGTGGAATCAACTGAAATTTCTATTAAATATTTTATTAATATCGCAAAAAAATACCGCATAAAGAGAAGCTGTTTTTACTCTCTTTATGCGGTATTTTTAATTTTTAAACTACAGATAGTATTCCATCGGATACGTCGGATAAGCGATTTCCTCTAACTGGTCCATCGTTACCAGACCTGCCGGAGCGCGCAGCACTGCCGGAATCCGGTTGACAATCGTTGCACAGGTATGCTCAACCGTTGCCGGTTTTACAACATGGAATTCCGTATCCGGTTCACCTGTAATCTTCCAGTCGCACATATCACCATCGTCCGGACCATAAACCTTGCCGATACACTGTGTTTCAATAACCGGTCCCTGGAATGTTTCGGTAGTTACAACTGCCGCCATACCGATACAGTTGCCTTTCGGTATCGTTGCATTCATGGTTGATGAGAACAAATCACTGTCATGGAAATACGGTACACATTTCTGTGTCTGGCTCTTAATCGTCCAGCCCATTTTTGATGCAAGTGCCTCATTGGAATTCCATACATAAGAAGGTTCAATCTCCTCCGGGTGTGCAATCTGTTTTTCAAATTCTTCCGGTGTTAAGCCTACACCATGTGCTTTTGCAAGTGCCAGTCCGTAATCTTCTACATTATAGCTGACTGCACCTTCAATCTTTTCAATCTTATGGCAGCCGCCTGCCACCATGCCGACCATATTCACCCAGAAAATATCTTCCATACCGCTTCCTACAAAGGTACAGCCGTTTTTCTTGGCGGTAACATCTAAGATATTGGCACGAACCGGGTCTGTTGTCCAGCAGTATGTTGCTTCTTCACAGGTCGTAATCACACTGATTCCGCGTGTCAGGCATTTCATATAATGTGGGAAGCAGTCACTTACCAGACTAAACAGCGTTACAACGGCAATATCCGCATCCGTGTTGTCAAGCACTTCTTCCGCATTGTCGCTGATTAATACGCCGGTCTTTATACCCAGTCCCGCATAATCGCCGATATCCATGCCGGCAATAGACGGATTACAGTCGATTGCACCGACAATCTGACAGCCGGTTTCATACAGATACCGCATTGTGTACTTGCTCATCTTGCCACAGCCATACTGAATTACTTTAATCTTCTCCATAACATCCTCCAAATTCTGCACCGCTTCCTTTTAAAGTCTGTGTCCTGCGGTGCAAGGACAGTTTCAGACGAATCCTCATTCACGCTTTCGCTTTTCACTATTCAGCATATATTACACGAACTAATTGTTAATTATTTAACTTTTCGTTGTATTCAGTATAATGTCTAATCTTAGATGAGAGTCAAGCCTATTTTCCATTCTATTTTTCCATTTTTACCGGCACCTGAAGCCGCAGATACATCGAGCGCTTGCGGCTGTCAAATACATTCATTTCCATAATTTCTTCGCAAATATAATCACCGCAGATTTGATAGCCGTGTTCGCGGCAGTACGCCAAAAGCTTTTTCGCACAGTCGCGTTCCTCATCAAAATCTTCCGTATAAATACATGCATACATGCCATTCTCGATTGTCTGCACACAGTCTTTCATCGGAAAATCGTCATCTACAAAGATAAAGATTTCTTCCGAATAAAAGGTCAGTTTTTCAAACAGCTCCCGCCGCATAATCGTCCCTGCATTGCAGTAATAAACCTGCGGAATATGAAATTCCATCAGCTTATTTTTTAACTGCTTTAAAATCAATTCGTACATATCAATGTTATAATCGTAAAAATTGGTATCCACACACATCGAGTAAATCGTCCTGTCCGGTATGTATTCCAGTGTAATCGTGCCGCTTTTCGGCGATTTCTTATACCGTTCAATGCTTGCAACCGTCCTGTCAATCGCCTGCATTTTAAATTTTAATTCCTGCATCTGGACAACCGTCTGTTCCTTTTTCTGCCGTAAAATCTGCTCAATCAGATTAATATCCTGTTTATCGAACAATTCTTTAATTTCTTTTAATTCCATGCCCAGTTCTTTCATGTACTGAATCATATCAAACCGGGCATTCTGCTTGATGTCATAATACCGGTAATGTGTTTCCTCGTCTGTGTAATACGGTGTCAGCAGTCCCATTGAATCATACAGCCGCAGTGTCGGTACGGTTGTGCGGTTGATTTTTGCCATTTCACCGATGCTGATATATCTGTCTTTTTTCTCCATATAATTTTTCATTCCTATTTTGCAGACATTTTAATGCCAAAAATAAACCCTAATGTAACATTAGAGTTTATTTTATCATAAATATTCTTATTTTTCCAATCCGGGACTGCTTTTTATAGTTTTACATTAACCCCGACCATCCTCGTAAAATTACACGGGCATATATAAAAATACCCTGTATGCCTGTCTGACATATTCTTTTACATTCCAATATGAATCTGTTATTTATCCCCACACCTTTTCTGCGATTTCCTTTACCAGCTCTAGCTTTGCCCACTGTTCTTCTTCTGTGAGCTTGTTACCGATTTCACAGGAAGCGAATCCACACTGCGGACTTAAATACAGTCTGTCTAACGGCACATATTTTGCTGCCTCGTGGATTCTGTCAATTACTGCCTGCGCATCTTCCAGCTTCGGGGACTTTGTTGTAATCAGTCCGAGTACAACTTTCTTATCGCCCTCTACATATTTTAACGGTTCAAATCCGCCGGAACGCTCATCATCAAATTCCAGATAATATGCATTGACATTTTCCTTTGCAAATAATGTTGCCGCTACGCTGTCGTAGGCGCCGCTGCTTGCATAGGTAGAATGGAAATTGCCGCGGCATACGTGTGTATTGACAATTAAATCTTCCGGCTTTCCTTCAAGCGCGCTGTTATTAATCTCTAAAAGCTGTTCCTTAATCTTTTCAAGTCCCTTTGGTGTTACGCCGAATAATTTACAAGCCGCCGGGTCTACCACCATGCCCCATGAGCAGTCGTCCAACTGAAGATTTCTACAGCCTGCCGCATAAACCTCTTTGATAAATTCACGGTATCCTTCAGCAATATCCTTTGCAACTTCTTCCTGTGTATCGTAAAACTTCTTGGTATTGCTCCATGCAAAAGGCATAATCATCTGTTCCAGAAACTGTGCCGGTGCTGGAATCGTCAGCTTCGCAACCGTATTTTCATCTTCCAGTGCCTTTACAAATTTAAAATGTTCTACAAACGGATGATTTTTCTTATAAGAAATCTTTCCTGTCACATATGTATCATCAATCATTGCAGCTTCACCGTGGAACGGAAGTCCTGTTTCGGTTTTGCTGTGTCCGACTCCGTCAAATGCCCACATAAAATCCAGATGCCATGTTGCACGGCGGAATTCTCCGTCTGTAATAACGTGGTAACCCGCTTCTTTCTGCTTTGCAACCAATTCTGTAATTGCCTTATCTTCTGTTTTTTTCAGTTCTTCTGCGTTAATCGTTCCTGCTTCGTAATCCGCTCTTGCCTTCTTTAAATACTCCGGTCTTAAAAAGCTTCCTACAAAATCATATCTGAAAGGTGTATATAACTGGCTCACTTTATGTTTCCTCCTGCTTCCTTTGTTTTGTCGTATTATAACGGACATTTTCCTATCTGTATAATATGAATTCATTAAGGTTGTCCATAGTTTAAAACTATATCTGTAAGCTAAAAAAATGTAAGCCGCACTGACAGCCTACACTTTTTATCACCACTCCTGATAACGAGCTTACACTTTTTTTAACTCTGCACGGAACATAATCTTTCTCGTTCCGGTTAATTTTTCAAAATCAATTTCATACGACTGGGTGGATAGATTGATGTCTACAATCGTTCCGACACCGAAAATTTTATGCTCTACTTTATCGCCCACATCAAAGGTCTTCTTCGGCAGCATCTGCGGTGTGGTCTGACCGTTTTTGACAACATTTACCACACATTCCAGCAGGCTGTAGTCAATGTCCTGTATAAATGCCGACGGACGCACCGGAAAGCCTTCCGACTTTGCCGCGTAACTGCTCAGATACAGCCGTGTCTTTGCCCGTGTCACCGCCACGTAAACAGCCGCCGTTCTTCTTCCAGCTCATCTTCATTGCGCAGGCGCCTGCTTGGAAACTGCCCGTCTACCAGTCCACAGATAAATACAATGTCAAATTCCAGGCCCTTTGCCGTGTGAATCGTCATGACTTTCACAACATTTTTTTCATCGTCATCATCCTGAGCCGTAAACAATGCAAAATGTGCCAGCAATTCTTCCAGCGAAAGCTTATCCTGATTTTCCGCTTCCATTGCGGCAATGGCTGTTATCAATTCCGTCACATTATCCAGCCTTCGCTGTTCCACGTCCTGCTCCAGTTCCTCGCGGTATCCGAAATCCAGTACCGGTTAACAAGCTCTTTGCATGAATACTTATCATATTCTTTGTGTAATTCCGATATATTTTTATAATAAGTATCAATAACCTCTTTTTTGACAATGCCCTGTTCAATCTGTTCGCCGAGTGCCTGAAACAGTCCAATTTCGTGTTCTGCGGCATATTGTTTCAAATCTTCTATGGATTTCTTGCCGAAACCCTTGCGCGGTCTTTTTATCGTCCATAAGAAATCCAAATCATTCGGTGCATAAACCATGCGCAGATAGGCAAGCACCGTGCGGATTTCCTCCGAATCATAAAACCTTGCGCCGTTTAAAATCTTATACGGAATTTTCTTTGCAAGAAAGGCTTCCTCTAACGCTCTTGTCTGTGAAGCCGCACGTACGAGTACCGTATGGTCCGCATATTTTTTCCCGGTTGAAACCGCCGCTTCTATCTGTTCTGCAATCCATACCGCTTCGTCTTTTTCATACGGCAGACAGTTATATACCGGCTTTGCGCCATGCGGATTTTTGGTATACATCTGCTTTTCCAGACGGTTCTGGTTCTTCTCAATTAAAGAATTTGCCGCCGCTACAATCTCCGGCGTACTGCGGAAGTTGCGGCTTAACGAATAATCCACGACATTTTCATACCGCTCATTAAAATGCACCATATATTCCACATCAGACCCGCGCCAGCCGTAAATACACTGGTCATCATCGCCCACAACTGTCAGGTTGTGATATTTTCCGCTTAATAAATAAAGTAAATATTCCTGATTTTTATTTACATCCTGATATTCATCACAAAGCAGATACTGACAACGGCTCTGCCATTTTTTGAGTGCCTCTTTATACTGCGTGAGAATGTAGATTGCAAACTGTATGATATCCTCAAAATCCAGCACATAATTATCGCGCTGTTTTTTCAGATAAGAATAGTACACCTGATAAAACGGGTCCTCCGTGTGACCGATTTTCTTTTGCAGGGCTTCCCTGCCGGTATCTAACATCAGCGGAATATAGGCTCTGTCCTGCTTTTCCTCACAGATTTTGTCCGCATATTCCTTTGCCGTAAAATCTTTTAACGAAAATCCCAGTTCATCGGCAACTTCACGAATCAAATCCACCTGCGCTTTCTTATCTAGAATCACAAAAGTCTTCGGATAAGAAAGGCGGTAGATTTCTTCTTTTAGAATTAAATTACAATATCCATGAAAGGTTCCCGCATAACACGTTGCAAAGTCCCCTATCATTTTTTTCAGACGGTACTTCATTTCATTCGCCGCCTTATTGGTAAATGTCATGGCAACGATGGACGACGGCTCGACATACAGCTCCAATATCAGATAGACGATTCGTTTCGTCAGTGCAAATGTCTTTCCCGAACCCGGTACCGCACGCACGCGGATATTGCCTTCTGTTGCTTCTATAATCTGCTGTTGTTCCTTTGTTGCCTGTCTTTGTGACATTTTCTACCTCCTGCGCCGCTTCCACTCCGCAGCGTCAGCGGTTATTATTTTACACATCCAATTAGTTCATGAATGTCTTCAATGTTATTTTTCTTCATATAGGCGGCAATGCCGTCTACAATCTCAACGGTGGCCATCGGATTATGGAAATTTGCCGTGCCGACAGCTACCGCACTCGCGCCTGCCATGATAAATTCAAGGGCATCTTCTGCGGTTGCGATACCACCCATACCTATGATTGGCAGACGGACTGCATTGGCTACCTGATAAACCATGCGGACTGCGACCGGTTTTACTGCCGGACCGGACATACCGCCTGTTTTATTGGCAACTGCAAATGTTCTCCTGTTAATATCAATCTTCATGCCCGTAATCGTATTAATCAGTGAAACCGCATCGGCGCCGCCCGCTTCTACTGCCTTTGCCATTTCCGTAATATGGTTACGTTTGGGCTTAACTTCATAATAACCGGGTGCTTTGCGACCTTTTTCACTGCCGCCGTAATCCGTTCTGCCGAAGCCGGATTCTGACCGAAAGCGATACCGCCTTCCTTGACATTTGGGCAGGAAATATTGATTTCAAGCATGTCCACCGGCTGTTCGCTTAACTTCTCCACCGCATCGACATAATCTTCCTCTGTTTTTCCACAGACATTGACAATAATCTTTGTATCATACTGCTTTAAAAACGGAATATCTCTTGAAATAAACGTATCCAGTCCCGGATTTTGCAGACCGATTGCATTAATCATGCCGCCGTAGGTTTCTGCAATACGCGGTGTCGGATTACCCGGCCACGGTACATTGGCAACGCCCTTTGTCGTTACGGCACCGAGCTTATTCAAATCAACGTATTCTGCATATTCCATGCCGGAACCAAACGTGCCGGAAGCGGTTGTAACAGGATTCTTCCATTCAACTCCTGCAATATTTACGGATAAATTCATTACAGTTCTACCTCCTCTGCGTTAAATACCGGTCCTTCTTTGCAGACTCTTTTGTTATGTACCTTCGAATGGTCGTCTACCTGTGTGGCCTTCCATACACAGGCAAGGCACGCCCCAATCCCGAAAGCCATTTTTTCTTCGAGTGACAGGTAACATTCCAGTCCGTTTTCTTTGGCATACTGCTTGATGGCGCGAAGCATCGGTGTCGGACCGCATGCAAATAAAATGTCACCTTCAATGCCGCATGCCTTTACGGCATCCAATACATTGCCCTTTGTTCCGGCACTGCCGTCTTCTGTTGCCAGATACACTTTACCGTATGCTTCAAATTCATCATTTAAAAACAATTCATCACGGTAACCCAATACAATGCTCTTTTCACAATCTAACTGCTTTGCCAGCTCCAACATCGGTGGAATCCCGATACCGCCGCCAAACAAAATAGCCTTGCGTTCCTTTGATACCTTTGAAATGTCATAGCCGTTGCCAAGCGGTCCCTGTACTTCAAGGGTCTGTCCTGCGTGCATTGTTGCAAATTCCTGTGTGCCTTTTCCGACTGCCCGGTATACAATGCGCAGGGTATCACCCTCAATGCCGCAGATACTGATTGGGCGCGGAAGAAGCCGCGAACCGTCGTTAGAATAGACGGACACGAACTGTCCCGGCTTTGCTTCTTTTGCAATATTTTCTGTTGAAAAACACATTTCATAAATGTCCGTTGCGATTTCATCTGCACGTACAATCGTTACTTTTTCTCTATATGCCATTTCTGCTCCTCATTTCCGCCTACTTGTGTAATGCACCGTTAATGTCGGCAATCATATCGAGTGCCGCCTGTCTGGAAGCTTCTGCGAAATGCTCCTCACCGAATTTTGCGTACTGTTCCTTTGTATAAGCCGCAATAATGCCTCTTGAACTGTTGACAATCGCACCTAAGCCGTCTTCGTTAAAGAAATGTACCAAATCCTCTGCCTTACCGCCCTGTGCACCGTAACCCGGTACTAAAATATAAGCCTTTGGCATAATCTTACGCAGGGTCTTGCCCATTTCCGGATACGTTGCACCGACAACGGCTCCGACATAGCTGTAGTCATCACCCATACATTCACTGCCCCACTCGGCAACCTTTTCACCTACCAGCTCATAGAGCGGTCTGCCGTCAATTAAACGGTCCTGAAATTCGCCACTGGACGGATTGGAAGTCTTAACAAGAATAAAGATACCCTTCTTTTCTTCCTTGCAGACCTTTACAAACGGATCAATGCCATCTGAACCCAGATACGGATTCACCGTTGCAAAATCTTCGTTAAATGCGGAAAGCTTCTTGCTTCCGACCTGTACTTTTCCCAAGTGTGCAACGGCATACGCTTCTGATGTCGAACCAATGTCACCGCGCTTTACGTCACCGATAACGACCATGTCCTTTGACTTACAGTAGTCTACGGTCTTTTGGAATACCTTCATGCCTTCAATGCCAAACTGCTCATACATTGCAACCTGTGGCTTGACTGCCGGTACAATATCATAAATGTTATCTACAATCGCCTTGTTAAACTGCCAAATCGCTTCTGCCGCACCTTCTAATGTTTCACCGTATTCCGCAAATGCGGCTTTCTTTAAATGTTCCGGTATAAACTTCATCATCGGGTCTAATCCGACTACAACCGGTGCGTTCTGCTTTTTAATTTTGTCTACTAACTTGTTAATCATTTTTGTCTTCCTCTTTCTGCCGGTACAGGCGTATTTATTATATGAGTTTTGGAACGTCTTTGTCTACTATAATTTCACAGCCCGGCTTGTATGAATATACAACCTTGCCGTCTGACATTGTATATCTGACTCTGCCTTTGACTGTCTTTCCGTTAAACGGTGTATTTTTTCCCATGGATGCAAACAGGGTGCTGTCAATCACATATTCTTCATTTGGGTCGATAATCGTAATATCTGCCGCACGTCCCGGAAGCAGTGTTCCTTTGTCGCTGTTGATAATCTGCGCAGGCTTATAGCTCATGCGTTCTGCCATCTGAAGCGGTGTTAAAACACCCTTGTCCACCAGCTCCGTAATCGTCAGGCTCACAGAAGTTTCAAGTCCCGTAATGCCAAATGGTGCTTCAGCAAACGGACGCTCTTTTTCTGTTCTGTGGTGCGGTGCATGGTCTGTTGAAATCACATCCATAACCCCTTCCTTTAAGCCTTCCTTTAATGCTTCGCGGTCTGCCTTAGCACGCAGTGGCGGATTCATTTTGTAGTTTGCATCATCACCTGTGATATCATCTTCTGTCAGTGTAAAATGGTGTGGTGTAACCTCTGCTGTTACATCTATTCCTTCTTCCTTTGCAAGCTTTGTCATCTTCACACTGTCCACGGTTGAGCAGTGGCACAGATGCAGTCTTGCGCCTGTGTTTTTTGCAAGCAGGATATCTCTTGCCACAATGACGTCTTCCACCGCATTCATAATGCCGTAAAGTCCGAGTTCTTTGGCTCTGTTGCCGGATTCATCACACCTCTTGCAACTAAATTTTTATCTTCGCAGTGTGCGAATACAGGGATTCCGACTTCCGCAGCCAGACGCATTGCCTGTCTTGCCACTCTCGCATTCATAACAGACTTGCCGTCTTCGCTGACCGCAACCGCACCGTTTTTGTACAGATTTTCAAAATCTGTGATAAATTCTCCGTCCTGTCCCGCCGTAATTGCCGCAATCGGAAGCACATGGATATCTGTTACTTCCTTTGCCTTGTCAATCACATACTTCACCATTTCCACGCTGTCTACGACCGGCTTGGTATTCGGCATGACACAAACGGTTGTAAATCCGCCTCTCGCCGCTGCTCTGGCTCCGGTACGGATTGTTTCCTTATGTTCAAATCCCGGCTCCCGGAAATGTACATGCAGGTCAATCAGTCCCGGCATGACATAAAGACCTTCTGCCTCAATTACATTTTCCGCATCGGTACTGATATGTTCTGCAACCTCTTTAATAATACCGTCTTCCACAAGAATATCCCTGATGCCGTCTGTGCTGCTTGCTGGATCTAACACCCTGCCACCTCTGATAATTGTTCTCATCTCTACCTCATTTCTGCGGCATGCGCCGCCCTCGCATTTTAATTTCTTTTATTGTTCTTATATTTATGGTTCTTCCTTACTGCTCCGGCTTCCATGATGCTAAGTACTTTTGTTCAAAATCTTTTGCGGATGCCGGTTTTCCAAAATAGAATCCCTGTATATAATGCACCCCCAGACCTCTGAGCAGCTCGTACTGTTCCTGATGTTCCACGCCTTCAACGACCAGCTTCGTGCCGATGGTTTTTGACAGTTCCACAATCAGCCGTACAAATGCCTGTGCATATTCATCTTCCAGAATATCATCGATAAATGTCTTATCCACTTTGATTAAATCCAGCGGAAGCTGCTTGATATAATTTAACGAAGAATATCCGGTTCCAAAATCGTCCAATGCAATCCGCGGACCTAATTTTTTAAGCCCCTTGATAATCTCAAGGACACGGTTCATATCGTTAATAGCAAAGGACTCCGTGATTTCCAGAATAATATTCTTTGGATTTACACCCGTCTTTAAAAGGATTTTTTCAAATTTTTTACCACATCTTTCTGGAGCAGCTGAACTACCGACAAATTGACATTGACATGAAAGTCGGGATAGCCGTGCTCGTTCCAATATCTGCACTGACTGCAGGCTTCTTCTAACACATAGTCCCCGATGGAGGTAATCAGTCCAAGATATTCTGCAAGCGGTACAAAGTCGCTCGGTCCCATAAATCCGAGAGATTTGCTGTCCCAGCGCACCAGTGCTTCACAGGATGTGCATTTTTTTGTCACTGCATCTACTACCGGCTGGTAATATTA
>ERZ859817.1075-NODE-1075-length-11812-cov-1.749001_pt1 | contig 11812 bp, 13 predicted proteins | sample MGYA00509986_ERZ859817 | MGnify/ENA primary metagenome ERZ859817 (study PRJEB30046, sample SAMN00715155) | human gut metagenome | study: EMG produced TPA metagenomics assembly of the A metagenome-wide association study of gut microbiota in type 2...
AGTGACTTTTTTTTTAGCCGTTATTTCCGCCGCCGTTTCCGTTGCGGTCATTTCTATAGCCGTTATTTCCGCCACCGTTTCCATTGCGGTCATTTCTGTCATTTCTATAGCCGTTATTTCTGTCGCCGTTTCCGTTGCGGTCGTTCCGATCGTTTCTGTAGCCGTTATTTCCGCCACCGTTTCCGTTGCGGTCATTCCGATCGTTTCTGTAGCCGTTATTTCCGCCGCCGTTTCCGTTGCGGTCGTTTCTGTAACCGTTATGTCTGTCTCCGTTTCCGCTACGGTCATTTCTGTCACGGTCATTACGGTTGTTGTCACGGTTTCCGGCATAGTTATTTCTACCGTTTTCGTTTCTTGGTGTATCTGATTTTCTGTTATTATTCTGATTGTTATTTCTATTATTCATCTGATTATCGTTCTTTGTCTGATTCTGATTTCCCTTTCTTGTATCATTTCCCGGTGCTTTTGTACTGTTCTGGGGAAAATACACCTGTGAAATATGGGACTTTTTATCTTCCTGCTTTGCTTCTGCCTTTGGTTTTTCCGGCTGTGCCGCCTTTTTACCGAACTTGCTGCGGATAGACGTGATTTCTGAGTCTGTCAGACCGTTGGAAGCGGTATACTTCTTTGTGTCGTTACTCAATGTTTCTATAATTTCTTTTGATGATATATTTAACTCTTTTGCCAATTCATGAACTCTCATATTTGCCATTTAACCTCTCTTCCGAACAACCGCTTACATCTGCTGCTCCAAACCATTTTTTAAATGCTTTTCGATTGTATTTCTAAAGCCTTCATCTACGACTGCGAGTGATGCCCGAAACTGTTTGCCGATTGCATGACAAGTGTTTCTTTGTCACTGTAAAAGTAAACAGGCACCTCATAAAATGCACACATATTTGTAAACATCTTCTTTGTATTTTCCGATGCATCTCCTGCAACAATAACCAGTGCGGCTTTCCCGGTCTTGACTGCCTTTTCTGTTGCAAATTCTCCGCTTACGATTTTTCCTGCTTTCTGCGCAAGTCCGATCATTGCTAATGCCTTATCCTGCTTCAATATTTTCCAGCTCCTTTGCCAACTTGTCATACACAGACTTTTCTATCGGCATTTTAAAGGAACGTTCCAGTCCCTTTGATGCCACAGCCTTTGCAAAACAATCCGCATTAGGACATATATATGCACCTCTGCCGTTTTTCTTGCCTGTCACATCAATGATAATGCCTTCCGTATCTGTTTTTAAGATTCTGATTAAATCTTTTTTATTCTTCATTTCACGACAGCCTATGCACTGTCTTTGAGGAATCTTTTTTGTTCCGGCCAAATAAATCACTCCCTGATCTTTTATTCTTCTTCACTCAATGTAAGTTCAACGTCTTCTTCGTCACCGGCTGTTTCGTCGATGTCTTCATTTGCCTGTGCTTCACTCTTAATATCAATGCCAAAGCCTGTAAGCTTCGCTGCAAGTCTTACGTTTTGTCCTGATTTGCCGATTGCAAGAGAAAGCTGCTGTTCTGAAACGATGATTTCCGCTTTCTTTTCTTCGTCATCTGCTGTTGCGGATACAACCTTTGCCGGACTTAACGCATTGACAATTAACTGTGCCGGATTTTCATCCCATTCGATAATATCAATCTGTTCATTGCCCAGTTCATTAACGATTGCCTTTACTCTCGCACCGTTTACACCGACACATGCACCAACCGGATCAACATTCGGTGCTTTTGCACGGACTGCCATTTTAGTTCTTGAACCGGCTTCTCTTGCAATACCCATAATTTCAACAATGCCGTCTTTGATTTCCGTTACTTCTTCTTCAAAAAGGCGTTCTACAAGCTGTGGTGATGTTCTTGATACTCTTACCAGTGTCCCCGGTTTTTCTTTGTTGGAAACGCTTACAACATAAAGTTTAATTCTGTCGCCGCGTTCAAAGGTTTCACCCTTTACCTGATCACTGACCTTTAAGGTTGTCTGTGTTCTTCCGATGTCTACCAAAACATTACCCTTTTCATCAATTCTTTGTACAATTCCTGTGATGATTTCTTTTTCCTTTGAATGGTATTCATTGTAAAGTGCTGCCTTTTCTTCTTCACGAATCTTCTGTACAATTGTACCCTTTGCATTCTTTGCCGCACGTCTTGAAAATTCTTCTGATTTTACTTCTACGGTAACAATGTCACCAATCTGGCAGTTTGGCTTAATCTTTCTTGCATCGGCAAGGGAAATCTCTGTTGCAGAAATATACTTTTCAGTATTTTTTCTGGAATTGCTTCCTTCTTCCGGTTCCGGAACAGATACTTCTTCAACGACCTGTCTGTCTGAATAAATGTGGAAGTCCCCTGTGATTCTGTCTAATACAACACGGCCGTTTTCTACAGTGTTAAACTGTGTCTTATATTCATCCATCAGTGATTTTTCAATTGCCTCAAACATCACTTCCTTGCTGATTCCGTTTTCTTTTTCAAGCGCATCAAGTGCTGCTATTAATTCTTTACTCATAATTTCCTCCATTTGGCCTTGCGGCATCGTTTATTCTTTATTATTAATCACAAAATGCAAGACGAATCATTGCCAGATTCGCTCTTTCAAATGTCTTTTCTTCATCCTTTTCAAATGCAAGTGTTACTGTTTTTTCATCGTATGCTTTTAACACGCCTGTAAATTCTTTCTGTTTGTCTTCGGCACGGTAAAGCTTAATATCAATTAATTTTCCAATGCTTCTTTGATAATCTTTTTCTTTCTTTAACGGTCTTAACAACCCCGGAGAACTGACTTCAAAAATATACTGATCCGGAATATAGTTTTCTTTGTCAAGGACTTCATTAAATTCTCTGCTGATTACCTCACAGTCATCTACGGTAATGCCACCTTCTTTATCGATGTAAACTCTCAAGTACCAGTCACTGCCCTCTTTCACATATTCCACATCAACCAGCTCAAAATGATGCGCATCAATGAACGGTTGAATGAGCTGCTCTGTTTTTTCTTCGTAGCTTATCTTTCTACCCATTTATTCATCGCCTTTCCATTATTTTAAATCGCAGGAATCCCCGCCTGTCAGTCCGCCTGTATTATGCCTAACAACGAAAGAGTGGACATTTCTGCCCACTCTTTCCAGAACACTATAATACAGAATAGCTAATAGGGGAGTCGAACCCCTGTCTTCGCCGTGAGAGGGCGACGTCTTGACCACTTGACCAATTAGCCATGTTCCTGTAACTGTATGCCGTATTTACAACGTGCGTTTAACAGTACTTTCATATAATACACTTTTTTTATGCACATTGCAAGCACTTTTTTCATTTTTTTGCTTTTTCTTTTATTTCAGGCAAAAAAAGGCAGCTTCCAGGATAAGGAATTCCCATGCCCGGCTGCTGCCCATTCTATTTATAAATTTAAAACCGTTTTTGTATTTTACTTTAAAAGACTGCAAAAAGTGCGCTGAAAAGTCCTGCACTGGCAGCGCCCATGACAATACCTGCCAGAAGCACACCTCCCAATACGGCAAGTACACTCTTTTTAAATCCCATATCCAGAAAGCTGGCTGCCAGTGTTCCCGTCCATGCGCCTGTACCCGGAACCGGAATACCCACAAATAAAAGCAGCGCGATAAATAACCCGTTTCCTGCTTTTTCTTTCAGCTTCTGTCCGCCCTTGTGACCTTTTTCTATACAGAAGGTAAAAAATTTGCCAATGTATTTTTTATCCTTGCCCCACTCAAGCACCCGTCTTGCAAAAAGGTAAATAATCGGAACAGGAAGCATGTTGCCGATAACACAGATGATGTAGGACTGTAATAGCGGCAGCTGGAAGCCCTGCGAAATCGGAATCGCACCTCGCAATTCTACGATTGGCACCATGGATACCAGAAAAATCATAAGATATTTTTTTAACATAAATTTAGTTTTCTCCATTCTCTCCGCATACACGGTTTATTTTATGCGATACCGCAGATTCTATGTTACAAAACTATACTGATAAAATCAAGTGGTTTTTTACATCATTCGTGCATACGGCGCAGGCTGTCTAAAAACAGCGGTTTGTTGGCAAAACGGAACAGTTCTCTTGCGTATGGATAGTTGATGATTTTCATGGCATCGTCTTCCGTCGCAAAGACGTTCATGGCACTGTCAACATATACGTTTTGCAGGCTCATGTCGCTGACTGCAAAAACGGAATCGCACAATACCAGCTTACAGTCGTATGTATCATCTGGATTGACTGTGATTTGTGCCTGCGGACTGATTTTTAAAATCCGCTCCGCAAGATCGTAGGAAAAATCTTCTCCCTGACCGCGTTCTAAATAAATACACTGCTTTCCCGCCAGCACTTCACGCAGTGCCGTATCTTTGCAGTCCACTTCAAATATCCGTCCGTCTGCCGCTTTTCCGCGGACACCGTGAATCGCATCATCATAGGCAAACATGACTGTTTTTGCCTTGTTATACTCACCGCGGTACATGCCTTCATACTGCACTTCAAACACAGAATTTAAAAAGGTATCACACATTTTCTCCCATTCATCCTGCGGGGTATATTTCATAAAGAAATAAATCCAGTTGCGCCACGCATAATATGTTGGAAATGTATTGACAACCTCTTTTTTTGCGCCCATGCGGTGAAGCACCACGGAACTGCCGACTGATGCCACTTTGTAACCTGCAAGGTTACAGCGGTATCCCCACTCGGTATCGTCCCAGTAGAGAAAATTATCTTCCGGCATCAGTCCGATTTCATCTATCAGACTTTTCCGCACCATCAGAGAGCAGGCGGCAACCGCATCGGAATATTCGACATCGGGAATTCCGTCTGCATCGGTTTTTCCGAGGAACTTGGCTTCGGTACAGTAGTCTTTAAAATCCACAATCTGACCAAACTGCTGGATAACACCCGGATTTTCCATGTGATACACGCGCGAACCTGCCATGCCGCTGTCCGGGTGTGTGTCCAGAAACGCCACCAGCTCACCCATTGCATTTTCATCAACCAGCACATCATTGTCCAGACAATACAGATATTCGTATCCTTTTTCCAAAGCTTTCCGCAGTCCGGTATTAAATCCACCCGAACCACCGAGATTCTCTGCGTTGACAAGCACCGTTACCTGACTGCCGTACTTTTCACGGATTGCTTCTGCCGAACCGTCTGACGAAGCATTATCTACAACGTATAAATCATAGTCTGTGTATTTCGATTCCAGCACTGACTGGATACAGTTCAGCACATCTTCTTTTTTATTAAAATTACAAATTACCGCTCCTACACGTTTCATATATACCTCTTTTCCGCAGGCATTTTAATGCCAGAGGAACCGCGGACTGAATTTATTCAGTCCTGCGATAAAAAGATATTTGTGCTGCCTGCGGCACAAATATCTGTGTGAAGAATCTTTAATTTAAGGATTCTTCACACTTTCTCCTTTATTTTCCATTTGACATTTTTGTTGCAATATAATCACTCAGATAAGCTGAAACTTCCTTTTCTGTGCTCATGCCCATCACCGTATCCGTAACGGCAGCGGCTTCTTTCATCGTCCATGAAGCAATATTTTTTCTTGTTTCCAGTACTTTTGATGCCGTCACGCTGAATTCATCTAATCCGAATGCTAAAAGCAGCGGTATCATTGCCGGATTGCCTGCGGCTTCCCCGCACATGCCGACTTCAATATTTTCCCGTTTTGCGCACTCGATAATACGCTTCACAGAGCGCAGTACCGCCGGATGGAATGCCGAATACAGATAAGCAACATTTTCATTGCCCCGGTCAACCGCAATTGTATACTGCGTTAAATCATTCGTACCAATAGAGAAAAAGTCGGCTTCCTTTGCTAAAATGTCGGCAAGCATACACGCCGCCGGTGTTTCAATCATGACACCTAACAAAATATCCTTATCATACGGAATTTCTTTACTGTCAAGTTCCCGCATGACATTCTGCAAAATTGTCCGCACGCTGCGCACTTCACTCACACCGGTAATTAACGGAAGCATAATGCGGATATTGCCGTAGGCACTTGCCCGCAGGATTGCCCGCAGCTGTGTTGTAAAGACGTCGATTCTGCCAAGACAGAACCGGATGGCACGATATCCTAAAAACGGATTGCTCTCCTTTGTCAGCCCCATGTACGGAATGTCCTTGTCTCCGCCAATATCCAGTGTACGGATTGTTAAAACTTTGTCCTTACAGATGACCGCTGCCCGCTTATAGACTTCAAACTGTTCTTCCTCTGTCGGCATGGAAACACCGTTCATAAACAGAAACTCCGTCCGAAACAAGCCGACACATTCTGCCCCGGATTCCATCGCCTTGACGGCATCCTCTGCATTTCCGATATTTGCGGCAAGGCACACTCGTTTTTCATCCTGTGTGACTGTATCTTTATTGATATATTTCTTTAGCTCCTGCACCTGTTCTTCATATAACTTGCGTTTTTTGCGATATATTTCTATCGTCTTTGGAATCGGCTGTACAAAGACTTCTCCGTATTCACCGTCTACAATCACCGTATCGCCGTTACCGATTTTTTCCAACGCATCTTTTACGCTTAATACCGCAGGAATTTCAAGCGCTCTTGCAAGAATGGCCGTATGCGAGGTTTCACCGCCTTTTTCCGCCACGATTCCTGCCACATGCGCTGTATCCATAACCGCGGTAATGGACGGCTGGAGTTCCTTTGCAATAATAATGGTATTTTCCGGCAGATGTGTCAGGTCTACACTATGCACACCCAGTAAAATGCCCGCCAGACGGTCTTTTAAATCAATAATATCCGCAATGCGCTGTGCTACCGCCTCACTGCCCGAATTTTCAAAAATCTTAATATAGAGATTACACGTTTCTTCAACTGCCGCTTCCGCGCAGACCTTCTGCTCCTGTATCATCTGTAAAATGCCGTTGTCCATTTCCGCGTCATTAATCAGATAAATCTGGTTGTGCAGAATCAGTGCTGTCTTGTCCTTTTCGCCAAGCCGCTGTTTTAACTGCTCTATCATCTGCTGTGTTTCTTCAATAAACTGCGCCTTTGCCTTTTTATAACGTTCCTGCTCTGCCGCCGTATCTTCGATTTTTTTAACGGAAATTTCCATCTGCGGACTTTCTACAATCAAAGCCCGTCCCATTCCGATTCCTTTTGATGTACCTATTCCTCTAATCATATAAGCCCCCGTTTCCGCATTTTACGCTTAGCCGTTAAATACATATTTAATCATATTAATCAGTGTTTCGCTTGTATCCCTTGAATAGACGGTTTCACGTGCCAGTACCGGGTTGTCCGTAATAATATTGTCTACGCCCTTATTCGTCAGATTCTTAATAGATACTTCATTGTTGACCGTCCACGCAAAAACCTGTTTACCGGACTGATGAATGGCATCCACCGTTCTTTTGGATAAGAACGAAGCATTCATGCTGAAAAAGTCGATATCCGGCATATTAAAATAATCCCCGTATGCCACCGACAAAATATAACCCGTCTGGATTTTTGTATCATAGTGCTTTGCATATTTTAATGCATAATATCAAACGATGTAATCACACATTTATCTTCCATATTATACTGATGAATTAATTCTATCACTTTTTCTGCCAGTTTTACACTGGAAGCCGTCGTTTTCAACTCAATATTAATGCGGATTTTTCCGTCCGTCAGTTGAAATACTTCCTCCAGTGTCGGCACCTGTTCTCCGGCATATTCTGCACTGAATGAACTACCTGCATCAAGCTGTTTAACTTCTTCCAGTGTCATTTCTGAAATTTTTCTGTCAACGCCTGTTGTTCTTGCCACACTTGCATCATGCATAACAACCACTTCATCATCAGCGGTCAGCTGCACGTCCAGTTCAATGTAATCTGCCATATCATCCATGGCTCTTTTAAATGCTGCCAGCGTATTTTCCGGTGCCTCCGTAGATGCGCCGCGGTGTGCCGTAATGGTCGTTTCATGGAAAATAGCAATTTTATCAAACGGATTTTTATTAAATGAACCTACCACGTAAACTGCATTTAACACAACGGACAAAATCAGCACTCCGAAGTAGATGGTTCTGTTTAACCGGTAATAACGGTTTCTGATATAAATGACACTAAAATCTACCGGCTGCGTATTGTATTTATAATACATACGCGAAATCACCGTATAGGATACAGGAATGGCAATAAACACCAGAAACAATTTCGTCCCGCTCCGGATGGCACGCAGAACGGATAAATAAACCGCACTTCCCATATACGCCATTGCAAGCAGTTTCACGCCTGCAATCAGAACTGCTGAAATCAGCACATAAAAAATACCGATTATCACAAGCACACCCAGATTGTACATTACAAGTGAACCAAGTGTTCCCACAAAATGTTTTTTGACAATTGCAGCACTCTTTTTATAAGCCTGTCTGAAATCCACACCTTCCAGCATAAACACATGGAAAGAATAAATCCCGAAAATCATCACAGTATAAATAATCAGCGTACCTGCAATCAATGCACCTTTTACAAACCATGTGTTTCGCAGAATATACGTCTTAAACAGATTCACCGCAGTCTGGGAATAGAGTACATTTCCACAAATCGCCACGTTAATCGTAAGAATCATGATAAAATAAAACAAGGCGAGTGGAATATTTTTTATCTGAAACAGCGGACGGATATGCTTTAATGCCGTGAGTCCTGTTTCTATAATGGAAGCTGTACATTCCTGTCTTTTTAACTCAAAACAGGTTGTTAAAAAAGACATTTCATAGCTGCAGTATAGTACAAACAGAACAATTAATAAAACCAGTGTCAGAATCACTGCCGGATTTGTAACCGCTTTTAAAATGTATTCATTTGTAAGATAACTGATTCCTGCAAAGCTAAACACCAGATTTAATACCAGTACCGCCAGCGGATAGACAATCGCCGTTGCTGCCAGCTTATATGTCAGTTCAAAAACAAATATGTGCTTTCCGCTGCGCATCAGCAGACTCAAATCTTCCTTTGCCTTTTTTAACATTTTCTACAATCTCCGTTACTTTTGTTTCAAAAATGGCAAAAGCGCCTTTACCGATATGGCAACTGCGCTCTACCCAACGCCCTATGGGCGGTATTTTCCTTAATGTCTTATAATTCTGGATAAAATATCCATATTTTTAAAACTCTCACTGTTCTGGATATTCTGTATAAAATGTATCGTAAAATCAATGAGATAGGATATTGTAAGCACTGCCCCGAAAAAGCAGACAAATCTTTCATCCAGTGCAAATACCAGATTTTCTACCAGCCGGTTGAAAATCCCAAAGATAAACAACGCAAGAAATCCCCAACCCAGTGTACTCTGAAGGCATAGAATTCCTTTATAATTAATCTTTTTATGTGTATAATCCCACCACACTTCATCAAACAGCCGGAGCATCACCTGTGCTGTTAGATATTCAAAAATCGTGGCGGCAATGCAGCCCCAGATATACAGTGCCACATAATTGTGTTCAATCGGCTGGAATAAATGATATGCAATAAACACACCAAAGCCGTAAATGACACAAAACGGAAGCTTTGCAAATCCTCTATTTTCCCATCTGCCCAGCTGGATGCGGATTACAACACATTCCATTGCCCAGCCGCAGAAGCTGTAGATAAAAAACCACAATGCCAGCTGGCTCATATTCATGCCATGAAAAGTATAGCCTATCATAACCTTATTCTGTTCCCATAACCTTTCTTGATTTAATAAATGACCTTATCATTCTTACCGGTTCTGCCGTCAATAAACATTGTAATGTAAATGCGAAGATACATTACAAAAGAAAGAGTCATCGCTCCTGCACATACCAGCAGAAGCATTTTCTGATACCCATCTGAAAGCTGTGGGAAGGCTACCATAATGAGCATAACTGCATACAGCAGGGCTGTACACACTTTCCCATACCACTTTGCACCATTGAGCCTGCGATGCACCGTCCTCCAGCTGATATAAGCAAATACGGTCGAAACCACTTCTTTCACAACCAGATAAATGACCAGAAGATACATGTACGGAACGCGGAACATCAGCGCCACAAGCATCGCAAGCTGCATCAGCTTATCCGCAACCGGGTCAATGACCTTTCCCAGATCCGTTATCATATTACATCTTCTTGCAATCTGCCCGTCTAAAAAATCGGTAATTCCCGATGCCAGCACTATCAATGTTGCAAGATAATAGTCGTGCGGTGTTTCTGCCGTAAAATAAACGTGCAGAAACAGCGGCACCATCAGTATTCTAAGGTAGCAAAGGATATTTGGAAGCTTGAATAAATCTTTTATTTCAAACTTAAATTTCACTCTGATCTGCCTCCGTTCATCTTAAAGAAGTCCTTCTAATGTCTTTCTGACTGCTTTGATGAAATCCTGTGTATTTAATGTCTTTACATTGTCCAGTGTTGTAATCAGTGCAAGGTCTTTTGTCATTTCACCGTTTTCAACGGTTTTAATGCAGGCTTTTTCCAGCTTATCCGCAAATGCACACAATTCCGGAATGTTATCAAGTTCACCGCGTTTTCTTAACGCACCTGTCCATGCAAAAATGGTTGCAATCGGGTTGGTTGAAGTTTCTTCACCCTTTAAGTGCTTGTAGTAATGTCTCTGAACTGTTCCGTGTGCAGCTTCATATTCGTAGTATCCGTTTGGTGATACGAGTACGGATGTCATCATGGAAAGTGAACCGAACGCTGTTGCTACCATATCACTCATAACATCGCCGTCATAGTTCTTGCATGCCCAGATATAGCCGCCTTCTGAACGGATAACACGGGCTACTGCATCGTCAATCAGTGTATAGAAATACGTAATACCTGCTTCTTCAAATTTAGCTTTATAGTCGTTATCGTAAACTTCCTGGAAAATATCCTTAAAAGTATGGTCATATTTCTTGGAAATGGTATCCTTTGTCGCAAACCATAAATCCTGCTTTGTTTCCAGTGCAAAGTTAAAGCAGCTTCTTGCAAAGCTTTCAATAGAACCGTTTAAGTTGTGCATGCCCTGTAATACACCGGCACCCTTAAATTCATGAATCAGTTCTTTGGTCTGCGTACCGTCTTCTGCCGTAAATACCAGTTCTGCTTTTCCGGCACCCGGTACTTTCATTTCACTGGCCTTGTATACATCACCGTAAGCATGTCTTGCAATGGTAATCGGCTTCTTCCATGTCTTTACATATGGCTCAATGCCTTTTACGATAATCGGCGCACGGAAAACAGTTCCATCAAGCAGTGCACGGATTGTTCCATTCGGACTTTTATACATTTCTTTTAAGTCATATTCTTTAACACGTGCTGCATTCGGTGTAATGGTTGCACACTTGACTGCAACACCGTATTTCTTAGTTGCTTCTGCAGAATCAAAAGTAACTTGGTCATTAGTCTCATTTCTATACTCAAGTCCTAAATCATAATATTCTGCTTTAAATCAACAAAAGGTAATAACAATTCTTCTTTGATCATTTTCCAAAGGATTCTTGTCATTTCATCGCCATCCATTTCTACCAATGGAGTTGTCATTTTAATCTTTTCCATTATATTTCCTCCTAAATTAAGCTATCAAACTACTCCACTAAATTATAACTAATTACAGTGCTAAAGTAAACAAATTCCCCTGCTTTTTTTTATTTCTTACAAAAATTAACCATTTTTTCAGGGTTGATTTTTCCCCAGCCCTGCCTGTTTCCTTCCATTTTTAAATCAATTGCCGTATTCCTTATCAACTTCTTGCACTGTATGTTAGACATTTCCTTATTAATGCCTAAAATCATACAAATCACGCCTGAAACTATAGGTGTTGCCATTGATGTTCCGCTTAAAACTGT
>ERZ859817.1077-NODE-1077-length-11797-cov-2.231051_pt1 | contig 11797 bp, 10 predicted proteins | sample MGYA00509986_ERZ859817 | MGnify/ENA primary metagenome ERZ859817 (study PRJEB30046, sample SAMN00715155) | human gut metagenome | study: EMG produced TPA metagenomics assembly of the A metagenome-wide association study of gut microbiota in type 2...
TGTACTGCGCTTCATCTTTCAGACAACGGACTTTTTAGGCGCAGGTGCGCCTGTGATTGCCTCAAGCTTCACAGCCCGCTGTGCATGGTATGTATTCTTACTGAAAATCCTTTTCACCTCCGTCACGCTCGGCGGTGGCTTTAAGGGCGGTGAAATCGTACCGACACTTTTTATCGGTGCGACACTCGGCAGCTTTTTATCGGGATTTTTCGGTCTGCCTGCGGGGCTTTGTGCCGCCTGCGGCATGGTCAGTGTGTTCTGCGGTGTCACAAACTGTCCGATTACATCACTGATTCTTGCGATTGAAATGTTTGATATGGCGGGCATGAAATACTGTGCGCTCTGTATTGCCGTAAGCTATCTTTTATCCGGCTATTACAGTCTGTACAACAGCCAGAAAATTATGTATTCCAAATACCGTACGGAATTTATCAACCGCAATACACATTAAAATGCATGTTTCATATATGCAAAAACAGCCGTTTACAGTGCTTTATCCGGCAGGATTTCTGACCGGGTATGCCACCGAAAAAACGGCTGTTTTTATTTATCGTGTTTTTTATCTGAAAATATACCTGCAAATACCTCTATAAATACTGTTTTTACAGATCTATCTATTTTACATAAAACCCGTCATCTGGCATCTGACCGCCTACGGCATTCGGGTTGGCATCGCAAAGTACCTTTAAATACTTTTCAACTTTATCCTGCATTTCCTGTCCTGTAATCAATGTAATATTACACTTCGGAATTGCCTTTTTAGCCACTGCCGCTTTGAAAATATCAAAATCTTCAACGAGCTGTGCCGCACCGTCCACATTGCTGTTTACATACTGAACTGATGATTTATATTCTTTTAAGAAATCATCGACTGCCTGACGGTTGTTTTTATAAAATTCGGTATTCACCACAAGAACGCCTGTAACAACGGTGCTGTCTGAACCGTTTAACTTCTCCCATTCTTCGGTGACATCGAGTGCAAGTCTTGTATCCGGCTGCTGCATTAAAACCGTTGCTGCATACGGCTGTGGGAGCATTGCAATCACTTCTTCCGTGCCTGCATTTGCCATGACTGCCGCTACTTCTGCCGCTTCGGATTTGAATTCGATTGTCACATCACTGTCAGGATTTAATCCGGCACTGCTTAACAGATAACGCAGGGTATACTCCGGTGTCGTTCCCTTTCCCGTTGTATAAATGGTCTTTCCCTTCAAATCTGCAACTGTCTGCACCGAATCGCCTGTATCTAAAATTGATAAAACACCCAGCGTATTAATTCCTAATATCCTGATTTTACCATTGCTCTTATTATACAGGGTTGCTGCTGCATTACACGGAAGCGCCGCCAGCGCTACATTGCCTTTAATCAGGTCTGCGCTGAATTCATCTGCCGTCGCCGCAATCTGGAATTCATAATCATTTTTAGCAGTCTGCTCTTTGGCATTTTCCATCAGCTGTACCATGCCGATTGCCGTCGGACCTTTTAATGCTGCTACTTTAATCTGCTGTTTCAAAACTGCTGTGGTTTCCGCTGTATTTTCACTGCCTGCCGCTGTTGTCTGCGGATTCTGCACATTTTTTTTACCGCATGCCGCCAGTCCCAAAAGCAGGACTGCACCAAGAAGCAGTGCGGTTACTTTTATGCCTTTTCTCATTTTCTTTTCTCCTTTACATTTCTTTTTTCGTTCCTTACCTTAGCATACTTTTTATGCAATATCAAGTTGTATAGCACCATTCCTGAACGATAAACTGTAATGTCTGATTTCCCCTGAATTCATTAATATCCGGGTAATACACAATGGAGATTTCTTTTCCGCGAAGCGGCATATCTTCTTCTTCAACCTTAAACTGAATTGCATCAACAACGTGTCCCTGCGTATCTTCCAATTGCATTTTTAATACATTTTTGTTTTTCCAATCATATTGGCGGAACGCACCGTAAGCTTTCTGTCGGCAAAAACAGGCTTTTCGTTGCCCTTTCCAAACGGCTCTAGTACGCGGAGCTGTTCCACCAGCTTTTTACTTGCATACGAAACCGGCATCGGAACATCAATCCAGGTCACCGGTGTCAGTTCTTTTTCTGTCAACGTCTGCTGGCGGTTGAGTTTCGCACGGAACAAATCAATATTTTCCGTCGGCAGGGATAAGCCCGCCGCCATCGGATGTCCGCCAAATTTTGTAAGCAGTTCCTTGCATTTTGTGATTTCTTCAAACATATTATAGCCTTCAATCGAGCGGCCCGAACCCTTTGCGCCGTCCGCCGCATCGGTAATGACAATCGACGGCTTGTAGAAATGCTCTCTTAAACGGCCTGCGATAATCCCCGCCACGCTCTCATGGCACTCCGGCAGATACACCACCAACACGTTATCTTCATACAAATCCGTTCCTTCGACCATTTCAATTGCTTTTTTCGCTTCCGTATCCGTCATATTTTTGCGTTCTTCATTTAATTCCCGCAATTCCTGTGCCATTTCATGCGCCTTACCGGGTTCGGTGCATAACAATAGTTCAATTGCACGCTGTGCCGTGTCAAGCCGTCCGCTGGCATTTAAACACGGTCCAATAATAAATCCGATATGATATGCCGATAAATGAGCCGCATCCAGCTCGCAGGCTTCAATCAGCGCCCGCAGTCCGGTATTTTTTGTCGTTGCAATCCATGCCAGCCCCTGTCTTACGATGACACGGTTTTCATCTTTTAAATCCACGACATCGCCGACCGTTGCGATTGCCGCAAGTTCCGTATATTCTTTAAAATCCGTCTTGTCCAGTCCCAGTTTTTCATATAAAATCTGCATGACCTTGTATGCCACAACCGCGCCGCAGATTTTATCAAACGGATATTCACAGTCCGGCTGTTTCGGGTCTACTATTGCATCGGCGCAGGACGTCAGCAGTTTCTTTTCGCCGTTTTCCTCGGTAAACGGGATATCGTGGTGGTCGGTTACAATCACCGTAAGCCCGTGTTCCTTTGCATACTGAATCTGTGGAATTGCCGCAATACCGTTATCACAGGTCAGAATCGTATCTTTCCCCTCTGCAGCCGCATTGTCAATTAAATGTTCATTAATCCCGTATCCGTCCGTAATCCGGTGCGGCACAACGTAATCCACGTCTGCGCCAGCCTTTTTTAATGCTTTATAAAGAATTGTAATCGAACAAATCCCGTCAATATCGTAATCCCCGATAATCCGGATTTTTTTATGCTGTGCGATTTTTTCCGTTAAAATATCTACCGCTTTTTGTGCATCCTTTAACAATTCCGGTGCGTGCAGTCCGTCGATACTGCCGTTTAAATACATCTGCATTTCCTCATCGGTGCAGACGTCACGGTTGCGCATAATCCGCGCAATCACCTGGTCAATTCCGTATTTTTGCTCTATCGCCTTAAAATCCGCTTTTTTGGCATATACCAGCCACTTACTTTTCATTTACTCTCCATTCTAAAAAAAACAGGGGACTCTTTATTTAGAATCCCCTGTCAGATTTCTCAAATTTACTTTTACTGCTCAGTGTGTCTTAAACCTGCGCGCCGTCTTCGTAAGTCTTTGCTTTTACAGGCTGTTCATTCACAATACCGCGCTTCTTTCCACCCATGATATACCACAATGCACTTGTGATACAGATTGACGAATAAGCACCTGCCAGAATACCCACAATCAATGGTGCCGCAAACTCTTTTACAGATGCAACGCCGAAGATTAACAGGCATACCAGCAAATGAGTGTTGTCAGTGTCGTATTGACATTTCTTGTAAATGTATATGTAATTGAAGAATTTACAAGTTCTGTAATATCGGTCTTTGCATTGGCACTCTTTAACTTCTCACGGATTCTGTCAAAGATAATGATTGTACCGTTGATAGAATATCCGACGATTGTCAGCATACATGCAATAAACGTTGTTCCGACAGATACTCTTGCCAGTGCATAGAAAGTCAACACAATCAATACATCGTGAATCAGCGCAATAACAGCGGCTGCCGCAAAGCGGATATCACGGAAACGGAACCAGATGTAAATCAGCATACAAACGGTTGCAATAATGACGGATACAAACGCATCACGCTTCGTCGTTGCACTGACAGATGAACTGATTGTATCAGATTCTACAATTGTACCATCCTGAACCGGATACTTTGCAGTTACTGCATTTTCCATTGCTTCACGCTGGTCTAATGTTAAATCCTTTGTCTTAAAGGATACCTTTGTACTGTTCTGTACCTTCTGCTGCTGTACTTCCGTTACATTTGCAGCTGTTTTGATAATCGGAATCATGTCATTTTCGATTTCTGCCTGTGTGTATTCCTTATCAAATGTAAAGGTTGTTGTTGTACCGCCGACAAATTCAAGGCTTAATTTAAAGTCTTCTTACCGGCTGCGGAAAATGCACCCATACCGATAAATCCTGCCACGATGACAACAATTGAACCGATAAAGCACCATTTTCTGATACCGAGTACGTTAAAGGTCTTTTTATGTACGGTCTTGCCATACCACTTTGGATCGGTAAATCCGAAGTTATAAAGCAGCTTCATAATCACTCTTGTAATTACAAGTGCCGTAAACATTGAAGCTACAATGCCGACTGCCAGTGTCGTTGCAAAGCCCTTAATCGGACCTGAACCGAAAATATAAAGAACAGCTGCGGAAATCAGTGTGTCACATTACCGTCGACAATCGCTGACAGCGCTTTGCTGTAACCGGTTGTAATGGCACTTTCAACGGCTCTGCCCGCTGCAATTTCTTCACGGATTCGTGTATAAATAATGACATTTGCATCAACTGCCATACCGATACCGAGGATAATACCTGCGATACCCGGCAGTGTCAGTGTCAGATCGTATACGCTTACTAAAATTAATACACCTGCTGTGTAAATCCATAATGCAATCGTTGCGACAACACCCGGAATACGGTAAACTGCAATCATAAATACACATAATAAAACCAGACCGAGAATTGCTGCATAAAGGCTGGTCGTAATCGCATCATGTCCTAACTGTGCACCTACGATGTTAGAACTTACTTCCTGTAAGGTCAGCGGAATTGAACCGATTCTTACGAAAGTTGCCAGTGTGTCGGCTGATTCATAAGATTCCATATTGGTAATGGAAGCTGTTCCGCCTGTGATTTCTGACTGTACAGTCGGCGCACTCTTTACTTCACCATCATATACAATATAAATAATTTTATTTAAGTTTGCCTTAGTGGCTTCGGCAAATTTTGTAGAACCCTCATCTGTAAATGTAAGCTGTACACCAAATGAACTTGATGAGTTTGATGAGGTATCTGTGTATGCCTGGGCGCCCTTCACATCAGAACCGGTAAGCAGCGGTGTGTATTCTTCGCCGTTTGCCCATGCTGTATAGCCGTCTGAATCAAGGAATTCCAATGAACCCGGTGTACCAAGTTCCTGTAAAATTTCGTTGGCATCCGTAACACCCGGAATTTCAACTGTAATACGGTTATCACCGGCTTTATATACCTGTGATTCTGTACTCTTACCCTCTACACGCTTTTGCAGCTTGTAAATCGTATCATCGACATCCTGTGATGTAGGATTGTCTTCCTGAATTTCGTAAGTAATACTTACGCCGCCTGCTAAGTCCAAACCCAGATTGATGTCTTTTGCACTACCTGAACCATTTTCATCAATACCAAAGATAGCAATGAGTGTAAATCCGATTGCCATGGCTGCAATGATGATGGAGTAGCAGACTTTTTTTGTCATGTTATACTTCATTTTTGCGGTTACTCCTTCTCCACATTGTTCATTTTGGTCCGTTTAATCCTCTGCCAGTGCTGCTTTTATCATAATCGCACATTCAATTCTTTTTCTCTGCAATTCACAACCTATATCATAAGCATCGTTGATATTGCCGTGGAAATTGTATGAATTGGCCGCACAGCCGCCGCTGCAGTAAAACTTTGCAAAGCATTTTTTACATTTTTCCTTAGAATAAACATTGCTGTTTTTGAATTCTTCACGGATATCTGTTCTTGTGATTCCTTCATCAACATTTCCCATCAGGAACTTTTCATTTCCAACGAACTGATGACATGGATAAAAATCTCCCCACGGGGTCACTGCAAGATACTCACAGCCCGAACCACAGCCGGATAATCTCTTTGCCACACATGGACCGCCGTTTAAATCAATCATAAAATGGAAGAAATTAAAACCGTTGCCGGCTTTCTTTCTCTTAACCAGTTCTTTTGCAAGCATGTCATACTGCTCACAAAGATAAGGAATATCTTCCTCCCTGATTGCATATGAATCTGTCGGCTGTGCAACAACAGGTTCTACGGAAATCTGTTCAAATCTTCATCTGCCAGATGCAGAACATCTTTTGAAAAATCCAGATTGTTATGCGTAAAGGTGCCTCTTACATAATAATTCATCTGGTTTCTGCTCTCTGCAACTTTCTTAAACTTCGGCATGATAATATCATAAGAACTTCCGTGTCCGTTTCTTGTCGGACGCATCAGGTCATTGATTTCTTTTCGTCCATCGATACTTAATACGATGTTGGACATTTCTTTATTTGCAAATTCAAGAATCTCGTCATTTAACAGGATTCCATTGGTTGTAAGCGTAAAACGGAACTTTTTGTTGTTCGCTTCTTCAATACTTCTTCCGTATTCAACAAGCTGTTTTACAACTTCCCAGTTCATTGTCGGTTCTCCACCGAAGAAATCGACTTCCAGATTCTTTCTAGAACCGGAATTGGCAACTAAAAAGTCAAGCGCTTTTTTACCGACTTCAAAGCTCATTAACGCTCTGCGGCCGTGATATTCGCCTTCTTCTGCAAAGCAGTAGCGACAGGCAAGATTACAGTCATGCGCAATATGCAGACAGAGTGCCTTTACAACCGTCGGTCTGTCTTTAAATGCATCGATATAATTTTCATAAATATCTTCTGTAAATAACTGTCCTGCTTCTTTTAACTGTTCTATTTCAGAATAAGCCTCTCTGATATCATTTTCCGGGTACTTGTTTTCAAGTTCCTCAACAATTGTATCAAGCGGCATCTTCTCATAAAGTGCGATGATATCATAAACCATATCATCTACAACATGTACTGAACCACTGTTGACATCCAGCACGATGTTATAACCATTATTTTTATACTGATGTACCATTTCTAATTTTCCATTTCTTTTCTTAATTGCTGTCTGCACAATAATCTTATTGCGAAAGAAAGAGAGTGTTGATAAAACCTTAACACTCTCTTATCAATTACATTAGTTATTCTTGTTCTCGCAGCTCTGATTACCTACTGTGCAAGAAGTCTTGCAGGCTGACTGACATGATGTCTGGCATTCGCCGCATCCGCCGTGCTTCATTGTATCTTTCAATACGCGGTTGCTGATTGTCTTAATATGCTTCACGACAATACCTCCTTTTGTTTATAAACTAACGTTTATTATATCATAGCCTTGTTTTCATTTCAACTGTTTTATATCAGATAAGCCCCATACTGCGTAACAGGTAAATCCAGCCGGTCAGCGTAATAGAGGATAATAACGTCGTAAGTACAATGATACTGGATGCTAACACACCGTCATTGTCCATATTTTCCGACATAATATAGCAGCTCACGGTTGTCGGTGATGCCACCATAATAAGAATTGCCACCAGCTCCTGATTGCGGTATCCCATGGCAACAGCTATCGGCAGGCAGACTGCCGCAATACCGATTAACTTAATAAAGGTTGCAATTACGGTCGGCTTAATCTTTTTAATTGCCTTTCTGCCCTCAAAACCCGCACCGATTACAATCAGCGCTATCGGTGTCGCCGTCTGCGCGATACTTGTCAGCGTCTTATTAATAATCACCGGGAACTGCACATGCAGTAATGAAAACGGCAGTCCCAGTACGATTCCTATAATAATCGGATTTTTTAAGACATTGATAAAGGCTCTCTTAATTACCGCACTGTGTGGCTCTTTCTTGACCGCACTGCCTGTTTTTACCTCCGGGTGTGCTTTTAATGTCAGAATAATGACCGAATAAATATTAAATAACGGAACGGCTGATACAATCATCAACGGTGCCATGCCGGTTGATGAGTACATATTCTGAATAAATGCCATGCCAAGAATTGCCGCACTGCTCCGGCAGGCACACTGCACAAAGCTTCCCTTCTGCGTATCGTCCTTCATCAACAGTTCCGTCACCACCCATATAATTACGAAAAATGCTGTTGTTGCAAGCATACAGTACAGCACAAACCGGATATCAAACTGCGATGTCATGTCTGCACTTGAAATCTGTTGGAATAACAGCACTGGCAGCGCTACATGAAACACATATTTATTCGCCTTACTGACAAAATGTTCATCAATCACACCAAGCTGTTTTATCACCCAGCCGACAATCATTACCAAAAAAATCGGCACTGTTGCATTAATACTGTAAATAAAACTATCCATTCTTATCTTTTCTCCCTTTTCACCTTATAATCTGTATTAATTTCTAACGCATTTTACCATATATTGTGATATTTTTTGAGGGAATTGTCAAGAATGATACTGTTTTTACAACAACTATGCCTTTGTTCTGCTCTGTTAAAGTTTTGCGGAGTCTTTACTGTTTCTTTAACTGTTCAATCTGTGCCATGACTGACTGTAATTGCCGCTTCATTGTTTCAATTTCATCTTTTTGTGTGTCAATGGTATTCTGTTTAGCCTCTAGTTCTTCCTTTTGAGTATTAATGGTTGTTTTCTGTTCTTCAAGTTCATTCTTCTGTGTACTGATAGTTGCTTTTTGTTCTTCAAGTTCATTCTTCTGCGTGCTGATAGTTGTTTTTTGCTGTTCCAGTTCTCCCTTTTGTATGTCAATGGTTTCTTTCTGAATATCAATTGTATCCTGCATTTCATCTATCATGTACTGCACTGTGTTTCTATCCAGTTGAATCAATTCCTTTGAAAACATTTCCATCACCTTTTCCACATTCTGACACATGACATAGATTTCTTCGTACATCTCTTTAAACTCCGGGTACTGTCTGATTAATTCAATGATAATCTCCGGTTCATCTGTACTTAAAAATGTCAGCCACGCTTCTGTTTTATTCCAGCGCCTGTTTGCACTGTTCTTACCGTTGCTCTTACCATCATTGTGGTAGATTGTACGAAAAATGTCAAGCGGTATAAACACATATTTTTGCAGTAATTCAAGCTCCAATCCCGTGTCTGACTGCTGTTTAAATTTGTGAATGTAATTTTGGGGATATTCGTGAAATTCTTTGATACTTGTTTCAAAGAATACGATCGTATAGACGGATTTTATATCCTTATAACTGAAGGCTTTTTTCTTTTCGCCTTTGACCCTTTTATACTGTCTGAGCAGTAAATCCGAGGAATAACAGGCACTTCTCTGTCCCGGAAAGCTGTACCCGATTTTCTGGACTTCGACATTGGCAAGACTGGTATCGGCAAGTTCTACTAAGATGTCCATAATCAAAAGTGACTGTTCATCTGCCAGCCTTGTAGAATCGCCCGGAAGCACTCTTTTTATCGTAACACTCTGTCCTAACAATAATGATAGTAATTCATTGAGCCGCTCTGGCGTGTTTTCAGGATTCATAATTTCTTTAAAGAACGCATCGTATAAAATTTTGACACCTTTTACTCCCGTGCAGTAATCTAAAAATTCTCCCTGCTGTTCTTCATCCCATTCCCGATATTTTTCTAGTAGCTTGGGATTCTCATAGATTTCCTGTTTGATATCCTCCCGCTCGCGAATCATTGGAAAGTATTGTTTTAATTTACTTGTGCTTTTTGGCAATCGCACCGCCCCTTTCTTTTGCAATTTGTTCATTGTTCAATAACATTTATTAATGTACATCAATGCTCATAGATATTATTGATGTATTTACCATACTTCATATAATAATCTTTGTCAATATATTTTTTAAATTATTTATATAATATCCCTGATTTCATATATCTTCTCAACTACATTGTTTCCATATGGATGCCCATTATCATTCGGATAATTCGTTACATCATCTGCCGGTACTCCTGACGGCTCTCCTGTCGTATATTTATTCGTATGCCAGATACTCTCATTAAACTCCTTTGATGCAAGGATTGACATTCCCCATGTTGTTTTTGTTCCATTCACTTCTAATACATTTTCATCTCCACCATATGTTGGCTTTTGAGCTTCAGGGTTATCTGGGAAAATTAGTGGATACTCTGCATTGTATTCTCCATTTTCTCCAATTTCTTTACAGTAAACTGCATCGCACACACTGTCTGCGATTGTATAATTGGATGCTGCTTCCAGTCCATTTTGACACTGTTCATATACTGACCTTGCTGTTCCATATGCATATTTGTATTGTCTGTAATAATTGGTTGTTTCTGAATATTTGTCATACCACACTGCTTTTTCAAAATGGTCTATATAATCATCCTGATAATCACTGAGCACAGCACTGTACTGGTCTTCAGTCAGTATTTCTTTAAGTTCTGTAAATGCGGTATCACTGTCAACATCCTGTACTTCTGCCTGAACACTGGTGCCAAGGTTATTCCCTGAATATATTATCTTTTGCTCTCCTGCTGAACACCGTCCACCTTTATCTACTGTGAAATAAACATACTTTTCTACTTTATAATCATTTGTTACTGAACCACTCTGATAATAAAATGCCCCATTATCAAATTCATCTGTATCAGTTTTTTCCTCTCCTGTTGCATAAGATACTATGAATATTGGTTCTATGATAAACATTAAATTACTATTTCTTTTAAACTCACTTGCTACTGATTCTCCCCAATAGTCATACAATAATTTCATTAATTCTTCACCAGTGTTTTCTTTGAGTTTATCATTGGTATCTTTTGTTCTCGATACAACTTTATTATTACTTTCATCATAAATGTAATGTGCATAATAATATTTGTCCCCATCAAATTCAAAGGGATAATCAAAACTCACTTCCAGTTCATCTAAACTATCAATTTCTCCAAAAGCTGTAGTCGTATCAATATCATCTGCTTCTACATTGTTATACATATCCTGTACCTCTTGTGAGTATCCTAAAAAGTCTATTGCCTTTTTTCCTTGGAATACTTCACTTTCCAATATGTTATCACTGGATTTATCATAGATGTAACATCTGACTCCTTCCACACTATATCCTCCAAATTTTGCTTCCGGATTACTTGAAGGATTGCTAAACACTGTACTGCTACCTGTATTAATTCCACCTATCTGTCCTGCATAAACTCCAACCGGTATGGATGTTATTACCATTGCTATTACTAACAAAACTGCTAATAATTTAAAAACTTTTGTTTTCTGTATTCTTTCCATTGTTACTCTCCCTTCATTAAACCTGTATTTTTGTTAAACTATCTCATGTTATATCCACCAACTCCATTTCCCTCAAGAGTACCACCTGATGACAATTCTTTTTTTACCCTGCCACTTGAACTTGATGAATTTTCACTTGATGAACTTCCACTTGAACTGCTTCCTGATGATGAACTGCTGCTACTTGAGGATGAACTGCTTCCTGTGGAATTTACTCCACCTATCTGTCTGCTTCCATTATTCCTCTCTGCTATGGATGCCCTTGCTGCCTGTCTTGCTTCTTCCATTTGTCTTGATTCCTCTGCCTCATCTGCTTCTTGGGCTTCCTTTTTTATACTCTCTATCTCTCCTTTACTCTCTGTTTCTTCTATCTGTTCTATATATTCTTCTGTACTGATATATTCTAACTGTCCTATTTCCTTTTTCACTTCCTCCTTTACCTCAACTTCTTTCTGTCTT
>ERZ859817.1079-NODE-1079-length-11786-cov-2.185747_pt1 | contig 11786 bp, 9 predicted proteins | sample MGYA00509986_ERZ859817 | MGnify/ENA primary metagenome ERZ859817 (study PRJEB30046, sample SAMN00715155) | human gut metagenome | study: EMG produced TPA metagenomics assembly of the A metagenome-wide association study of gut microbiota in type 2...
GAAACAAATCGCTGTGCGAAAAATCAGCACATCAGTGTGATTTTTCACATGAATCTCCATTCCGCAGCCATTTTAATGTTGTCTGAATAACTTAAAGATAACTTTAACTTTAAAGATAGTATATCGTGCAGAAAAGATAACGTCAAGAAGGAAAATAAAAAATTTCATGTTGATTTTACATACTTTTCATACAAAAAGGATAGCGGGTCAGACCGTTTCCCATTTACAATGAATGTAAAGGGAGGCGGTTTTTTGACATTTGAAGAAATAAAAAATAATGAAGAAATCAATGAATTTATAAATAAGGGAAATTATAATCTGGGACTTTTGGGATATACTGACCATTCACAGATTCACTGTTCCATTGTAGCTGATACAGCGGCGATGATTCTTAAAAAATTTGGATATTCTGAGCATGACATAGAACTGGCAAAGATTGCAGGGTATATGCATGATATCGGAAATGCAATTAACAGGACACATCATGCAGAATATGGAGGGTTACTTGCTGATGGAATATTGAAAAAAACGGACATGAACATTAAGGACAGAATAACGATTGTTTCAGCAATTTCTAATCATGATGAATCGACAGGAGGTGCGGTTGATTTAGTTTCAGCGGCACTCATTATTGCTGATAAGACAGATGTCAGGCGTGACAGGGTAAGGAGCGAAAAGGGAAAGGCTGCATTTGATATACATGACAGGGTTAATTATGCGGTCACTCAGCATAAATTGAAAGTTAATGTAGATAAGAAAACAATTTCACTTAATCTGCAGATTGATACAAAGATATGTTCAATGTATGAGTATTTTGAAATATTTCTTGGAAGAATGATGATGTGCAGAGGTGCAGCGGATATGCTTGGGGCAACATTTAAGCTTATGGCAAATGGTTCAAAGGTGTTGTAATAATTATCTTATACTAAGAAAGGATTTTTTATGAAAAAATATTATGTGCTGGATACTAACATTTTGCTTCAAAGTCCTAATGCAATATATGGTTTTGAAGATAATACAGTTGTTATTACTGGAACTACGCTTCAGGAGCTGGATTCCAAGAAAAATCTTGATGGAGAGATTGGATATAATGCGCGTCAGGTAGCAAGAATACTGGAAGATATAAGAAACAGGGGGAATCTTATAAAGGGAGTAAAGCTGAAAGAAACAGGTGGAAAACTGATATTTGAGCCAAATGAAGTTTCGCAGGAAAATCTGCCAGAGGGGTTTGACATTAAGAAACCGGATAACCGTATTATCAGTTCATGTATTGGGATTGCAAGAAAGAAAAAGAGAGCGGTTATCCTTGTTACTAATGACATTATGATGAGAATTGCGGCTGCCGTATGTGGAGTTGAAGTTCAGGAGTATAAGAATGACCGGATAAAAGAATCGGCATATATGGGGTATCGGGAAATTGAAACCACAAGGGAAATTATTGATGGAACATATAAGAAGCAGAGCCTTGATCCTGAGATTTTTGCAGATGAGAAGCCTTTTGTACCAAATGAATATATAACACTTACAGACGGCAGTGCATCAGCATTATGTGTATATAGAGACAATTGTATCAGACTGCTGAAAGATATGACTGCATTTGGAATAAGACCACAAAACCGGCTTCAGAGATTTGCACTTGATGCACTTTTAGCACCGGCAGAGGAGATACCGCTCGTAATACTCAGAGGACCTGCCGGAACTGCAAAGACTTTTTTATCGATGGCAGCGGCACTTGATAAGACGTATACTGATGAATTCTCAAGACAGATTGGTAGTACATCATATGACAAAATATATATAGGGCGTGCAAATGTATCAAGTGATGAAGCATTTGGCTTTCTTCCTGGAGAACTTGAAGATAAGACAAGACCATTGCTGGGCTGTTTTTATTCAAATCTTGAGGATTTACTTAGGAAGGGAAATCATGAAGAAGATATACAGATACAGATGCAGATAGATGATATGATGGAAACGGGATTATTGAGGGTATTCCCATTAGCTTATATAAGGGGAATGAGCATAAAAAACAGTTTTATAATATGTGATGAAGCACAGAATATAGGCAGGTCCCTTATAAGGGATATTGTTACACGGTGTGGTCAAGGTTCAAAATTAGTAGTTCTTGGTGATACGAATCAGATTGATGTTCCGTTTCTGGATAAAACAAATTCAGGACTTACATATCTTGCGCATAATATGAAGGGAAGTACTAAATGTGCACAGATAACATTTACAGAGAAAGAATCTGTTCGTAGTGCACTTGCAACAGAGGCACTCAGCAGATTGGATTAGAAGTCTGTCTTTGTGCAGTATCCGGAAGCGTACAGTCATGGGTCAAGGGGCTGGGGCTGTAGAATTTAATAAAAGATTATAATAAAATTCCCGCAGTGCGAAGTTATTTGGCATAGCGGGAATTTTTATATATTTGTGTTGTGGTGATAATTGTTATTGCTAAAAAATATTATATATATATTGACTTTTGTATATACTATGTATATTATTTTTAGGAGAATACTATGCAAACTATATTAAAAGAACGGTTGGAGTCACAATGAGAAAAAAGGTAATTACATCGGCTGTAATAATTTTAATCTTATCAATTATATTATTACTAATAAATCATTATAAAGGACACAATTCGATCGCAGCACCTGAGATTACGCTTGTTTATGCGGAAAATCAGGTTGAGGATTATCCGACGACAAAGGGTGCTTACGAATTTGCACGCCTTGTTAATGAAAGAACGAACGGAAGAATTAAGATTGTTGTAAAATGCAATGGAGAACTGGGGGACGAAAAGTCAGTTATTGAACAGCTAAAGTTTGGAGGAATTGATTTTTCGAGAGTATCCATATCATCTATATCAGATGATATTCCGGCATTAAAAGTAATCCAGATGCCGTTTTTATATTCAGATGCACAGGAAATGCTGGATGTATTGAATGGAAAAGAGGGAACTCAGTTCGTAGATGCAGTCCGGGAAAGTAATCTTGGTGTAAGAGCATTATCATGGTATGATGCAGGCGCACGAAGTTTTTATTCTGTAAAGCCGGTTACGGCAATGCAGGATTTGCAGGGTTTAAATATAAGAGTACAGGAATCAGAGCTTATGTCAGAAACGATAGAAATGCTTGGCGCGAATCCGGTGAAAATGACCTATTCAGAAGTTTATAAGGGGCTTCAGACCGGAAAAATAGATGGTGCAGAAAACAGTCTTGTGACATATACCTATTCTAAACATTATGAACAGGCTAAGTACTGTCTGATTGATGAGCATACAAGAATTCCGGAAGTGCAGCTAATATCCCGGTATACATGGGATAAATTATCAGATGAAGACAAGGCAATTATATCAGAATGTGCAAAAGAATCGGCTGTTTATGAAAGAGATATCTGGAAGAATACAGAGGAAGCTGCGGTAAAGATGATTGAAGATAAAGATATAACGGTAACGAAAGTAAGTGATGAAGAAAAGCAGAATCTAAGAAAAAAGCTGCAGCCTATATATGATAAATATTGTTCAAACTATATTGATATAATTAAAGAAATTGAAAAAAATCAGGAGTGACTATGTCTTTAAAAAGAAAATTCCAATATGTATATACAATAAGCAGTGCGGTGATTGCAGCAGCACTTGTACTGGGAATATTGCTTTCTGTAAAAGGAATGGACATGCTGACCAATACCCTGGATAATAATGAAAAAGCAATAGAACTGTATAGAGCTGTAACGAAGGAACATAATACATTAAAATTATATTTCGAGGATGCACAGACGATATTGCCTGAACAGATTGATGAAGTCAGGAATGATACAAAAAGGATTCTGAAAAAAATCCCGGCAGATTATAATGGTATGAATGAGGAACAGTATATTGTTATCCAGTCTATACATAATACATATGACAGCTATGATACGATATACCGCAGTATTACAGAGTCGAATCTTAGTGAAAAAGAGTATAGAAATGCGATAGATAACTGTTATAAAGCACAGAATTACTTGGAAGATTATGTGAAAAAATATGAAAGCATAACCGTATCGTTAGGAAATGAGCAGTATAACGGACAGAAAAAGCTATTCTATATAATACCGGTGATCTGTATTATTATTGCATTTGTAGTAATTGTATTGTTTATATGGATAAGGCTTTTTATGAGCCGGAGCATCGTAAAACCAATTTTAATGCTGTCGGATGAAGCGAGAAGAATAAGCATGAATGATTATTCCGGTGATGATATCATAATAAAAGGTGATGATGAAATATCACTTCTGATTAAGGAATTCACAGAGATGAAACATTCAACAAAGAATTATATCGTTACGCTTAAAGAAAAACATAAAGTTGAACAGCAGCTTGAGCATATGCGTTTTGAAATGCTCAAAAACCAGATTAATCCACATTTTCTTTTTAATACATTAAATCTGATTGCAGGAACGGCAGAAATTGAAGATGCCGTAACAACGGAAAAGATGATAAATACGTTGAGCCGTCTTTTCAGATATAATCTTAAAACGCAGACTTCCATTATGCCGTTGGAGCAGGAAGTAAAAATAATGGATGATTATATGTATTTACAGCAGATGAGATTCGGGCAAAGAATAAAATATATGTGTGATGTTGATAAAGAATGTATGGATGAGCTTGTACCGGCATTTGTCTTACAGCCGCTTATTGAAAATGCAATCATACACGGCTTGTCCTCCTCATCTAAAGGTGGTCTTATCTATGTAAGATGTTTTAAGAAAGAGGATAAAATGTGGCTGTCCGTTGCAGATACGGGGATTGGAATTGAAAGAGATAAATTGAAAAATATCAGAAGATATATTGATAATATATTTTTATCACCGGATACCAAACCGGCTGCAGCTGCTGAAAATGACAATAAAAGTGATGCGGATAACGGAATAAAGAGAAAAACCGTAGGAGTTGGCATAGGAAATATTGCGTACAGAATAAAAGGCATGTACAATAACAGCGGTATCAAAATTTATAGTGTAAAAGAACGCGGAACAGTGATACAGATATTTTTTGATAACTATAGTAAATGATATTCGGTGGGGAAAGACGGATGTATAGGGTATTATTAGTTGATGATGAACAGATTGAACGTATGGCGCTGGCTAAAAAAATAGACAGATATTACGGAGATAAGGTGGAGATATACCACGCTGTAAATGGAAGAGAAGCGGTTGCCATGTGCGGCGAACAAAAGAATGATATTGTTATTATGGATATATCCATGCCTGAAATGAATGGTGTAATGGCGGCGAAATATATAAGGAAAATGGACGATCAGTGTTCAATCATATTCCTGAGTGCGTATGATGACTTTGAATATGCAAGAAATGCAATTAAAGTCAGGGCTTTGGATTATCTGTTAAAACCCTGCGATATGAATGATTTGCTGGCGGTGATGGATACGGCACTGCAAAAGCTTGATAAAGAAAATGCTTTTAATGGAAATAGTATCTCTGGGAAAGAACAGAATAAAGAAACACAAATAGACGGAAGCAACTATAATAATGTCAGAGAAAACAGACCCAAAAGAACAGATAATGTAAGGAATTCTGATGAGCAGACAACAATTAAATACTTAAAAGAGTATGTGGAAAATAATTATATATATGATATATCCATGCAGGAAGCCGCAGAAGAAATGGGATATTCAGATGCATATTTCAGCAAATTGTTTAAACAATATTTTAATCAGAATTTTACGGCATATCTTACAGAGTATAGAATAAAAAAAGCAAAGGAACTGCTTAGCAATACCAATCATAGCATTAAAGACATAAGCAGAATGGTAGGATACACGGATTCCAATTATTTTGCCAAAATATTTAAACGGTTAGTCGGAGAAATTCCTTCAAAGTATCGTGAAAATTTAACAGAAAATGAATGAAAAGCACAGCTCTTTCCGGATGTCATTAGATAAATAGGATTTCCGGTGGGGCTGTTTTTATTTTGTATATAGTAAAACTGCACAATATAATTGAGTATAAACTGTGAAATATATCATGTTATGACAAAAAAATCTCCTCCAATGACAAACATTTACGGTATTAAAACCAAAACGATGCTTTTATTATATAAATATAGAATAAAACCGGTTATAAAGCAGAGGTTATTCAGTAATTTGGCTTTAATAGGTGTCAAAAACAAAAGGAGGAAACAGATGATTAAAACAATAATGAAACGATGTGCTGTACTGATGTTATGTATGGTTATGACCGTTGGATTATTTGGCTGTAATCTGTCAGTAAATAATGGAAAACGTATCGTAAGAATAGCGATAGCACAGTCGGAAACACATCCGGAATACCTGGGACTTGTTGCATTTAAAGAATATGTTGAGGAAAGACTGGGGGACAAATATGAAGTCCAGATTTTTCCAAACGAATTATTGGGTTCGATACAGAAAACAATAGAGCTTACACAGACAGGAGCGATTGATTTCGCAGTTGCAGGTACAGCGAATCTTGAAACATTTGCAGATGTATATGAAGTGTTTAGTATGCCATATCTTTTCGATTCAGTTGAAAGCTATAAGGCAGTAATGCAGGATACGGATTATATGGAAAATGTATATGAATCAACAGATTCTTCCGGTTTCAGAGTCCTTACATGGTACAATGCCGGAACAAGAAATTTTTATGGTAAGAAAGCGATAAATACACCGGCAGACCTTTCGGGAATGAAGATCAGAGTACAGCAAAGTCCCGCCAGTGTAGCCATGATGCAGGCATTTGGAGCGGCGGCTTCTCCGATGAGTTTCGGTGAAGTATATACAGCAATCCAGCAGGGCGTAATAGATGGGGCTGAAAATAATGAGCTTGCATTAACGAATAATAAACACGGTGAGGTTGCCAAGTATTACACGTATAATATGCACCAGATTATACCGGATATGCTTGTTGGAAATCTGAAATTTATTCAGGGACTTGATGAAGATGAATTAAAGGTGTTTAAGGAAGCAGCCTTAAAGTCTACAGAGGTTGAACTTACAGAGTGGGACAAGTGCGTTGAGGAGGCTAAAAATACAGCCCATAATGAGATGGGTGTGGAATTCATATATCCGGACATTACACTTTTTAAAGATAAAGTTAAAAATATGCAGCAGGATATGATTCAGAAAAATCCTTCGATTGTTGATATATACAATCATATTCAGGAAGTAAATAAACGCATAGGGGAGGAAAAGTAATGGCTATATTAGATAATATAAGAAATGTCATGAATAAAGTAATCAGAATTATATGTATAGTACTTTTTGCATTCATGGTTATTATTGGAACGTACCAGATACTTGTAAGATACATTTTCAATAGTCCAAGTACTGTATCGGAAGAACTTCTGACGTATTCATTTACGTGGATGTCTTTATTTGCAGCCGCCTATGTGTCTGGAAAAAGAGAACATATGAGAATGGGGTTTCTTGCAGATAAGTTAAGTGGAAAGAATTTAACAATACTTAATGTTGTAATTGAAATTATAACAATTGCATTTGCATTGATAGTAATGGTCTATGGAGGTATATCCATTACAAGTCTGTCGATGACTCAGAAGACAGCATCTCTTGGTATTCCAATGGGATATATATATATTGTTATTCCCATAACAGGAATTGTTATTGCAGTGTATGGCATATTAAATGTGACAGATCTTATCAGGAAAGGAGAAAATGTATGAATATAGCATGGTTATCAGGTCTTATTATATTAGTGATTCTTGTTATAATGCTTATAGCAGGAGCGCCGATTGCAATATCACTTGCAGTTTCATCAATATGTGCAATCCTTCCGGTATTGTCAACCGAACCGGCACTTGTAACCGGTGCGCAGAGAATATTTTCGGGAATATCAGTATTTAATCTGATAGCGATTCCATTTTTTATTCTTGCCGGTAACATCATGAATAAAGGTGGAATTGCCATAAAACTTATTAACTTTGCAAAGATATTTACAGGAAGAATACCGGGTTCGCTTGCACATACAAATGTTGTGGCAAATATGCTTTTTGGTGCGATATCAGGTTCGGGTACGGCAGCAGCTTCGGCAATGGGTGCTATTATAGGACCGGTTGAAGAAGAAGAAGGGTATGATAAGAATTTTTCAGCAGCCGTAAATATCGCCACAGCACCGACAGGCTTGCTGATACCACCTAGCAATGTAATGATTACATTTGCGATGGTCAGCGGTGGAACTTCAATAGCCGCACTTTTTATGGCAGGTTATATTCCGGGGATTCTCTGGGGACTTGCATGTATGGTAGTAATCTATATATATGCAAAGAAAAGAGGATATACAAGCAGTAAACGATATGCACTCAAGGAAAAAACTAAAATAATACTTGAAGCATTGCCGTGTCTTCTTATGATTATTATCGTTATCGGCGGTATTATTGGTGGTATTTTCACGGCAACCGAGGGTGCAGTCGTTGCAGTTGTATATAGTCTTATACTTTCACTTGTATTTTATAAGTCTATTAAAGTAAGTGAACTTCCTAAGCTTCTTATGGACAGCGCAGAAATGACAGGAATCATCATATTCCTTATCGGTGTATCAAGCATAATGTCATGGGTTATGGCATTTACAGGCATACCGGCAGCGATATCGGGAGTAATGCTTGGTATCAGCAGTAACAAGTATGTTATTCTGCTCATAATAAATGTTATTCTTCTTATTGTCGGAACATTTATGGATATGACACCTGCCTGCCTTATATTCACCCCGATCTTCCTTCCGATATGTCAGGCAGTCGGTATGAATACCATTCATTTCGGTATTATGATGATATTCAACTTATGTATCGGAACAATCACACCTCCGGTTGGAACAACGCTTTTCGTAGGTGTTAAGGTCGGTAAGACAAAGATAGAAGATGTTATAAAGCCTTTGCTTTATTATTTCGCGGCAATATTTATTGTCCTTTTACTTGTAACTTATATACCGGCTATTTCATTATGGCTTCCGGGATTATTGGGTTATGTAAAGTAGCGCTTATGTAAAATATCCCCATTCACAGAGTTTATATAATCTGTGAATGGGGATGTTTTTTATATGGGGATTTTCAATAATTTAAAATAAATTTTTTATATAAACATGCGGATAAATGTTTTCCACAAGAGACAAAGTGTGGAAATTGTGATATGATAAGTATAGAAAATATTGTAATTTGGCAATAAGCCGGCTTAGAATTGGGGGTTCATATGATAAACAGACAGAAGCTGTCCGCGGCACTTGAGGAATATAAAAAAGATTTTGACAGTGAGTGGCAGGACGAAAAATACAAGTGGCAGGCAGTAAAATGTTTTCAGGATAACTGGGATATCGATGCAGGGGATTTTGCATCAATGCTAGCAAAATCACTGGAAAAAACGGCGAATCTGCTGGCATCAATGAATAATTTTCCGAAAAAAATGATACTACAGTACACAGGGGAAGAAGCGGAAACGGTCAGGGCGATGTTTCTGCGCCTTTATGATGAATCCAAGGAAGTGACAGGACGCATTTTGCGGTTCCAGTCCGATGCTCAGGAACTTTGTGAACGTTTATCGCCGGGATATGTGCACTATCAGCGTCCTATGGCAATTACGGCATATCTGTGGCTTAAATACCCGCAAAAATATGAAATGTATAAATACAGTGTCAGTAAGGCGGCGGCAGAATATCTTGAAAATCCGTATAAGCCGGTAAAAGGACATACCGAGGAAAACATCAAAGAAAATACTAAAATGATTGATGAGATTCAAAGGGCTGTAATACAGGATACGGAACTGACGGCGATGTATGAAGCGAAGCTTGATACAGAGTGCTGCCCGGACAAAAGTTACAGAATGATTGCCGCAGATGTTTTATACTATATAGCAGGCAGGCTTTCCAGAAAGGAAAAGCAGGCACAGGAAAAATGGATTGGTACAGATTATAATCCGGGGATATCAGCAGAAAAATGGGAAGAATTGTTTGAAAATGAGAAAATTTTTAATCAGACGAGCTGGGAAATTTTATACCGTTTTTTGGATTACGGCGGCATGGCAACGTGTAAGCAGCTTGCGGTTCAATACGGGGGAACAGCCAATTTTTATAACAGCGGGGCAACGGCACTGGCAAAAAGAGTGTCAGAGTATCTGAATCTGGATACAGAACAAAAGGAAAAAGACGGGACAAAGCGGTACTGGACAATCCTTTTTGTCGGAAGAAATGCGGAAAACAGCGAGGACGGTGTCTTTGTCTGGAAACTGCGTGACGAATTAAAGGCAGCACTTAGAAATGTGGATTTTTCAGACACGCAGTTATATGCGGAACGCTCCGATATGGATACAAACGGTACCAACTACTGGTGGCTCAATGCCAATCCGAAAATCTGGAGCTTTGCGGACATTGATGTGGGTGAAGAACAAAATTACACCATGTACAACGAGAACGGCAATAAGAGAAGAATTTTTCAAAATTTTCTGGCGGCAAAGGAGGGCGATGTTATTATCGGATATGAGTCGTATCCGGTCAAAAAAATCGTTGCACTGTGCAGGATTACAAAATGCAATGATGGCGAAAATCTGTATTTTGAAAAAACACAAGAACTGACAGCACCGATTGATTATGCAGTGTTGAAAGAAGCACCGCAGCTTGAAAAAATGGAATATTTTATGAATCCGCAGGGAAGCTTATTTAAGCTGACAAAGGGACAATACCATTTATTATGGATATAATCCGTGAGGAGAATCAGAAAAATCCGATTGCCGCCGGTGAAAAATTCACACCGTATACCAAGGACGATTTTTTGTCAGAGGTTTATATGACATCGGAAAAATATGATGCCTTAAAAGGACTGCTGTATAACAAAAAGAATATTATTCTGCAGGGTGCGCCGGGGGTCGGAAAAACATTTGCGGCGAAAAGACTGGCATATTCGGTCATGGGTGAAAAAGACGATTCAAGAGTGGAACTGATACAGTTTCATCAGAATTATTCCTATGAAGATTTTATTATGGGCTATAAGCCGTCAGGACAGGGGTATGAACTGCAGACAGGCATTTTTTATAAATTCTGTCAGAAGGCGGCAAATAATCCGGAAAAACCGTACTTTTTCATTATTGATGAAATTAACCGCGGAAATATGAGTAAGATTTTCGGGGAACTGCTCATGCTGATTGAAAAGGATTACAGAGGGAAAAAGCTGATACTGGCATACAGCGGCAAGCCGTTTTCTGTGCCGAAAAACATTTATATTATAGGTATGATGAATACGGCGGACCGTAGCCTGGCACTGATTGATTATGCACTCAGGAGAAGATTCAGCTTTTTTGCGATGGAGCCGGGTTTTCAGACGGAGGGCTTTCAGGCATATATGAAAAAGCTTGACAACGACACTTTTACGGCATTGATTGAAAAGATACAGGAGTTAAACCGCGAGATTACAAAAGATGCGTCACTGGGGGCAGGCTTTTGTATCGGACACAGCTATTTCTGCGGACAGGTGGAGTGCAGTCAGGTATGGATGCAGTTGGTGGTGGAGTATGACATTTTACCAATGCTTGAGGAATACTGGTTTGATGAGCCGTCTAAAATTCAGAAATGGCAGAATGTGTTAAGAGGGGTATTCAATGACGAATGATAAGGGCATTTTAATCAAAAATATTTATTATATGCTGACTTATGCGTTCCAGACTCTTCGGCGGTCTGATTTTGACACGGTAGCGGCGGAGAAATTTGAAAATATCCACGACCTGTTTGCCGCAATTCTGGGAAAGGGCGTGGCATATCAGCTAAAGCAGGGATTATAC
>ERZ859817.1083-NODE-1083-length-11739-cov-1.305204_pt1 | contig 11739 bp, 13 predicted proteins | sample MGYA00509986_ERZ859817 | MGnify/ENA primary metagenome ERZ859817 (study PRJEB30046, sample SAMN00715155) | human gut metagenome | study: EMG produced TPA metagenomics assembly of the A metagenome-wide association study of gut microbiota in type 2...
AACCGCCATTTCTTTTAACAATTTTTCATTCTGTTCCTCTAATAATTCAATTTTTCTTTTTTGTGCGATATTTCCTATGTAACGCTTTGGACTCACCATACCTGCCTGCTGTTCCACCGCCCGGTCTAACAAAGCTCGCACTTCTTCGTTTTTGTAAAAAAATCCTCTTGATAAACCTGTCTGCTCTATCAGCTTTGTTACAGTGACTTTTTCACCATTTTCCAACATTTTATAGATTTCTTTCTTCGCTGTGTCAATTTTTCTCTTATTTCTCTTCTTATTTACAGCTAACATCGTATCGTACTTGTTCATATTCCTCGCCCCATCCATCTAAATTTTCCAGAATCAGCTGCGATAACCTTTCTCGCACTTTCCTTGTTTCATCCGCCAGGATCTGATTACTCATTTTACGATAATATTTTACATTGTGAACGCTGCTGTGTCCCAGTAGTCTTGCGATTGTCCAATCATCCAGATGCATTTCTGTCAGCTTCACGCCATAGTAATGACGGTACATATGTGTTCCGAAACCGAATAATCTTCCATAATCATCCCGTAAATCTTTCTCCCGTATCATCTGCACAACCTGTGTCTGTATCCTATTATATTGTGCCGGTAAAGACGGATCGGAGTCACTCACAAAAATGTATTCTGTCTCTCCCCATTTTTTCTTTGTATATTGTATGGATCGCTCAATCAGTATTGCTATTTCTTCGCTGACAGGTTTTTCATATGGGTGCGTTTTCATCTGCCGGATATGAACCACTCTGTCTCCCGGTTGCCCTCTAAGGCAATCAGTCCGAAGTGTAAGTGTGTCAGAGATTCGTGTTCCAAGCATCTGATGTAGGATCATTAGCCTGGCTATCTGCTCATTCATTTTTACAATTTCTGCATTCAGTCTTTTTAATTCTTCATCAGAATAGGTTCTGAATTCTGCCCTTGCAGTCGGTGGAATATCTCTGTTAATGATCAGATTTTCCAAAATAGGATACTTATAAGTTTTTCCAACTGCTTCCAGCAATGCCCGCAATCTTGTGATTTCCCCATGCAGTGACTTCGTTCTTGTTCTGTCCGTTTTCAGATGGATCAGGTATTCCTCAAAGATGTCTCTGTCTAATTCTCCCAGCGATTGCATTTTGGGATGCTTCTTATGTAAATATTCTGTTAATCGTTTCCCTGCTGTAATCCCCTTTGTAACCGTAGCGATTGCTTCCTTCTGAAGCAGTAAATAAATTCCTTTTTTTATTTCATTCCTCATATCCGGCTGCCGGATATTTGTAAAATTCAATGTTTTCACTTTCTTGATCGGATTGTTTTTTATCTCTATGGGAAGTTTCTCCAACTCCCAGATATCTTTTCTGTCTCATCTTCCCAAATATTCGGACAAGTAAAATCCACCATCCGCAGCAAATAAGAAATATTAGGATTTCTTGCAATGCCTTCCTTACTATATACACTTTGGCTTTTTCTGTTTATCTGAATTCCTTCTGTCATCAGCCATCGTTTGAACTGATATTCCCATTTCTCTTTTGACTGCTCCCGCATACTTTTCACACAAACAATTCTGCTATTTAAAAATCTACAGATCTGATTGTAATACACCCGATGCTGGAATGATGTTCCCAGTGTATAAATTCTGGCACTTTCTTTAATGTAGGCACCCCATTCCTTCCGAAGCTGTTGCGTTGGCAGTAAACTCAGATCAAAGTATGGCTCTCGCCCACACTTTTTACGTTCCTCTTCACTGGCTTCCTGATAACATGCTAAGTCTTTGAAGTAAATTCTCTGTCCTGACATTTCTGAATCAATAAAATCCAACATATGCAGAAAGTATAAAACGATAGGTGTTCGTTCTCTCCAGTTTTTATTTTTATTGGATTCTCGGTATGCCTTCAATCCTTGTGCGCTAACCCAGCTTTCAAACTGCTGTCCCCATACTGCTTTCGTCTGAACCTTCATACTGTCTACCGACAGGTGATTCATAAATTCACATACCCGTTTAAAATATACCGTTTCCTGGCGGACGCTGCTCAGAGATTTCACTTCTCCACAATGCTTGATATAGAATGTCCATTCTTCTTGAAGTTTTAAAGTTGGCAGTTTTCCTATTTCAAAAGATAGTTTACTGGTACATTTTTTCCGCTGTTCTTCAGTTGCTTTCTGGTAGCATTGTAGTGTCCTTATGTCTATGACTTCCTCCATGCTTCCACCTCTCTTTCAATCCAACAGACAGCGAATTGTCTGTTTCCTTAAAATATGCTTTGCTTGCTTCATCAATCCAGCGTGGCATATAATCAATGTATTGCTGCGTCATTTCTTCGTAAGCATGTCCTAGATAATCCCTTACACTTTGAAGCGGAACTCCCTCATCATAAAATACGGTAGCTAATGTATGCCGATACCCATGTGCCTGGAATATATACGTTCCATCTCCTATTTGGTATGTTTCACATAACTTTTTCATCCGTTCCCGGAAGGTAGAGCTGCAAAATGCACCGCCCTTTTTATTTTGGAATACATAATCCTCCGGCTTTCTCCGTTTCTTTTTGATATATACCTGCATCAGCCTGTATAACACTTCCGGTATAGGAATCCGTTTGTAATTCCTCATTTTCACCTGATAAATCTGCATCCAGTAATCATCGTCCTGTCTGTAATACTCTTTTGCCTTGATCGTACAAACTTCACTGATTCGCATCCCCACTGCCCAAAGATGTAGGTACATCAACCGGATATCTTCCGGAAAATATTGCAGATTCTTCAAGATTTCCTTAGAAATCACTTCATCTACCGAACGGTCATGATGCCTGTATATTTCTGTCTTTAAGTAATATCTTTATGAAAAGGAATTCTTTTAACCTGGTATCGTGTCAGCAGATATTGGTAAAAATGATCGACTGCTTTCACATAGCGGTTGAACGTATTGGGATGCAGCTTCTTTTCTCCTATATATTTAAAGAAACGATCAATGTTTTCTCCTGTCAGTTTTCTGGCATCTTCAAATTCTGTTTCATTATAATAAGCCAGAAAACTCTGTATATAATGAGCTTCTTCCCGAAGACTGCTCAGAGACAATGTAGATAACCCAATCCCATACTTCATATATTCTTGAAATAATCTTCTATTCTGCAAATGTCTTACCGTTTGAAAAGTAACTGTCCGCACCATATTGCTCTGGTTCACTCTTTCTTTTTCAAAGCAGAATCTGGAAAGATACCACACATTTGCATTCCAATTGGTTTCTTTCGCTTCTGTAAATAGCACTTCTCTACAGTAATCAATGATGCGATTTGGCTTTTTCTTCCGTTCTATCAGATATTGCCGAAATGCGACCTCTTCTTCGGCTTCCAGATATTCAATATCCTCAATCCCTCTTTCAGAACAAAAGTTATAAAAATATCGCAGATGTCCTAATTTTTCTACCCTGTAATCGTTACTATAATCATCGGTAATCAATTTCTGCAGGCTCTGAAAAATCTGCCTTTTCATCCGTTCCGGACTTTTCTGTTGAAAATCCCATATCAATGCTTTTTTATCTGTACTTTTGTTAAATCTGGAAGCTATTTCCTGATCTGGATAATATAGAAGAAACCATATTTTATTTTCATATAGTATCTTCTGGTTTCTTCCCAGCAATGTATTTGCTTTTTCTCGGATTGCATGGCGTTTGATCCAATCAAATCCTGTCAGATATTTCACCTTCGTTCCACGAGTCAATTCCGAATTCAACCAGTTCTCATATCCCTGCCGATAGGGATAATCCAACTCTTCTATGTGCCGGATCGCTTTTTCTGTCATGTAGCTTTCCACACTATTCCGGATTGTTCCTGCCACCTCGATACAGGTTTCCAGCTCCTTATGTAATTGGATTTGCTCTTCTTCTGTCAATCTTTGCTGTGATAATCTCCATGCCTGCGTGGAAAGCACTGGCATCTTATATCACCTCGATTCTTTATAATAATTCCTGCACTCCATATAAAGCAGAATGCTTGTTATAAAATTCCGTACTTGCCTGTTTTAGCTTGTCATCCATTAAATTCAGATATCTGGTCGTTGTATCTAAATGTCGATGTCCAAGAGACTGGCTGACAAGTTCCAGCGGCCAGCCGGAATCCCATCTTGCGTTAGCGAAATATCTTCTCAGCATGTGAGGCGTGATCTTAATTCCTGTCTTTTTTTCCATTCGATGGAACATATCATATACGCTTGCCACCTGCATCGGCTTTCCTTCTGTTTCACCTGTAATATTGATAAACAGGTAATTCTGACGCCGAAGGATGTCCCAGTATTCCGAAATATAAAATAGCAGGAAATCATAGGTGTCTGCACTTAACCTGCCTTTCCGTTCCTCTGCATTCTTTGCACGTGCATCGTTAGCATTGTCATCTCGGAAGCAGACACGAACGGAATGATTTTCATAATCAATATCTTTTGTATAATCAATCCCCAGCAATTCACCAATCCGAAATCCCAGTTCTGACGCCATCAGTATTAGCAGTTGATCCCGGCAGTTTGTACACGCTTCTAAAATAGTCACGATCTCATTTTTCTCTGCAGCCCGGACTTCCCGTTCTTCTTCTTTCAAATATCCTGCAAAGGATCGAAACCTTAACCTTCGCTTCACTCCCACACTATTCGCAACATGGATCGTGCCATAAGAGAGTACCTGCAAAGGTCCAAATTGATCTTCTGCCATTTCTAAAAAGGAAAAGAACCCGAACACATTTTTTAGATATGTGTTACAGGTTCTGTTTCTTGGCGTTTTCTTCAGATTTTTTGTATGGTTTCCCGCTTTCAGCCATTGCAGGAAATCTGTGAAATGATTAAATTGTGCTTCATAATCCATCTGGCAGACATCTGTAAATCCCATTTGTCTGCCATCGCAGAAGTTCATATAGTAACAGATGGATCTCGCCAGACTTCCTACGGTGTTTGGAGACTCTTGAGCACGCGTCTTATGTGTTAAAAATCTTGTCGGAAGGAGTTCTATCTCCATTGTTTCCATATTCCGAATGAAGAAATATTTCACTTTTCCATCTCTGATCATTTCTACTTCGTATGCTCTCATATCCATTCACCGTCCTTTCCTCTAACGCTATACACATTATACCCACTTCATGTCAAAACGTCTATTCATCAATACCAACAATCCCTCGCAAAAGGGTTCTAAAACTGTACTAAACTTTCTCTGTTAAACTTGTTTCAGTTTAAGCATAACCAACAATTCCGGCAAACGAATTTCTTCCGACAATTACAGATAATATTCCACGCCCTTCCGGCTGCGGATAAAAGCCTGTACCTCTCTCAATTCTTCTGCCATCTGACAAGTTGGAAGTGCATTCAGCACATCTTCATGATACTTGCCACCTTGTACTGCTCTATTATCTAAAATAGACACTACGCAGGTATCGGTTTCTGTCCGGATGGCTCTTCCAAACCCTTGTCGCAACCGTTTCTGCATATCCGGCACAATGATGGACTGAATATAGGCTTCCAAGGATTCATAGGTTTCTTTCTCCGCCTCGCTGATAGGATCCGGCACTGCAAAAGGCAGTTTCACGATAATCAGTGAAGATACCATATCTCCCGGAAAGTCCACCCCTTCCCAACAGGAGCCGGCTGCGAACAGCACCCCGTTTTCCATAGTCTTAAACCGCAGGATTTCTTCCTGGGAATGCCTCCATACTTCCACCATGGGAAATGGCAGGCTGTCTCTTAAAATCTGGTACACACTTCCCATCAACGTGTAAGAAGTAAACAGCACCAGCGTATGTCCGTAAGTGGAACAGATCAGGGAATGGATATGGTTTGCTATCATCACTGCCTCTTCCCGGCTTCCTCTCCTGCAATGCTCCAGCGTCTTTGGCAAGTATAACAGACAGTTCTTCTCATAGGAAAATGGGGACTCTGCCACATATTCCTGTACCCCTGCCCTTGCTTCCAGCCCGGTGACCTGTCGGGTGCGCAAAAAGTCTGCTCCTGCCTTTAGCGTTCCGCTGGTTAAGATTGCGGATATTTCCTCTTCCCTGTCCCATAACATCTTTTGAAGCAGTTCTGGGATTTCCCGGCTGGCTGCACACAAAATGGGAAGCTGCTCTTTATCCAAATATAGATAACGGACATATTTCTCATCGCTGCTGCAAAAACACTCTAGCACATCCTTCGCCTCTTCCAAACGGTTCCGTATCCACTTTGGAACACTTCGCTCTAATTTTTCTAAAAGGAATTCCAGCATCTCTACACCTTCCCACAGCGAAACTACACTATTCGTTGTATTACGGAATGTTTCCCTGATTCCTTTTCCGATCCGTTGTTCTGTCCAACGACACGCAATGCTTCGCCCATCACTGTCCGAAGGATTCTTGCCTCTTCTTTCTGATGCTCCCGTTCCAGATAATACACCATTTCCCGGATATCATCCATACACAGATTTTTCCCGAACATCTGCTTGGCCGCTTCCGGCAGCTTATGGGCTTCGTCTACAATCAATGTCCGATAATCCGACAATAACGGTTTATATCCTTCTGCTCTATGATACGCATCTGCCAGTAAATAGTTGTGATTGCAGATTAAAATAAATACATCCTGTTTCTTGGCTTCTTCCAGATACCTCTGATAGCGGCACATCTGTCTGCCCGGACATTCCCTTGGGCAGAATTTCGGCACACATACCAGCCTTCTGTCAAATCCACTCAAATCTTTTACCGTATCATATCATAATGTTTCCGCAAAGACAGCAACGCTTCTTTTTGGGCAGCATTCTTCTGTTTATGGCGGATTGCCTCGATTCGTTGTTCCAGCCTGTTGTCACAGACAAAGTGTTCCTTTCCTTTCCGCACCACTGCCCGAAGAGGAGACTGGATCATGCCTTGTTCCAACAGCACCCTGGATAAAAATGGAATATATTCTGTTACTATGGCTTTCTGCAATGCAATGCTGGAAGTGGACACCACCACCGGACGCTGTTCCAACGGATTTCCTCTTCCTGTCAACATAGAATACTTCCGCAATAGTACGCAGGCTACCAGATAAGCGTACGTCTTGCCAATTCCTACCCCTGCGTCACACAGTGCAATTCTTTCTCCCAGCAAGGTATCTAACATTTCATGGCACAAGCGGATCTGTTCTTCCCTGACCGCCAATCCCTGTTCCGGAAGCAGCACCCGGAAAATCTTCTCTACTTCCTGATGCGCCCTCTTTTGATATTCAACTTTGTAAAACATATTGCTTCTTCTTTCCGCATGACGTTAATACCACAAGGATACGGCTGTGGGATTTCCCACAGCCGCATATATCTGATATCAACGACACACTCTTTTTTGATTTCTTATCGTTTTTTCTTTAGCACCGTATTTGTCCTCGACTCCCCGGCTGCCGCACCATATCTATGGCAGGGAACATTACAGGCGGATGCTTCGCTTCGCATCGCTCGCAGATTTTCTGAAAGTCTTGCTGATTACAACTTAGAGTCCATCCTCTTCCTTTTGGGAAGAAATTCGTATCATTATCCCCCGCAGATGATCCTGGCGAAAGACCTGCAAAAGTCCATTCACAGCTATAAGGACTCGCTCAGAATGAGAACAGGCACTGACAGTTTTCTCACGAAATGATCCGCCCTAGTCTTGGTACAGACCTTGTCATAATCCTCCTGCAGTGCTTGTCCCCATCCGTCCTGGCGCTTATACTGTCACGCTTCTATCTTTGGGAACGTACCTGTAATGCTGATATGCGGTTGTCAAAGAACATAAGGTATTTACCCCTTTCATATATATAGCCGATAGGATATGCCATTTTTCTTCACCTTTTTAAATTTTTCATTTTTATTCTCTCAATCTCACTTAATATAAAAGTAAAAAACAGCTAATCCGAAAGTGATATGTACCCAGAATTCTGGGCACATATCAAAAGACTAACTGCTTTATAAGTATAGATATGAAGTTGTTAAACTTTTGAACTTTATTTGCAAAATACCGTTCTTTTACTTCTTATGTTCCTTTATATACTCACCTGACTCCCTAAAACTACCTTTTATTTCTTCATTTAGTTCAGAAAGTATTTCTTTAGCTTCATTTAATGAATCTATTGTTGTATCTTTCCCTTTCTTTGCGTATTCTATTTCTTTTTCTCGAATGCTTTGGCGGTTACACGGTATGTCAAAAAAGTCATAACTAAACAAACTATTCCTATAACCAAGCATCAGTAAAGAGTAATATTAAGCCTATTACTATAGAGGAGTCAACGTATCATGCATGTTATTAACCGTACCGGTGGTAAAGGAAGTTGTTACCGTCGTAAACAAAGCTGATTGTGGAACACCAAAACGTACTTCTTTTCCTTCCATACTTCCCTGGCTCTGGTCTATGCCCATCTCCTGAATCACTGGATTACCTGCCATTTCTGATTGGTAACAAATAGTAAGTCCAATCAGGAAAATAATCGCCATTGCACCAAAGACAACTGCACCCTGACGTCCAAAAATCACTTTCTTTTGGGCTGTTCCCGGCAATACCTGTGCATTCATGGCAACTTTCTCTGCTTTTTTCTCTTTTCTTTTATCATGAAGCATATGTCCAAAAGTAACCACGCAGGCACCCGGCAAGAGCATCATAGATATCATTTCTATAATATTGCTGATTACCGTAGGGTTTTCAAACGGCGTAGTTGAGTTTGCTCCAAAGAATCCACCACCATTCGTTCCCAAATGTTTAATGGATTCCAGAGCTGCTACCGGTCCCACTGCAATATCCTGGAAAGTTCCTTCCAAAGTTTCAATCGTAAAGTTTCCTTGTAACGTCTGTGGTGTCCCCTGGCTTACCAATAATAACCCGACTATAAAAGATGCTGGAATTAAAATTCTAGTCGTAATCCTTACCATATCCTCATAAAAATTTCCAATTTTCTTTCCAGCCAGTCCCCGGCAGAATGCCATACATGCCGCATAACCTGTTGCGGCTGATGTAAACATCATAAAAATAATGACACACATCTGTGCCACATAGGAAAGACCGCTTTCTCCTGAGTAGTGCTGCAGGTTTGTATTCGTCATAAAGCTGATAATCGTATTAAAGGAAAGTGTCGGTTCCATATTAGAAATCCCATTCGGATTCAAAAACAGGATGCTTTGCAGTCTTAAAATTGCATATCCTACAAATACCATAACTGCATTTACCAAGAGCAAGGTCAATGCATATTTCTTCCATCCCATATCTTCGCCCTTAATTCCACAAACTTTATAGATGCAGCGATCAATCGGGTTAAAAACTTTATCCGCAAAAGTCTTTTGTTTTGTTGCGATATGGTACATATATTTTCCCATCGGAATGACCAGTATCACAAAAATCGCAAGTGTCAAAATAATCTGTAACATGTCTTCTCCTCCTAGTTATTTTCACCAGCTCTTTACAATTTTTCTGGATTTATCAATGCATACACCAGATAAATCCCAACTCCGGCAATCATAACACCTAAAACAATCATATCCATTTTGATTTCATCCTCCTATTTTTCTTTTGGTTTAATCTGCCAGTCGCAAAAATCTGCAAACGCCTTCACCAAACCAAAACATCCTAATAAAATTGCTATCATCAATACATCCATCATAGCTTCCTTCCTCCTTGATCTATTATTTTATGTTATAAAGAATTCTTCGAATTCATAAACATCCTTCTTGTTTGTAATTTCTATCTATAATCCTTTACAACTTTTCCATGCATTATCATAGTCCTTTTTCTCTTAATATGGCATAAATCATTCGAACCACAGTTTAAGATACAATAAAGATTAGATCCATCCAAAAAGCAATGACATTGGAAAAGCAAAAACAATTGTAATCGCACAAACAGCACATAACACGATCAAAGGCATTCCTACAAAGATGGAAAAAAATCCAAGTACAGGATGATGCCACAAAAATTTTTCTGCACGAACTTCAAAATCATATTCACACTTTTTAATCGCTTTTATAATACTCACATCATTCACCTCATTTCCTTTTGCATATCAAGAATACCTCAGAATATATTAAATAGGGGAAAGCATATTTCCTTTTATATTAAAATTCCATAAGAAATAGAAAATGCTGCTCCCGAAGTGGTCCAAGAGATTGTTGGAGTACTAACAAAGCATCAAAAAAGAGCTGTTCACTAATTTCTTAGCTTGCAGCTCTTGGTTTCCTTACAAAATCACGTATTCACTTATTCATCTGCTTCACCTGAAATCTCTGATTCTTCTCCTTCGCTCTCCGTCGAATCATCTTCTGATTCCATTTCATATGAATCTATTTCCTCGGTAGGCTCTGCTGGTTCGTCTGAAATATCTTGTGTATCTGACTCATGTTCCTCAACTTGAGATTCTGGTTCATTTATTGTATCCAGCTCATCTGATTCCTTTGACTCACCAACTTCTTCTAATTTCTCTCCCGAAGCAGATTCTTCTTGTTCCTCATTCCTTTCTTTTTGCGGTTCTAAAATATCCTCATTCTGCTCGTCATCACGATCCGCATTCTCTTCTTTTTCAAGATCATCCGCATCTTCGTAATCAGATAACTTTTGCTGAATCATTTCTTTTAATGCTTGATCTGTCATAGAGCAAGGATTCTTTTCCAGCAATTCCAATACTTCTTCTTCCGTGGCTTCATTTACCACTTTATGGAAATTCTCTCCAGCTAATATCTGCTCCGCCAAATAAATTCCCAACTCTTGCCTGCTTTTTTCGCATTTTCAACATCCTCTTTATCGCCTGCTAAATAAAGCAAATGATCTGTACCAAATGTTTTTTCCAGGCGTCTCTGTAATGCTGCACGTTCTTCTTCAGATTCATCCTCCAAAAAGGCATATCCCACAATAATAGTTTCTTTTTTATCAGCTTCTATCAATTAAATCGTAACTCATATCCAAAAAATCTAAAATCTTCGCTTCACTTACAGTTCCGTCCATCAGCATCGTAATCCAATGTTCCTTATTCATATGATATCCTGGAAGAAAACCATAGGTCTCTATCAAAACTCCAACCATATCCGGTTCACACTTCACATTAATAATATCTACCGTGCCCTCTCCTTCTAGTTCTAACTTAGATTTTTTAACCTGCATCAACACTGCATACCATTTCCCGTTTTTATGACGAAGTACCGCACTTTCTGGGGATTCTTTCCAAAGATATTCCGGTACTGTTCCATATTGTTTTTTTACATATTCAAATACATCTTTACGATCCATCAGTTTCACTTCCTAATCATACTTATTTATTTTTATATTTTAAAGCACTCCTTTTATTCCTAGAGTTCTACATTTTCTTTTTCATATGTCTGCTTTTCAAACCACTTCTGAAATTCCAAAGCCCACGACTCATAAGAAAATTTCAATGTGTGTTTTTTCCCATCAATATCCTCAAATGTTATATAATAAACTTTTCCTCGTGCATGATCTGCTCTTTCCGTTTCCTCACGGCAGCCAATAATCCGTTTTATGTAACTTCTATGTTCAAGAATAAATCCACCTCTGTCGCAAATCAAATACCAATCTCTTTTCCATTCTGGAAGATGATGATCTGTCCTCTCTTTCCAAAAAATCCCAATCTTATGTTGTTGTTTCCACGCCTTAAATAAACTAACAAATGGGCTTCCATAAGAAACTGGAATTAAAACCGCAAAACAAAAAATAATAATTTTTACTCCTTCTGGATCTGAATGCCTATAAATGAAGACAATCCCGCTAATTGCCACACAGGCAAACAGCAGAA
>ERZ859817.1085-NODE-1085-length-11718-cov-2.215210_pt1 | contig 11718 bp, 10 predicted proteins | sample MGYA00509986_ERZ859817 | MGnify/ENA primary metagenome ERZ859817 (study PRJEB30046, sample SAMN00715155) | human gut metagenome | study: EMG produced TPA metagenomics assembly of the A metagenome-wide association study of gut microbiota in type 2...
ACGCCGGCATTGTCGGCGATCGGGCCGTAAGCGTCAACAGCAACGGTCAAACCGGTGGTGGAGAGCATACCTACAGCAGCCAGAGAGATACCGAACAGTCCCATGCCGCCGTTAGTAGCGCCGCCCATTACAAAGAAGGATACGATTACGCCGATGCAGATGAAAAGCATAGGCCAGAAAGTAGAATACATACCAACTGCCAAACCGGCAATAATAGTGGTTGCCGGACCGGTTTCGGATTGTTGAGCGATTTTCTTAACACTCCCGAAATCAGCAGAGGTATAGATCTCGGTGATCTTGCCAATGATCATACCAACAAGCAGACCTGCTGCAATAGCCCAGAATGCATCCAGAGAACCAAACAGGCTGTTAGAAAGATAAGCAGCAGCAGCGATAACGATAGCACCGCCGATGTAAGTACCGCTGTTCAGTGCAGCCTGAGGGTTTTGAGATTTGCTGGAACGGGCAAACATAACACCGATGATAGAAGCAAGGATACCGGCAACAGCCAGCATGAAAACAAATTCGACACCTTCACCGCCGGGATATGCAACTGCACCCAGAGTCAAGGCGGAGATAATTGCGCCTACATAGGATTCAAACAAGTCGGCACCCATACCGGCAACGTCGCCTACGTTATCGCCTACGTTATCAGCAATAGTAGCAGGGTTACGCGGATCGTCTTCCGGAATACCGGCTTCAACTTTACCAACAAGGTCAGCGCCAACGTCAGCAGCTTTAGTATAAATACCGCCGCCAACACGGGCAAACAATGCGATCGAGCTTGCGCCCAGACCAAAACCGGTAACAATATCAATGTTACGGTCAAAAACAAAATAAGCTACAGCCAGGCCGGCAATACCAAGGCCTACAACGCCCAGGCCCATTACAGCGCCGCCGGAGAAAGCGATTTTCAGAGCTTCGCTCATGCCGTGACGGGCAGCTTCAGCTGTACGAACGTTAGCTTTAGTAGCCACGTTCATACCCAGATAACCTGCGCAGAGGGAGAACACAGCCCCGCCGATAAAGCAGAGCGCAGTGCTTACTGATAAGAATGTAGCAATAATTGCAGCAACAACAACGATGAAGATAGCAAGATATTTGTATTCTCTGTACAGGAATGCCATTGCACCTTCATGGATATAGCCAGCGATCTCCTTCATACGGGCAGTACCGGCATTAGCAGCGCTGATAGCGTTACTGAGCATTACTGCCACGCCGAGGGCAACAAGACCGACGACTATGGATAAAATTAAATAAGTACTCAAAACATTGATCCCCTTTCTGTTTCTTTTGAGTTTTTAAAAATTAAGAACGCAGAGCGTTCTTTTTAACCAAATTAACCGTTGATTTTTGCCAGAGCAAGCGTGATGATACCAAAAGCAGTACCCAAACCAATCGTAACTTTAGCCATTAAAGTATCAACATCATTACCCTTGCCGAAGAAGGCACCACCACCGCCTCCGCCGAACGCATCTGACAAGCCTGAGCCCTTCCCGGACTGCATTAACACAGACGCTATCAAGGCGATACAGACGATTACGTCTAATACCATTAAGACAGTTGCAATCACAAAGCTTACCTCCTCTTTTACTTAGTACCTAACTATTCTATCATAATGTTATACAGCTTACAACGGTAAAATATAAAAAATTGTACAAAATTTAGTAAAAAGCAGGGCAAATACGCGTCCGGTATCTGCCCTGCTTCAAAATAACCGTTACTCCGATTATTTATTGATGTTGTAAAATACAGCTTTGCCTTTATACTTGGCAGCGCCGCCGAGGTCTTCCTCGATACGGAGCAGCTGGTTGTATTTGGCCACGCGGTCAGTACGTGCCGGAGCACCTGTTTTGATCTGTCCGGCATTGACAGCAACGGCAATATCTGCCAATGTAGTATCTTCGGTTTCACCGCTGCGATGCGAAATAATGCAGGTATAGCCTGCCCGTTTAGCAGTTTCAATAGCATTGAAGGTCTCTGTCAAAGTACCTATCTGATTGACTTTGATCAAAATAGCGTTAGCAGTATCATTTTTGATACCTTCAAGCAAACGTTCTTCATTGGTAACAAACAGATCGTCGCCAACCAGCTGAACTTTCGTGCCTAATTTCTTCGTAAGCGCTTTCCAGCCCTTCCAGTCGTCTTCCGCCAAACCGTCTTCGATTGAAACGATCGGGTATTTTTCGCACAAAGCAGCCAGATAATCTACCATTTGATTGGAGGTTTTTACCAAACCTTCGCCTTCCATCTGATATTTTCCATCTTTATAAAATTCGCTGGCAGCAACGTCTAAAGCGATCATGATATCTTCGCCCGGTTTATAGCCTGCTTTTTTCACTGCTTCAAGGATGACTTCGATCGCCTCTTCATTGGATTTCAGATTCGGCGCAAAACCACCTTCATCACCCAGGCCTGTTCCCAGTCCTTTAGCGTTCAGCAGGGCCTTTAAACCATGATAGATTTCAGCGTTCATGCGCAAAGCCTCGCTGAAGCTTGCAGCACCGACCGGCATGATCATAAATTCCTGAATATCGACGTTATTATCAGCATGCTGGCCGCCGTTCAGGATATTCATCATCGGTACCGGCAGCTCCTGTGCGTAAACACCGCCCAGATACAGATACAGCGGCAACCCTACAGAAGCAGCGGCAGCCTTTGCTACAGCCATGGAGACACCTAAAATAGCGTTGGCGCCTAATTTTCCTTTATTTGGGGTCCCGTCCAAACGGATCAGCATCTCGTCTATTTCTACCTGACGGGTTGCTTCCAGTCCAATCAAAGCTTCAGCAATAACGTCGTTGACATTATCGACTGCTTTAGTCACGCCTTTGCCCAGATAGCGGTTTTTATCATCGTCACGCAGCTCTACCGCTTCATGCGCGCCGGTAGACGCCCTGAAGGAACAGCAGCGCGTCCAACGGAACCGTCTTCCAGGCAAACCTCTACTTCGATAGTCGGATTGCCGCGGGAATCCAAAATTTCTCTTGCATATACTTCAGTAATCATTGCCACTCTAACTTCACCTCATCATTTATTTTTATCTGTTAACAGACTTTTCCCTGTCATCGCAGCAGGCTGCTTGATTTTCAGCAGTTCCAGCAGCGTCGGCGCAATATCAGCCAAAATGCCTTCGTGTAAAGTATGTTTTTCATCACTGACTACCAAAAAAGGAACCTGATTCGTTGTGTGAGCCGTATAAGGCTGTCCTGTCGTTTCGTCAAGCATCTTTTCCAGATTGCCATGATCAGCCGTAATACAGGCTGTTCCATGCAGTGACAATACCTTTTCAACAATACGCCCTACACAGGCATCGACAGTTTCCATTGCCTTGACAGCAGCATTCAGCACGCCTGTATGCCCTACCATATCGGGATTGGCAAAATTCAATATTATCATGTCGTACTTATCTGTATCCAGAAGCTCTGCCAGCTTATCTGTCACAAGCTCGGCGCTCATTTCCGGCTGCAGATCATAGGTAGCCACTTTCGGTGACGGAATCAGAACTCTGTCTTCACCGATATTCGGTTCTTCCTCGCCGCCATTAAAGAAAAAGGTCACATGAGATATTTTTCCGTTTCGGCGATCCGCAGCTGCTGAAGCTTGTGGTCAGCCAGTACTTTGCCCAGCGTATCTTCCAGCGTTTCCGGAGCAAAGGCAACGGGAGCTTTTATAGTTTCGTCATACTGCGTCATACAAACAAAATTTACCGGACGGGCTGTCTGAGGACGCGCAAAATAAGGAAATTCTTCATCTACAAATGCTCTGGTCAGCTGCCTTGCCCTGTCGGGACGGAAATTGAAAAAAATCATGCCGTCACCGGCTTTGACGCAAGAATCTGCTTCAGGTGCAGCTATGAACGGAACTACAAATTCATCAGTGACCCCGCCCGCATAAGAAGCACGCACACCGCTGACCGCATCAGTACAAACAGTGCCGTCATGCAAAACCATAGCGTCATAAGCTTTCTGCACACGTTCCCAGCGTTTATCGCGGTCCATAGCGTAATAACGCCCTGCTACTGTAGCGATTTTACCCACGCCGATACGCTTCATCTCCGCGTCAAGTTCTGCCAGATAAACATCGGCAGTCTGCGGTCCAACATCGCGTCCGTCTAAAAAAGCATGTACATAAACCTTGTTCAGGCCCTGCCGTTTAGCCATTTCTAATAGAGCAAACAAATGACTGATATGACTGTGCACTCCACCGTCAGAAACAAGACCCAGCAGGTGCAGCGCACTGCCGTTGGCTTTTACGGTCTGCATAGCTTTACTCAAAACAGTGTTTTCAAAAAAGTCACCGTCTTTTATGGCTTTAGTGATCCTTGTCAGCTCCTGATAGACAATACGTCCTGCCCCGATATTCAAGTGACCGACTTCGGAATTACCCATCTGCCCGTCTGGCAGGCCTACGGCTGCACCAGAACAGGATAAGCGCGTATGCGGATATTTGTCGAACAAAGCATCCAAATTAGGTGTCTTTGCCAAAGCAGCTGCATTATACTGCCCTGCCGGAGCAATACCCCAGCCATCTAAAATCATCAGCAATAGCGGCTGTTTTGCCATTTTCGTCACCCCTTATATACTGCGTGCGATAGCAGAAAACGCTTGCGCATCCAGGCTCGCCCCACCTACAAGAACTCCGTCGATACCGCTGATTGCAAAATCTGCGGCATTTTTAGCATTAACGCTGCCGCCATATAAAACACGAACCTTACGCGCGATATCTGCAGAAAATAGTTTTTCCAGCTTATTTCTGATCAGCAGGCATACTTCCTGAGCATCTTTAGCAGTTGCAGCCTGACCGCTGCCAATAGCCCACAATGGTTCATAGGCAACAACCAAAACTTCCGCTTCATCAGGAGTAATGCCCTTTAAGGCACTTTTCAGCTGCATGCTGATTTTACGTGAAGTCTTTCCTTCTGCGCGCTCCTGGGCATTTTCACCTACGCATAACATCGGTTTCAAACCATTTCTGTATGCAGCTCGCATCTTTTTAGCAACAGCCACTTCATTATCACCGAACATGGTGCGGCGTTCAGAATGACCGATCAAAACATATTCAGCGCAGATATCAGCAATCATTTTACCGGAAACAGCACCTGTATAAGCGCCTTCATCTTCCCAATGCAGGTCCTGAGCTCCGTAGCCTACATGTTTACCGTCAATGGCTTCAGCAACGCTTTCCAGTGCTGTAAACGGCGGAAAAACAACTACTTCGTTCAGTGTCCCATTAGTATCACTGACGATATCTTCAGCCAGTTCAACTGCTTCATCCACATTTTTATGCATTTTCCAGTTGCCGGCCACAATTTTACGGCGTACATCATCTAAAGCCGCAACACCTGGCAGGACCTTGCCTTCCAGATATTCCAGCGAAGCGCCTCCGCCAGTGGAGATATGCGTAATTTTTTTAGCCAGCCCCAGCTTTTCAATGGCAGCCACAGAATCACCGCCGCCGACAATGCTCATAGCTCTACTTTTAGCAACAGCCTGAGCGACAGCTTCAGTCCCTTTGCAGAAGGCATCCATTTCAAAAACACCCATGGGCCCGTTCCACACGATCATTTTAGCATCCTGCAGCGCATCCTGATACAAAGTGCTGGTCGCAGGGCCAATATCCAAAGCCATATATTTTTGATCCAGCTTAGCTACTTTTTCAACTTTATGGCTGGCATCGGCAGCAAACGTCTCTGCCATTACCAGATCTACCGGCAGCAGCAATTTTACTTTACGTGCTTTGGCCTTAGCCAGCAGTTCTTTTGCTAAAGCGATCTTATCATCTTCAACTAAAGATTTGCCCATTTTATGCCCTTGAGCAGCTAAAAAAGTATTGGCCATACCGCCGCCGATCAGCAGGGTATCGACTTTTTCCAAAAGATTTTCGATCACGCCGATCTTGTCGGAAACCTTGGCACCGCCAATGATAGCAACAAAGGGATGCAGTGGATTTTCCACAGCCTGTCCGACAAAGCGAATTTCTTTTTCCAGTAAAAAGCCTGCTGCTGAAGGCAGAAAATGCGTAACCCCTTCCACCGAAGCATGGGCTCTATGAGAAACACCAAAGCCGTCATTAACATACAGATCTGCTAAAGATGCCAGTTTTTCGGCAAAATCCATATCATTTTTTTCTTCTTCTTTATGGAAGCGCAGGTTTTCCAGCATCAAAATCTTACCGGGTTTAAGCTTCTGTACTGCTTTTTCAGCTTCTTCACCGATGCAGTCACCTGCAAAAGCAACAGGCATATTCAGCAGCTTTGCCAAATGCTTGGCAACAGGCGCCAGACTGTATTTTATATTAACTTGTCCTTTAGGACGGCCTAAATGCGCCATCAAAATGACCGCAGCTTTATGCTCCAGTAAATATTTGATAGTTTCTAACGAAGCACGAATTCTGGTATCATCGGTAATCTTACCGGTTTCGTCCATCGGCACATTATAGTCGACACGTACCAGAACTTTTTGACCAGCAACGTCTAAATCACACAGGTTTTTTTTATCCATTAGAATGATATACTCCTTTAATTACAGGCCTTGTTTAGCAATGTAGGCAGCAAGATCTACCACACGATTGGAATAACCCCATTCGTTATCATACCAGCTGACAACTTTCGCCATTCTTTTGCCGACCATCATCGTAGACAAACCATCAACGATAGAACTCAACGGACAGCCATTGTAATCTCTGGAAACCAAAGGCAGCTCATTATAACCCATAATGCCTTTTAATTCACCCTCAGCTGCTTTTTTCAAAGCGGCATTTATTTCTTCAACAGTAGTATCTTTTTCCAAAACAACAGTCAAATCAGTAATGGAAACATTTGGTGTCGGCACACGCATAGCAAAGCCATTCAATTTGCCTTTGACTTCAGGAAGCACCAGAGAAACTGCTTTCGCAGCTCCGGTAGTAGTAGGAATAATGGACATCGCCGCAGCACGGGCACGACGCAGATCCTTATGCGGTAAATCAAGGATTTTCTGATCATTTGTATAGGAATGGACAGTAGTCATCAAACCGCTTTCAATACCAAAGTTTTCCAAAAGCACTTTGGTAAACGGAGCCAGGCAGTTAGTAGTGCAGGAAGCATTTGAAATGATATGATGCTCCGCAGCGTTGTATTTTTTCTCATTAACACCCATAACGATAGTGATATCCTCGCCTTTAGCAGGTGCGGAAATAATTACTTTTTTAGCGCCGGCAGTCAAGTGCGCTTTTGCTTTTTCACCTTCAGTAAAGCGTCCAGTAGATTCAACTACGATCTCAACTCCCAATTCACCCCAAGGCAGCTTAGCAGGATCTGTTTGAGCGATAACTTTGATTTTTTTACCGTCAACAACGATATTATCACCGTCAACAGAAACTTCATGCGGGAAAGTGCCATGTACAGAGTCATATTTCAAAAGATGAGCCAAAGTTGCAGCATCAGTCAAGTCGTTAACGGCAACTACTTCTACCTCCGGATTAGTAAAAGCAACACGGAAAACCTCGCGGCCGATACGGCCAAAACCATTAATACCAATTTTTGTCATGATAAAAATCCTCCTTTTATGCTTTGAGCAAATTATATGTTTGCACTAATGTGCCTTGTAACCTTAATCATTTTCCAACATTCTCACTATGTCGTGAGCTGCTGCTTCATCAGTTATCAGTATATCCTGACGCGACGCCCTGATTACTGACAAGATAGCTGCTGCTTTAGACCGTCCTCCGGCTACGCCGATAACAGTTCCGATCTTTGGCAGATCCTGCAGCATCAGTCCGGCGTTGTTTGTCATATAGATCTGTCTGCCATCTAAAGCGCAGTACTGCCCGAACGCTTCGCCTACGGCGCCGTCATCCAGCAGTTTTTTTATGAATTCCGGCGGCAGCCTGCGGTGCCGTGCCATTACTGAAGCCTGTCCTACACCATGCACCAGGATATCGGCCTGTTTGATAATATCAACCACAGATTTGACCCCAATATCCTCTGCTAAAATACTATTCAGTATCTCTTCACTGACGCTGTCCGGGACATACAGCTGCCTGTAAGATGCTCCCAGCCGCTGAGCCAGGACTGTGGCTATAGTATTAGCCTGTAATTCAACATTATCACCCAAACCGCCGCGGGCTGGTACTACAACTGTTTTAGGCTCATTGCCGCTTACATTAGCAGCCAGGGCAGCCATAGTTGTACCACCGCTTACGGCAACGATATGTTCTTTGCCGTCATTCAGCAGATTTCCAAGAATCCTCGCCGCAGCACGGCCGATTTCACGTTTGACCACCTCTTCCTGGTCAGAGTCTCCTGGAATGATGACTACACGCCCAATATCCAGGCGTTCACATAAAAACTGTTCCAAAGAGTTCAGATCCTGCAATTTACGGACATAATCAGCAAGCTCTTTCAGAATATCCGCGCCCTCTTCAGTCACCGACATTCCGGCAGAAGAAAATGCCAGTAAACCACCGTTTTTCAAAAAATCGACCTGTGCCCGCAATACTCTTTCACTCAACCCCAGCCTGGCAGCCAAAGCCCTGCGTCCGATAGGATACTCATGGCTCACCTGCCTTAATATCTGGTATCTCTGAACTAAAAGATTTGTAAGCTCGGGAACGATTTTTTTCTGTAAATTAATAATACTGTCCATAGTGATCTCCCAGCGTATTTTGTCCCTCGTGGTCCATTTTTAGTCCCACCAGCTCTAAAAATAAATTTTCAGAAATCTTCATTTAGTCTATTGTAGCACAAGGTATAAAAGAAAAAAAGTGGTGTTGTGTTAAAAACAGCAACAAATCATAATTTATTTATTAAATTTCAAACAAAAAATAAAAAGCCGAAGAACAGTCCTCGGCTTTAAAGTAAAATCTTACTAACGATAACTTACATTTTCAGGATACATATCATGCATCATCAAACGTTTTTTAGCAGCTGCTTCCCACTCTGTGCCCGGTTTGCCATAGTTGGCATATGGGTCGATCGCCAAACCTCCGCGCGGAGTAAATTTACCCCAAACTTCTATATATTTCGGTTCCATCAGCTTGATCAGGTCTTTCATAATAATATTTACGCAATCTTCGTGAAAATCGCCATGATTGCGAAAGCTGAATAAATACAGCTTTAACGATTTACTTTCTACAAGTTTCTGATCAGGCACATAGGAAATATAGATCGCAGCAAAATCCGGCTGTCCTGTCATCGGGCACAGGCTTGTAAATTCCGGGCAGTTAAATTTTACAAAATAATCATTGCCGGGATGTTTATTAATAAAAGCTTCCAGTACTTCAGGAGCATAGTCCGTAGGATACTTAGTTTTATTGCCTAAAAGGCTCACGCCTGTCAATTCTTTTTGGTCTCTTCCAGAAGTCATAAATCCTCCTTATTTTTTTGCTGAAGCAAAATTAAATATTTCACAGCGTTCTAAAGCTGTCACCAATACCATACCCACGACACCGGAGATAAACTGGCCTACTAAAACAGTAGACGCCAACAGCCAGTAAGGCAGATCCAGCAATACAGAAAGCCAGACCGGCACTCCTAACCCCGGTATTAAAGTAATTGCCAGCATCACAGCCCAATTACCTAAATCATGGCGTTTAGCATAAACTATTGTCAGACTTGTCATAATACCAACCAAACCGCCGCCTAACATATCCAAAGGTCCCAAACCACCCATCAGAGTATTTGCCAATACATTTACCAAACCAAATGGAATTATCAGGAAAGGAAAGATAGCGCTCAAACCATATAAAGCCGTCGCAATGCGTACCTGGTACTGTCCGAAGGCAAAGCTTTGCGTACACATCATAACAACCAGATATAAAGCCATACACAAGGCGGAAATAGTCAATTTTTGCGTTTTAGTGAGATTTTTCATATTACTATGCTCCTTTCTTGCTGTGACCAAGAACGGAACTACATAAAAAAGGACGAAAATCAAAATTTTCGTCCCATCCATGTTAAAACAGTTCTGCTTTAAGCAGAACACCCGTAGTTTTATTTTGAGACAGGATGGTCACGAACTGTCTGTTATTTGATTACTTAGGCATTATAGCAAAGTTTACTCATCTTTGCAAGTACTTTACAGTAGAATTGATTATACAATAGCTTTATCAGGACGGACTAAGAACCACGCCAATACGCCAACAACACCCGATAATGCTGTTGCGATCAGTGCAGCATCCCAACCGTAGCTGGTCGCGATCCAGGCAGTTAAAGTTGGAGCTATGACGCCACCAATATTTCCCCAGAAGTTCATCCACCCGGAAATAGAACCGGCAAACTCTCCCCCTAAATTGATCGCACAGGCCCAGGAGGCATTGAAAGTCAATCCCAGCGACCCCAGTGATAAAGATAGCCACATTACGTTTTGCATAGGATCAGCGGTTCTTGTAGCAATATACAAAGCCAGGGAACAAATTATAATTCCAGCAGAACCACATAAAGTACGTATCCAATATTGTGAAGCACCTTTGGCAATAGCTTTATCACAGAAATAACCGCTGCTGAAGGTAATGATAATCAAAGTCAGCCACGGCATTGCTGCCCATATGCCCATTTTTGCAAGTGAGAAACCGTGTGCCTCCATTAAATAAAGCGGCAGCCATGCCAAAAATACGAACATAATATAATCGGTGATGAAATACTGCACACCAATAGCCCAAAACTGTACAGAAGTAAATAATTTACCCCACGGAGCAGCTTTTTTTACAATTGGAACATCAGTACGTCCTTCGTTAATATGAGCTAATTCAGCTTCATTAACATAGGGGCTTTCTGCAGGATTTTCAGGAACATATTTATGCCATACCCAAGCCATTAAGATCCCCACAATGCCAAAAATCAAAAAAACCATTTTCCAACCAACTGTAGACATCAATGCAACAGTCAAAGCCGGCCCTATTACTGGCCCCAAAAAAGAACCGTTCAACAAAAATGAGCTGGCGTTGCCTTTTTCCTTTTTATTAAACCATCTGAAAATAGCAATCGCAAAAGCAGGATAAATAGGCCCTTCACCCATACCGAACAAAAATCTTACTGCAGCAAAAGAAAATTTTCCCTTTGCCACAGCAGTCAAAGCAGTAAATACAGACCACCAAATTACAGCCAGACTTCCTGTAATCCGGTGTCCAAACTTTTCAGCCATCATACCACCTGGAACCTGCATCAAAGCATAACCGGCAAAGAAAAATGATTGAATAAGTCCCATATCTATTTTATCAAAACCATATTCTTTCATAATAACAGGAGTAGCAACAGACAGATTTACTCTATCCATATATGAAACAAAACTGACGATAAAAATCAACCAGGCAACTTTCCATCTAAAATTACTCATCTTCATCATAATATCTTCCCCCACATAATAAAGTTCATTTATAAAGAACAAAGTGCTTTTATAGCTTACTATCCGACATTTCGATTGTCAATAAAAACTTTATATTTTTAGTAAAAGATATTTATTTTTGTAAACTTAATGTATCATTTTTACATTTTTGTAATTTTTCATAATAATCTAAAATATTGGTACTTTGAATAAGCTTTTTAGTATTTGCAAACTATGTCATTTCAAGAATCATATATAATGCTTATTTTAAAACAGACAGTTTTCCAGTACACAGGCATGCAACTTCCGCTTTTGCCTGCCATGTGTCCCAGGGCAAGGTCTGGCCGGATAGTATTTTCATCACATAAAAAAATAACCATACCGTATGGTATGGTTATTTTCTAACCGGCAGCTT
>ERZ859817.1086-NODE-1086-length-11682-cov-1.844672_pt1 | contig 11682 bp, 10 predicted proteins | sample MGYA00509986_ERZ859817 | MGnify/ENA primary metagenome ERZ859817 (study PRJEB30046, sample SAMN00715155) | human gut metagenome | study: EMG produced TPA metagenomics assembly of the A metagenome-wide association study of gut microbiota in type 2...
TCCATCGGATTTCTCTTATAAGCCATGGCTGATGAACCAATCTGTGATTTTTCAAATGGTTCTTCGATTTCCTTTAAATGCTGTAATAAGCGGATATCGTTAGAGAACTTATGTGCGCTTGCCGCAATGCCTGCAAGAATATTTAATACTCTTGTATCTACTTTTCTTGAATAAGTCTGTCCTGATACCGGATGACATGCTTCAAAGCCCATTTTCTGTGCAATCTTTTTATCAATCTGCTTAATCTTTTCATGGTCGCCGTTAAACAGCTCTAAGAAAGAAGCCTGTGTTCCGGTTGTACCCTTACATCCGAGCAGCTTCATAGTTGAAAGCACGTAGTCGAGGTCTTCTAAGTCCATAACCAGTTCATTGAGCCACAGTGTTGCTCTCTTACCGACAGTGGTCGGCTGTGCAGGCTGGAAATGTGTAAATGCCAGTGTCGGCTGTGCCTTATACTTGTCCGCAAACTTTGAAAGTTCGTTGATAACGTTGACTAACTTTTTACGAACCAGTTTTAAGCCCTCTGTCATAATAATAATGTCGGTGTTATCGCCTACGTAACATGAAGTTGCGCCTAAGTGGATAATGCCCTTTGCTTTCGGACACTGTAAACCATATGCGTAAACGTGTGACATTACATCGTGGCGTACTTCCTTTTCACGCTTCTTGGCATCTTCGTAGTTGATATCGTCTTTATGTGCCTTTAATTCGGCAATCTGCTCGTCTGTAATATCAAGTCCTAATTCCTTTTCTGTTTCGGCAAGTGCAATCCAAAGTCTTCTCCATGTCTTAAATTTCATATCCGGTGAAAAAATGTACTGCATTTCCTTGCTTGCATAACGTTCTGCAAGCGGTGTCTGGTATCTGTCGTTCATGATTTAATCCGCCTTTCTTTTTTACATCACTCTATATATTGCACACATTCTATACATCTTTCATACTTTATGTACTGAGTGTATTTATATATCACATATTATATACAGTCTGTATATTCTCATTCTCCATTCGTGCCGTTTCATCAAACCGATCGAAGAAAGCTTTACTTCTCTGTCTGTTTAGCCCATTTCGCCACGGATATCCTGTGTCGGTGGCTCTATCGGATAATTTCCGGTAAAGCAGGCATCACAGTAATCTTTCTGTCCGTTAATCATTTCACTTAAACGGTCTACTTCCAGATAGCCGAGGGAATCTGCACCAATCAGCTTGCAGATTTCGTCTACGGTGTGTCCTGAAGCAATCAGCTGGTCTTCTGACGGAATATCCGTTCCGAAGTAGCATGGGTGCTTAAACGGAGGAGAACTGATTCTTACATGCACCTCTGCTGCGCCTGCATTCTTTAACAGGCTGACAATTCTTGCACTCGTTGTACCGCGCACAATGGAATCATCAATCATGACAACCCTTTTGCCTGCCACCGCTTCTTTTAAAACATTTAACTTTACCTTTACGCTGGACTCGCGCTGCTCCTGCTTCGGCTTAATAAAGGTTCGTCCTACATAGTTGTTCTTAATAAAAGCATTGCCGTATGGAATACCGGACTGCATAGAATAGCCAAGTGCCGCCGCATTTCCGGATTCAGGCACACCGACAACAAGGTCTGCTTCTACCGGATGTGTCTTTGCAAGAATCTTTCCTGCATTGATACGGGATTCGTAAACGCTCATGCCGTCGATATCGCTGTCCGGACGGGCAAAATAGATATATTCAAAAATACATCTTGCTTTCTTTTCCTGACAAAGACTGGTATCCGATGCAATACCGTCCTTTGTAATCGTTACGATTTCACCCGGAAGCACGTCACGGACAAATTCTGCACCGACCGTATCAAGTGCGCAGGTTTCTGATGACAGAAAATACGCATTGTCACGCTTGCCGATACAAAGCGGCTTAAAGCCAAACGGGTCTCTTGCGCCGATTAACTTTCTGGGACTCATGACAATAAGGGAATATGCACCTTTTAACTTCTGCATTGCACCCTTTACCGCCTCTTCAACGGTTCCAACCTTTAATCTCTGTCTGGCAATTAAATATGCAATTACTTCAGAATCAATGGTAGTCTGGAAAATTGCTCCTGTGTAAGAAAGTTCTTCTCTTAATTCCAGTGCATTTAAAAGATTACCGTTGTGAGCAAGTCCCAGTGTCCCTTTTACATAATTTAAAACCAGTGGCTGGGCATTCTCTCTGACACTGCTTCCAGCTGTGGAATATCTGACATGTCCAACACCGATATTTCCTTTTAAATTCTCAAGATTTTTTGCATTAAACACTTCATTGACAAGTCCCATATCCTTGTGTGCAAGGACTTTTCCCTTCGGGCCTTCTGTGTCACTGACTGCAATACCGCAGCTTTCCTGTCCTCGGTGCTGTAATGCAAATAAACCATAATAAATCGTTGATGCTACATCATTTCCGTCGAAATCATATGCGCCGAAAACACCACATTCATCATGTAATTCATCTTCAACCGTTTTGTCGGTCTGATTAAGATAGTTCTTCATTGACTCCTCCATAAAATTTTGCTGTATTAACTATAAAATTATATAACACACTTTTGGCAAAATCAATATAGAAAATCTCATTTCTACTCCGCAATTAGTACAGTAGCGGAAAGCTTTTTTATCCCGCGGGATACCAAAAACGCAAATAAAAAGAAACTGACACAGATAAGTCCTATCGGAAACAGCACCGAAGCCGGGCGCAGTGAAATGATTAAATGTGTAATCCCCATTGGCTTTAATATTGCAGTCAGAAGCTTTCCCGACAAAAGAACAGAGCAAATCACTCCCGGCACTGCTCCCGATACCGCAAGCATTAAAAAGCGCAGTCCAAACGACAACCGAAGCTGTACGGATGTCAGTCCCATTGCCTTTAAAATGCCGATATCCGTTTTTTCCTGCAAAAACATTCTGTGACAGAACATGATAACCACAATCAGTGCAAACAATACCGAAAAAACATTAACAATCAACTGCATTGCTTGTATTGCGGCTTCATACGTTTTATCCATAGAAGCATCTCCTGACGTTTGTACCTTTAAAATTTCCGGATAGACTTCATTTAACCGTTCCTGTACCTGTACGGCTTTCTCCGGCTCCGATAACTTATACGCGCCGTATCCCATTGATGAAATGCCGAGCTTTTGTGCACCCTGAAATCCAATTGAAAAATTTAATCCCGCATCATTTAAGCCCTGATAAATCCCGGAAACCAGATATTCCTCCCGGTTACTACCGCAGGCGACGGTTACGGTATCGCCCATTTTTATGCCGACTTCCTCCGCGGTGATTTCCGTAATGGCGATTTCATTGTCATATATCGGCGCACGCCCTTTGGTCATTTGCATATCACCCGGATTCTGGTAAATAAAGCAATAAATTTCTTCTCCGTTTAACGACATATACGTTGTGTTTGTGTAACATTTCTTTTGTATCGGAGTGATTTCTTCAATCGTCTGTTCAATATTTTGAAATTCATGCTCATCAACCTTTGTCTGTAACTGTATCTCCACATCGGATACAATTTCACCCATGGATTCTCTTGCTGATTCGGAATCGACTACGCCGCCCAGTATCTGTATGGTCATCATAAAAAATACCAGAATTGCCACAATGACCACCGTTCCCACATACCGTCTGCCCTCCGATGTTATCTGTCGCAATGCCAGTGTGGTATACAGGTGTTTTGGGGATACTGCTACATTTAGGCGGCTTGAAAAATATATCTCGTCTTTTCCCTGTGACAATGCCCGCATTGGTGTAATTTTTGCCGCTTTTGCCGTCAATACAAACAGCAGAATACCCGTTCCCACTAAAATAACGGCAATCCAAAAAAAGCTCTGCGCCCATGCTATCCGCGTTGTAATCACTACCGATCTAGCGCTGTTATAACCTCCGCCGCCATAATCGGCTGGAATATCGTTCCAAAGGATTTTATAAGCCAGACAGAACCTGCAAGTCCTGCTGCCATGCCGACAATCTCCGCCGCTATATACTGTAATACCAGTATCAGCCTGAGCTGTCCCTGCGTAATACCGACCGCTTTTAAAATGCCAATATTGACATAATCCATCTGGATTCCCGTGGTAATACTGTATGTAATCACAATTATTACTACAATTAAGAGCAGTCCCATAAAGACCAGCAGCACCGATGTGATAATACTGACAAACAGCATTGTATAATGTGCTGACATTGATTTTGTCATTGAACCAGAAGCCTCGTCTGTAATCCCGGTTTCTAAATTAAGCTGTCTTCTGAATGTATTATCCGAAATCGCGGTATCGGCTTTCTGTATCTGTAGGATTGTAAACTGTGACTGCGCAGCCCATTCATTTTCACTCTGCATATCCCGGGATATCTGTTCATAATCTTCATCACTGATAAACACCTGTTTCCAGCCTATTACCGACGCACCCGAATACGGTTCTTCCACAATTCCTTTTATTGTAAATTCGTATTCTTTATCCGCATTCGTAATCCTGATTTTATCCGATATTTTGCAGTTCTTCGATGATAGAATCCCCTGCGTAACATAAATTTCACCTTTTTGCAGGGACGTATCCTGCGTTTTATATCCGTCTCCCCGCTCATTTAACACGGAATACTCCGGGCACATTTTTTCAAAAAGCCATGTGTTGTTTACTTCTTTATCCCCAATCATGATTTTATAGGAAGCAAGCGCCGGATATTCTTTTATCTCCTGAACCAGTTCACTGTCCTGTACCCGTTCCCGCAGCTCCTCTGTCAGATTCTGTGTCCGAATCAGCACCAGAAGACTGCGCGCGTCGGTTCTATCGTAAGCCGCTTGCAGACTGTCATTCGCATTCTTACGGATACTGATAATTGAAGCTACCGCCATTGAAATTACAAACAACAATACCGCAATGCTGACAAACGTTCCCTTTTTATGTCGGATATTCGCCTTTAAAATTGTTAAAATACTCATACTTCTCTCCATTTCATGACAATAACGCTTTGTGACGCCTGCGGCACAAAGTGTTTATCAACAAACCGTCGTCCGGTCACTTTGCTTTCGCTCAGAAACAAAGTGCTATATCAACAAGCTTAAATTTAAGGCTTGTTGATATTTACCAATGTTGCGATGTCAGCCATGCGTTTACCTGTGCTTCCCTGCCATTTTCTTCCTTGGCATCATATGGCGGCAGTTTCAGTTCACCCGTGATTTTTCCGTCCTCCAGATAAAGGATTCTGTCTGCCCGCAGTGCCGCGCGCAAATCGTGTGTTACCATTAAAATACTCTGTCCTGCCTGATTATACTGTGTCAATAGATTTAATACTTCCGTTGTATTGGCGCGGTTTAATGCACCGGTCGGCTCATCTGCAAATAACAGCTTCGGCGTGTGGATTACGGCTCTTGCAATTGCACAGCGCTGCTGTTGTCCGCCCGAAACCTGTGACGGCAGATGATTCTTTACCTGTGAAAGTCCCATTTGTTCCAGCAGTTTTTCCGTTTCTTTTTTCACCTGCGCCGCCGTTTTGGACGACTCTAAATAGCCCGCAACCGCCACATTTTCAAAAATCGTAAGATTCGACACCAGATGCATCTGCTGGAAGATAAATCCAAAATCCTGCTTTCTAAGTGCCGCAAGCTGTTTTTCTTTCATTGCTGTAAGGTCACTTCCCTGATACAGAACTTCTCCCGCCGTTGCCTTATCCATGCCGCTTAATACATAAAGAAGCGTGGATTTTCCCGAACCGGAAGTCCCCATGATTACTGTAAAATCGCCCTCGTAGAGCTCCAGATTCACATGATTGCACACATGAATCTGTCCGCCCTCATGCGCAAAGCTTTTACATACATTTTTTGCCGTCAAAAGAGTTTTTTTCATTGCGTTATCCTTTCATTTTTCAACTAAAGATGTAAGGCAGACACTTTCTCATCTGCTTTCGGGAAGATTTTATCAGAAAAGATATTAAGAAATCCTTAACACACTTTTATTTATCCTTTTACCGGTAGTTCCACCACAACCTCTAATCCGTCCACGTGATTATATAGCCGGACTTCTCCGTTCATTTTGTTTGTTATATATTTAACAATATAAAGTCCAAGCCCCGCTCCCGGTTTATCCGCACTGTTTTTTCCGCGGTAAAATTTATCCAGTGCAAACGGTATGTCTTCGTCTTTCATTCCATTTCCGTAATCTTTAAAATTTATCTCCACTGTATCGTTATCTTTCTGCCGTATCGTAATATCCACCGGCATTTCCCCATATTTTGCCGCATTATTTAAAATGTTTTCCGTAAGCTGCATGAGCCTTTTTTCATCAGCCGAAATCACCCATTCCGAATCCGGCAGGTAAAGCCGTACACTGTCCATATCACTTATAAGCTCTGCCACCGCTTTCCGCATAAACGCGCACAGCTTCACTTCATGCATATTCATTTCCAATTTGTCCATATCGGAAAGCGCGTGTAAAAATAAGTCATTGGTCAGCGCCGATACTTCATCGCATTTTCTGATAATAACTTCAGCAAATTTCATGCGCTTTTCGGGTGTCGTATCCATATGCGCCGCCAGCCCCTCCGCATAAGCTCTGATAGAAGCCACCGGTGTCTTGATATCGTGGGACAGTGTCGCAATGACGGTTTTATTATTTTCCACGGCTTCCCGTTCTGCGGCTCTTGCTTTTATAATTTCTTTGCGCATACTGTCAAATGCCCATGTAAATGCACCAAAATAATTGCAGCGCTCGTATTTTAACGGCACATCAAAATTCCCCTGTGCAATGTTTTTTGCAAATCCCTGCAATTTTTCAAATGGGCGCAGAATCCGGTAGTACAGATATCCCATAACCGCAAAAAGGAATAAAAAAACAATACATGAGTATACGGCTGTGCCTTTTTTAGACGGTGCAGCTTCGTTTATCTGTCCTGCCTGCATTTTCTCTTTTAAAGCCTGTAGTTTTAAAGCTGCCTGTTCATCTTCTCCCCTGCGGATAAGCTGCTGGACTTCATTGACCGCCACAATCCGCTCTGCCGCTGTGTCCTCTGCCGGCTGTTTTGTACCGGGCAGTAAAAAAACGGCAGTTATCAGCAGTAAAACCGCTGTAAAAACTACCGTTGTGATTATCCATTTTTTTCTGATTGTGTTTTTCATCTGTCTTCCCCCTTTTCCTCCAGCATATAGCCAACACCCCAGACGGTCTTTAAATACTTTGGTGTTCCCGGCGCATCCTCTAACTTTTCACGAAGCCAGCGCATATGCACCGTCAGCGTAGACGGCTCTACCATTGAAAACGCGCCCCAGACTTCCGAAAGCAGCGTATCCTTTCTGACCGCTGTATTTTTATGGCGGCACAGATACGCAAGCAAATCAAATTCCCGCAGGGACAATGGTACATTTTTACCCTCTTTGGTAACAGTGCGTGCCGTAAAATTCACCTGCACATTTCCGAATGTCATCTGTTCTTCCTGCCTGTTTGCTCCGTAAGTTCTGCGAATCAGGGCATTGACACGGCACAACAGCTCCTTCATGGAATACGGCTTTGAAAGATAATCGTCCGCCCCCAGTTCAAATCCTTCTATTTTATCATTTTCACTTGTCCTTGCGCTCGCAAAAATAACCGGAATCCCCGACACCCTGCGCAGCTCCCTGCAAAATACAAAACCGTCTGTATCCGGCAGGTTTATATCCAAAAGTATCAGGTGAACCTTTATATGCTCCAGCATTTCAAATGCCGCCGCGCTATCTGCGGCACACAATACTTTATACCCATAATCCTGTAACATTTCTGCAATTACCCACGATAAATCCTTATCATCATCCACAATTAAAATCTGATATTCCATGCTTTTTCCTGCTCTTATTTTAAAAATGCCGTGTAAAAACGCTTTTTAAAAGACATTTTTACACAGCTATTTGTCGTATATTTATTATGCTTCGATGTGGATATTCACACCGTCAATGACATTTTCTTTTTCTGCTTCAAACCATGAATCCCGGATCGTAATATCACTGATTGTTTCCGGTTTTCCCTGCATCGGCTCAATTTTTACGGCTGTTTCTGCACCCATGCAGTTGATATTGTGCATGGTGATATTCTTAAAATATGGAATATCGTCTTCTGAAAATCCTTCTGCACCCTGTTCGCGGTTTAAAAGATTAAGCACATAAGACATTGTAAGAATCACTGCCTCATGCTTGATACCAGTCATCTGGATATGGCTTATCTCAATATCCTCTACTATACCGCCGCGTCCCATGGCACTCTTAAAGCGTACACCAACATCCGTACCTAAAAATGTACAGTTTTCCACCAAAACGTGCTTTACGCCGCGGGACATTTCACTTCCCACAACGAAGCCGCCGTGTCCTTCATTGACAAGGCAGTCATGGATATACACATTTTCACAAGGACCTTCAAAGGTACGCGCCTCTGCATTTTTACCGGATTTGATGCAGATTGCATCATCACCCGTTTCAAACGTACAATTATAGATTTCAACACCGTTACAGGATTCCACATCGATGCCACCCCGTTCTGCGCATAGTACGGATTGCGGATCACTGCGTCCTTTACCGTCAGATTCGTACAGAAAAACGGGTGAATATTCCACGCCGGTGAATTCATAAAGGTCACGCCCTCTAACAGCACTCTGTCGCAGTATTCAAGGCTTACCATCACCGGACGGTAGAAGTCGTAGTGCTGTTCTGCTTTCTTTAACGCATCAGCTTCGTCCTTCTGGATATTCTTTTCGTTGCCTAAAAATGCGGATTCTGTCGGGAACCAGATGCCGCCCTCTTTGGTGTCTAATACATTGCTGTTTTTCTTCATCAGCTCTGCCCACTGGCGTTCTGTCATCTTAAACTGCTTGACCGGCCGCCATAAGTCGCCGCTTCCGTCAATCACACCATCACCGCAGATTGCAATATTTTCTGCGTGGTCTGCCGTAACCGGTGAAACAGTACGGATACACTCCTGTCCCTCGTAATTGGTCAGAATCAGTGGGTATTCCTCTATATTTTTTGAAAACTTTACAACCGCGCCGCGCTCTAAATACAGGCACACATTGCTTTGCAGACGGATTGGTCCGGTAATCCAGATTCCTTTCGGAATCACAACCGTTCCGCCGCCCTCGTTTGAAATAACACTCATGGCACTGTTGATTGCCGCCGCATTTCTTTTGCTTCCCGCAATGTCTGTCTGATTTTCCACTGCACCGAAATCTTTAATGCTCACCTTTTTATCCGGGAATTCCGGCAGGGTAATTAAAAAATCTGCTCCTGTCATTTATGTACTCCATTCTGCCTGCATACAGCCGCTATTTTGTGATATGCGCAGCAAAACTAAATTCACTGCGCATACATTTTACAATAATTCTTTTAAAATCTGATTGACCATGCCCGGGTTTGCTTTGCCCTTCATAGCTTTCATTGTCTGACCGACTAAAAATCCGATTGCCTTTTCCTTACCGTTTCTGTAATCTTCAACGGACTGTGGATTTGCCGCAATGACTTCTTCAATTGTCGCACGCAGCGCCCCTTCATCATTGACCTGCTTTAAGCCGTGTTCTTCCACATACTGTTCCGGATTAATATCCTCATCGAAAATCTTTTCAAAGATTTCCTTTGCAACTGAACCGTTGATTGTTCCTGCCTCTACAAGACCAATCAGCTTTGCAAGGTTTTCCGGTGAAAATGTAATGTCTTCCGGTTCCATTTCCTTTTCCTTTAAAATGCGCATCGTTTCGCCCATTAACCAGTTGGAAACCTTCTTTGGCTGGCTGCAGATTGCCGTGGTGGCTTCAAATAAATCCGCAAGCTTTTTGGAATCCGTAAGAATACCGATATCATAGTCCGGGATTCCAAATTCTTCTTTGTATCTTGCCATTTTTTCCGTCTTAAATTCCGGCTGGCGGGAACGGATTTCCTCTAACCACGCATCACTGATATGCACCGGTACAAGGTCCGGATCCGGGAAATAGCGGTAATCCTGCGCATCTTCCTTTGAACGCATGGCATATGAATATTCCTTATTGTCGTCCCATCTTCTTGTTTCCTGTACAACGGCCTCGCCGGATTCAATCAGGTCAATCTGACGGTTCTTTTCCGCTTCAATGGCTCTTGCAATGGCACTGAAGGAATTTAAGTTCTTTGTTTCGGTTCTTGTACCGAAGGCTTCACTGCCGGCTTCTCTGACAGACAGGTTGACATCGGCTCTCATAGAACCCTCCTGAAGCTTACAGTCAGAAGCACCCAGATACTGGATAATCAGTCTTAACTTATCCAGGTAAGCGATAACTTCCTCTGCACTTCTCATATCCGGTTCGGATACGATTTCGATTAACGGCACACCGGAACGGTTGTAATCCACATAAGATACATCGTCCCATTCATCGTGAACCAGTTTTCCGGCATCTTCTTCCATATGGATTTCATGAATCCGGATCTGCTTTGTCGTGCCGTCTTCTAACTCGATATCAACATGACCGTTGCGGCAGATTGGCAGATATAACTGTGAAATCTGATAATTCTGCGGATTATCCGGGTAAAAATAATTCTTACGGTCAAATTTACAATTCTGTGTAATCGTACAGTTGGTTGCAAGACCGACTGCCGCCGCATATTCCACAACCTGCTTGTTTAATACCGGAAGCGAACCCGGCATACCGGTGCAGACAGGGCATGTATGGCTGTTTGGAGAACCTCCGAAGGCTGTAGAACAGCCGCAGAAAATCTTTGTTTTGGTTGCAAGTTCTACATGGACTTCCAGACCAATGACGGTTTCATATTCTTTTGCCATAATTTTAGTTCTCCTTTCTGCTCTGTTCATACGTATAAGCTGTCTGAATGAGTTTCTTTTCTTCAAAGCAGTTGCCGATAAGCTGCATACCGACCGGCAGACCGTTCTTATCCGTTCCGCAAGGCACGGTCATGCCCGGCAGACCTGCAAGGTTTACGGAAATGGTATAAATATCACTTAAATACATTTTAATCGGGTCACTTAAAGAGCTGCCAAGCTTCGGTGCGGTTGTCGGTGCAGCCGGTCCGATAATGACATCATATTTTGCAAATGCTTCGTCAAATGCTTTTTTAATCAGCGCTTTAACACGCAGTGCCTTTAAGTAGTACGCATCGTAATAGCCTGAGCTTAATACGAAAGAACCCAGCATAATTCTTCTCTTAACTTCTTCACCAAAGCCTTCTGAACGTGTCTTCTTATACATGTTGTGAAGTCCGTTGTATTCTTCTGTTCTGTATCCTATTTTACATCATCAAATCTTGAAAGGTTTGAGCTTGCTTCTGCTGACGCAATAACATAATATGCAGGAATTGCATACTCAACAAGGCTTAAATCAAATTCTTCAACAATTGCACCTTTGTCTTTTATTACATCAACTGCCTTAAGAATTGCTTTTTTAACTTCAGGTTCAAGACCTTCGCCAAAATAGTCTTTTGGAATACCAATTTTTAAGCCCTTAACATCCTCAACTAAAGCTTCTGTAAAGTTGTAATCATCTCTCTTTACTGATGTTGAGTCTTTTGAATCGTAGCTGCAATAGTTTCAAGAATTGTTGCACAGTCTGTAACGTCTTTTGCTACAGGTCCAATCTGATCAAGTGATGAACCATAGGCAATAAGACCGTAACGGGATACTGTTCCGTAAGTTGGCTTAATTCCTGTTACACCACAAAATGAACTTGGCTGTCTAATTGATCCACC
>ERZ859817.1102-NODE-1102-length-11473-cov-1.591084_pt1 | contig 11473 bp, 12 predicted proteins | sample MGYA00509986_ERZ859817 | MGnify/ENA primary metagenome ERZ859817 (study PRJEB30046, sample SAMN00715155) | human gut metagenome | study: EMG produced TPA metagenomics assembly of the A metagenome-wide association study of gut microbiota in type 2...
GGCAGACGCAGCAGACTCAAAATCTGCCGGTGGCAACATCGTATGGGTTCGAGTCCCATCATCGGCATACAGCTTCCCTGACAGTAAGTGGTCAGGGAAGTTTTTTTATTGTCCGGCCAGACTTTCGGATATCCACGGCGTGTGCCGCAGACCACCGCCAAAAAAGCCTGCATACAGAATTCATAACTGTATACAGGCTCTTTTTATCTTTTTATAAATCTTTATACAATTGTTCGTACTTTCTTGCAGAATTATCCCATGAAAAATCTGCCGCCATGCCACGGTCAACAATCTTGTTCCACTCACGCTTATGGTTGTAATAAACACTCTTTGCATAATTGACAATGCTAAGCATTTCGTGGGCATTGTAATTTGCAAATGAAAATCCTGTTCCAAGATTTTCATATTCGTTGTACGGTTCAACCGTATCCTTTAATCCGCCTGTTTCTCTTACAATCGGAACCGTTCCGTAACGCAGGCTGATTAACTGGCTGAGTCCGCATGGCTCAAACAGGGACGGCATTAAAAACGCATCACATGCCGCATAAATCTTATGTGCCATTGGTTCTGAATAGTAAATATTGGCTGATACCCTGTCATGATACTTCCAGTCATAGTGTCGGAACATATTTTCATATTTTTCATCACCCGTACCCAGCACAACCAGCTGCACATCTTCGGTACAGAGCTGTTCCATCACATAAGCCACAAGATCAAATCCCTTCTGGTCTGTCAGACGGGAGACAATGCCAATCATGAATTTCCCCTTATCCTGTGCCAGTCCGAGTTCTTTCTGTAATGCCACTTTGTTCTTCCACTTTTCCTTCCGGAAGGTAATCTGATTGTACTTTGCATCCAGATTCTCATCGGTTTCCGGATTGTAAATTTCGTAATCAATGCCATTTACAATACCGCGCAGACAGTTTGAACGCGCCTGCATCAAGCCTTCAAGATGTTCCCCGTAAAACGGTGTCTTAATCTCCTCGGCATAGGTTGAGCTGACAGTCGTTACCATATCCGCATAGACGATACCGCCCTTTAAATAGTTGGCATCCTTATACGCTTCCAGCTTATCCGAAGTAAAATAGCTGTCCGGAAGACCTGTAATATCTTTGACTTTCTTCAAATCCCAGATTCCCTGGAATTTCAGATTATGTATTGTCATCACAGACTTTACACCCTGATAAAATTCGCCCTGTGCAAACCGCTCCTTTAAATAAACCGGCACCAGACCTGTCTGCCAGTCATGGCAGTGGATAATATCCGGCCGGAATCCCAGTGTCGGAATTGCCGAAAGCGCCGCTTTACTAAAGAACGCAAACTTTTCAATATCTTCATGAATCCAGCTGTACGGCTTCGGTCCCGAAAAATAAAATTCGTTATCAATGAAATAGAATGTAACACCCTGATATTCCATTTCAAAAACACCGACATACTGTGTGCGCCATGCAAGGTCAATATAAAAATGTGTCTTATAGACCATCTTTTCCCGATACTCCCACGGAATACACGTATACTTGGGAATCATCACCCGCACATCAAATTCATCCTTGTTAAAATACTTTGGCAAAGCTCCCACAACATCTGCAAGTCCCCCTGTTTTTATAAATGGAACCGCTTCTGATGCAATAAATAAAACATTCTTCATACCTATCTCCATTTCTGAGCGAGTTATTTTTAAGAGGATATCTCCCGCTTTCGCCCGGAAGCAAAGAGCCTCATATTTTTTCTTATCCACATAGTACAAAAGTGCAGCTAAGAATCTCAGCTACACTTTATTATACCATATTTCATTTTAAATTACCAGTAACGTCTGATTGCTGTAATCGGTAAAATGTTTGCCGATGAAATCTTTACAACATCACCGCTTGTCGGTGCATGAATAATCTGACCGCTACCGATGTAGACACCTACATGGCCCGGATAGCAGATAATATCGCCCGGCTGTGCCTGCGAAAGGCTACCGTCTGATGAGCCACCACCTGCAATTGCACTGGATGAATGCGGCACGGAAATACCATTCTGTCTGAAAATATAATACATCAGACCGGAACAGTCAAATCCACTCGGTGAAGTACCACCCCATACATAAGGCACACCTAACATGCTATACGCTGCACTGACCACACCGGAAGCACTGCCTGAATTATTGGCTGCTGCAACGGTTGTCGTCGTACTGCTCTTTGTCTTTGTCGTTGTCTTAGCTGCTGCAGCGGCGGCCTGCGCTTCACGCTGTCTTTGTGCTTCTGCTGCGGCAGCCTGTGCTTCTGAAAGCTGTGTTGTCAAATCAGCCACTGTATTTTCCTGATCTGCAATTGCCGCATATAAAACAGCCTGCTTATCTGTCATCTCCTGCCCAAGTGCTTCCAGCTCCTTCTTATCCGCGTCGAGCGTACTCTTTAACTGGTGGATCTGTGAAGCGGTTGCTGCCATCTCATCTAACTTTCCACGGTCATAATCATAAACCTGCTGTACGTACTCCGCTTTATTCAGTGCATCGCTCATGCTTTCTGCTGTAAGAAATGCCTCTGCAATCGATGTTGACTGGTCTTCGTACATATATTTAATACGCAGTTTCATATCATCATACTGATTCTGCATATTCTGCTCTGCAACTGCTAAATCCGCATTTGCCTGATCAATCTCTTCATTCTTATCATGCATCTTGACTTCAAGTTCGTCCATCTCACAAGCAGATAAGCAAGCTCTGACTGTGTCTGGCTTAACTGGCTCTCTGCCGCATTCTTTTTATTGGTTAAATCTGTTACATCATCTGCCCATACAGACGTGCCGGCAATGCTTGTAATTAAAGCTGCTGCCACAAAAGTTTTTGCAATTCTTTTACGCATAAGTTTCTAAACCTCATAATATATTACAAATTTGTTACATATTTTTTAAAATTTGCTTTCAATATTATAATATATTACAAACTATTACGCAAGACATAAATCTAATCTATGTGTGAAATTTTTAAGAACTTTTTTATTTAATATTGTACTGTAAACGGATTTTATCGGCTATCAACGCGATAAATTCTGAATTTGTGGGTTTTCCTTTGCCATTGTGATTGTATAACCAAACAAACCATTGAGTGTTTCCGTATTTCCACGGTTCCATGCCACTTCAATTGCATGACGGATGGCACGCTCCACGCGGCTTGATGTCGTCTGGTATCTTTTGGCAATGGTTGGATAAAGTATTTTGGTAATGCTGTTAATCACATCATTGTCCTTGACTGACAGCATAATAGAATCTCTTAGATACTGATACCCTTTAATATGCGCAGGAATACCAATGTCATGTATGATGTTTGTAATATCACTTTCCAGATTCCGGTCACTGACCACCGTATGTTCCAGCGCCGGTGCTGCTCCTGCTTTCGTATTTTCCGCATGGACATTTCTGATATACCGGATTCTGTTAATCAGCATATCATTATCAAACGGCTTCATGATATAATATGAAGCGCCCATATTAAATGCATCTTCTGTCACACTGTCCCGTCCGATAGCACTGATAATAATAAATGCCGGCGTCTTTCGTATCTCCTTATCCTTATGCACTTTTTCCATCACCGTCAGTCCGTCAATCTGTGGCATTATAATATCCAGCAGAACAACATCCGGTTCTTTCTCCTTAATGATGTGAAATGTATCTTCTCCATTCGTCGCCGTACCGACTACGGACAAATCCTGTTCCTGTCCGATGACCTGCCCAAGTACCTTTAACATATTCTCATTATCATCTGCAATTGCTACCTTTAAGGCTTCCATTCATTTCCCCTCCATAAGATTTTTCTCATTCCCCTTACAAAAACTGATTATATCTTCTGCGACAAAAATTGGCAATCCTATATTTTCGCGTTTTTCGACATTTTTCGACAAAACAGTTTTTATTTTCCCTCTTTTAGCATTGTTTCAGCAAAAATTCCGTACCCTTTTGTCGGATTGTCGATAAAAACATGGGTCACTGCGCCGACAAATTTTCCGTTTTGCAGGATTGGCGAACCGGACATCCCCTGTACAATCCCATTTGTCATCGCCAGAAGTTCCGGAGATTTGACGGTAAACGTCAGATTTTTCTGACCGCCATAACTGATATGGTCAATTTCAATTTGATAATCCTGATAGGAATTATCTGTATACATACGGATATATGCCTTTCCTTTCTCTACCTCATGGCTGTAACCGACCTGCATATATTCCAGTTCATACTCCTCTGCCAGATTTTTGTCCAACGTGCCAAAAATGCCACTGACCGTATTTTTTCTGATACTGCCCAGAAAATTCTTTCCTGATAATCTATCGTTCCGATAAATTCGCCCGGCGTACCTTCTGTTCCTTTTATAATTGAAACGATTTTCGTTTTATAAAGCCTTCCGTCATGAATCGTCAAAAGTCCTGCTGTCGTTTCATCACTGATACCGTGTCCTAATGCACCGAATCCACCTGAGCTGTCAATGTATGTCATCGTTCCGATTCCCTGTGCATCATCTTTTACCCAAAGACCGATTTTATAATTTCCGCCCTCGTCCATGACCGGTGTCACGCTGACGTCAAACTGCTGTCCGTTGCGCAGTATCGTAAAAACAACCTCTGTACCGCCGCATTTTTTGACCGCTTCAGCCAGTGTGCCTTTTGAAGATACCTTTTCTGCATTTACCGCTAAAATGTAATCCCCCTGACGGATAATATTTTCACATGGATTGACTTCATTCCCGTAAATATCGGTAATACTCTGCGTATTCACCGCAAGCACACCGTCTGTCTTTAAATATAACCCTATCTGGAAACCGCACGGATATACATAATCCGGTTCAACAACATTGACATCAACTGTCCGGATATCAAAGACACCGAACAGTTTAATCTGCATGGGATAACTGCCGGTCTGATCCGCTGCAAATGCCGCCGGTCTGCTAAGATTCACTTTCTGCGTATCATTTTCCGCCGTAACCGGAAGCCCCAGCTGCAGTGTGGTGATACGGTTATTCTGTAAATATATTTCTCCGGGCAGCTGCTTTGCAACCATATGGGCATAAATCCCCATTCCCGATGCCGACACAATAAAAAACAGAACAAATATAAAAAACCTATATACAATTTTCTTTTTCATACGCAGCTCCATTCCACAGGCATTATTAATGATGTTGAAGCAAATGCCCTCAACTGTTTAATCTTAGTATCTGCCGTATTTGAAAATCTAATATAGGTTTTTTATGGTTATTTATTTTTATAAGCTGCCGCCTGATGGCACAATTCCTGTGCATTGGCACGTACCGCTTCCGTAATGGTACTGCCGCCAAGCAGCCTTGCCAGTTCTTCCACGCACTGCGTATCCAAAAGCCGGTAAATGGATGTAACTGTTTTATTGTCCTGCACCGATTTTTCAATCATAAAATGCACATCTGCCATTGCAGCAATCTGTGGCAGATGCGTAATGCAGATTACCTGTCGTTTCTGCGACAGCGTGCATAACTTTTCTGCAACCCGCTGTGCCGTTCTGCCACTGATTCCGGCATCAATTTCATCAAAAATGAGCGTGCCGATATCGTCCTGATTGGCTGTTACGGTACGGATTGCCAGCATAATACGGGACAGTTCACCACCGGAAGCCACTTTTGACAATGGCTTTAATGCTTCACCCGGATTGGCTGCAATCACAAAATACATATTGTCCGTTCCGTTTGCCGAAAAATGCCCCGTCTGCTCAAAGACCGCTTCAAACCGCACATCGGCAAAATTCAAGTCCTGTAATGCTGCACGGATTTGTGCGCACAGCTTCTGCGCCGCCGCTTTTCTTAAATCCGAAAGCTGTGCCGATAAACCGGAAAGCCGTTTTTCTTTTTCAGCCAGTTCCCGTTTTAACTTTGCAATCAGTTCATCATGGCTTTGCAGCTGCTCCAGCCGTTCTTTTCTGCTTTCGGCATAGGCAAGAATCTCAGCGGTGGTCTGACCGTACTTCATCTTCAAGGAATTGATAAAATCCAATCTTTGCTGTACCTGCTGAAAGGTTTCCGCATCAAATGCCGCATCTTCCACATAGTCCGCCGTCATGCGTGCCGCATCGGATAAAAGACTTTCCACGTCCGCCAGTGTCGCACACAGTCCGCTAAGCCGGTCATCATATACCGCCGCGCTGTTTAATGCCCGCACTGCCTGTCCCAGCTTATCACTGACATTGTCCTGTCCCGATACGAGATTCTGCTCGACAACCGCCATTTCTTCCATAATCTTCTGTGCGTGCAGCATTTTCTGATAATCGGCTTCCAGCTGTGTATCTTCACCTTCGGATAACTGCGCCGACTCAATCTCGGATACTTCAAATTCAATAAATGAAATCTCGCGGTTTCTGCTTTCCTCGTCCGTATCCAGTGCCTGCAATTCCTGTTTCTGCTTACATACGCCGCATAAACCTCTTTTAATGCCGCTTTGACCTCTGCAAGACTCTCCTTTGCATAGGCATCCAGAATGTCAATGTGATGACTTTCATTTAACAAAAGCTGGTTATCATGCTGACCGTGAATATCAATGAGCCACGATGCCATTTCACGCACCTGTCCGAGCGTATAGGTCTGACCGTTGACCTTTATCTGGGAACGGGTGGGCGTAATTTTTCTGGAAATAATGAGCTGTCCTTCCTCTAATTCCTCGACACCGAATGCCGTAAGCTTTTCTTTTACCGCTTCGCTTTCAATGTCAAAAGACAGCTCCGTCAGTGCATAGTCCGCACCGCTCGAATCAGATCCGACACTGCTTTTCCGCCCAGTGCCAGATTGACAGACCCTAAAATAATGGATTTACCGGCACCGGTTTCCCGGTCAGAATGTTTAATCCGTCCTTAAAATTAATATCTGCTTCCTCAATCAAAGCCAGATTTTTTACATGTAAATTTGCTAACATATGTCACTCCCTGCGGATTGTATCCTACTGTTTTGCTTTCTTTAGTATAACAAATATTTTATCAGGAGTGAACTATTTTTTTCAATTTTTCCATTAATTTTACGGTATCATCAACCGTACGCACCGCACACATAATCGTGTCGTCCCCTGCAATCGTACCGACAATTTCATGCCACTGCATTGCATCAAGTGCCGCACAGACTGCCATTGCCATTCCGGCAACCGTTTTGATAACAAGAATATTCTGTGCCATATCAGCACCGACAAACCCTTCCTTTAAGACCCGGATAAATTTGTCGTTCATATGCTGTCTGTCCGCCTGAAAGACAACATACTTCTGATTTTTGCCATCTATGGACGTCTTCGTAAGATTCAGTTCCCGGATATCCCTGGAAACTGTCGCCTGCGTCACGCTGAAACCGGCCTGTTTCAGCGCTTCTGCAAGTTCCTCCTGTGTTCCGATACTGTTTTTGGTGATTAATTCAATAATCTTATTTTGTCTTTCCGACTTCATACTTATTCCATCCTCCCGCCGCAAAATACATTTTTTACATTTTATTGCGGATACGCTGTAAAAAACTTAATTTGTTGGTCTTGATAAACTGCGATACCTTCTCTGACCTGCGTACCACAATCCTGTCCCCGGTTATTACTTTGCGGGATATTTCCCCGTCAAATGTAGCAATCCGCTCTTCTGCAAGGCGCTTATTGTCACTCATTTCAATCACAATTTCATCTTCCGCGCCGAATATAATGCTGCGCTGGTTTAATGTATGCGGACAAATCGGTGTAATCATCATCATCTGTGCATTCGGCTGGATAATCGGACCACCCGCTGACAGACTGTATGCTGTGGAACCTGTTGCCGTGGATACAATTACACCGTCCGCACTGTAGGAATTTAAATATTCGCCGTTTACGTGTACATCAAAATCTATGACACGCAGTGTCCCGCACCGGCTGATTACAATATCGTTTAATGCCGTATTTTCAAAAACCGGTTCACCGTCGCGGTAAATTGTTCCTGAAAGCATCATGCGCGTATCAATTTCATAAGTATCCTGCATACAGCAGTTCAGTGCTTCATATACGGTGCTTCTGTCGGCATCGGTCAGATACCCGAGTGTCCCGATATTCACGCCAAGCAGCGGAATATTGGTTTTATTGACATCTCTTGCTGCCTGAATCAGCGTTCCGTCCCCGCCAAGTACAATAATACACTCTGTATCTGTCGGAATCTGCCTTGCATCGGTATAGCGGTAATCCGTATCGCCGCCGGTCTGCTCCTGATTGCTGCTTAGACAGACCGCACCGTTTTTTTGCAGATACTGTTCAATTCTTTTGTAAAACTGTAATCTGCATCTTTAGCCTTATTTGTAATAATATAAAACTTCTTCATCAGCGTATCTGCGCCTCCAGTGTTTCTTAATCGAGTGCCGCATGTGCTTTTTCTACAACCTGTGCCGCTTCAAACGGAACGTCCGGATAACTGCCCTCTGTATGTTTCTGCAGATGCAGCAGATATTCAATATTCCCCTCCGGTCCTTTTACCGGTGAAAATTCGAGATTGAGCACTTCAAATCCAATTGATATTGCAAAATCAATCACTTTTTCAATCACTTCCAGATGCACTGCACTGTCACGTACCACACCATGCTTGCCGACTTTTTCCCTGCCTGCTTCAAACTGTGGCTTAATCAGACAGACAATTTGTCCGTCATCGGACAAAATTCCTTAACTGGTCCTAAAACCTTAGTCAGTGAAATAAAGGATACGTCAATGCTTGAAAAATTGATTTTATCTGCAACGTCTTCCGGTGTCACATAGCGGATATTTGTCTTTTCCATGCAGACCACACGTTCATCATTGCGCAGTTTCCATGCAAGCTGTCCGTGTCCCACATCAACCGCATAGACTTTGACTGCACCGTTCTGTAACATACAGTCCGTAAATCCGCCCGTGGAAGAACCGACGTCCATGCAGATTTTCCCCGCCAGTGTCACATCGAAATTTTCCATTGCTTTTTCTAATTTTAAGCCACCGCGGCTTACGTATTTTAATGTATTGCCTCGGACCTCTATCACGGCTTCCGCAGGAAAATTCGAGCCTGCCTTGTCTTCTTTCTGACCGTCTACATAGACATTTCCTGACATAATAATTGCTTTTGCTTTTTCTCTTGACTCTGCCAGTCCCCGCGATACCAGCAGTACATCCAAACGTTCTTTTGCCATATCTGCTCCATTCTAAAGTACGATATTTTCATAAAATGAAATAATGCGTTCCGTTACGGTTTCCGCATCAATTCCGGCTTCACAGCGTAAAATATCAACGCTGCCATGCTCAATGTAATCATCAGGCAGTGAAATGTTTAACACCCGCACCGGTAACTGTAAATCTGAAACCAGCTGACAGACACTCTCACCGAACCCGCCGGAAATCACATTTTCTTCCATGGTTACAATCAGATTGTGTTCCCTGCCGCATTTAAATACCGCCGATTCGTCAATCGGCTTTACAAAACGTGCATTAATCAGCGTGACAGAGTACCCCTGTGCTTTTAAATTTTTCCGTACAATGTCTGCTGTTTCCACCATGCTGCCGACCGCAAGCAGGGCAATATCTTTTTCATAATACATCACTTCTGCTTCACCATATACAATCGGCTGCTTAAATTCTTCAAATGCCGTCACCGCTGTTCCACGCGGATATCTGAGCGCAAACGGACCATTATATTCTTCCAGTCCGAATTCAAGTCCCACTTCCAGCTCCCACACGTTCTTCGGTGCAAACACTGTCATATTCGGAATATTTGACAGATACGACAAGTCAAATATTCCCTGATGGGTTTCTCCATCACTGCCTACCAGTCCTGCGCGGTCAATTGCAAAGACCACGTGTAACTGCTGGATACAGACATCGTGTAATATCTGGTCATAGGCACGCTGCAGAAAAGATGAATACACGGCAAATACCGGCTTTAAACCGCCTGCTGCCAGTCCTGCCGAAAATGTAACGGCATGTGCCTCCGCAATGCCTACATCAAAAAAGCGTTCCGGATACCACCGTGAAAACTTGGCAAGACCCGTTCCGTCCGGCATCGCCGCCGTAATTGCCGCAATCTTTGCATCCTTCTTTGCCAGCTTACAGACCGCCTCTGAAAAAACTTCCGAATAACTTTTGCCATTCTCGTTTTTTAACACATTTCCGGTCTTAATATCAAACGGTGCAATACCGTGATATTTGCTCGGATTACGCTCCGCCGGTCTGTATCCGTGGCCTTTCTGGGTCACCACATGTACCAGCACGGCATGGTCAATCCGCTTAGCCACCTTAAAAATTTTTATCAGTTTTTCAATATCATGACCATCTACCGGACCTAAATAGGTAATGCCCATGCCTTCAAACATCTGATTGGGAACAATAAGCTGCTTAATATTGCTTTTTGTCTTTTTAATCTTGTCCACAATCACACTGCCCATAGGCATCTTATACAATGTGTTGGTAACCCCTTCCTTTAAATCATAATAGGAGTTGGAAGCACGGATTTCACCAAGCATTTTGGATACCCCGCCGACATTTTTGGAAATTGACATATTGTTATCATTTAACACAATAATAAAGTTTCCCTTTACCTGCGATGCGTTATTTAACGCTTCATATGCCATGCCGCCGGTCAAAGCGCCGTCACCGATAACAGAAATCACGCTGTAATGCTCTTTTTTGATATCGCGGGCGCTGACATATCCAAGTCCCGCTGAAATTGAAGTCGAACTGTGTCCCGTATCAAATGCATCGTAATGACTTTCATTGCGCTTTGGAAATCCGCTCATGCCGCCGAATTTACGCAGCTGGTCAAACTGATTTTTTCTGCCCGTTAAAATTTTATGGGTATATGCCTGATGTCCCACGTCCCAGATTAATTTATCCTGTGGAAGATTAAATACCAGATGCAGTGCCATCGTCAATTCAACAACACCCAGATTGGATGCCAGATGTCCGCCCGTTTTACTGATATTTTCAATCAGAAACTGCCGGATTTCATCTGCCAGCTGGTTATATTCAATCGGGTCAAGTGCCTTAATATCATTGGGCTTGTTAATCTTTTCAAGTATCATACGAACCTCCGCTGTCACCAAACAGCTTATTTTTCTCTGTGAATCAGTCTGCGCACAAGTTCATCTAAAAATTCATTTTTCCCGGTTTCTTCAATCAGACGCAGTGCTTCATTTGACATCTCTATCACATCTTTTTCGGCTTTTTCCATTCCGTATAATGTGACATATGTCGTTTTATGATTTTTTTCATCACTTAATACCGGTTTTCCGAGGACTTCCTGCGTGCTTGTGACATCTAAAATATCATCCTGAATCTGGAATGCCACGCCGATCAGATTGCCGGCTTTTTCCATTTTTTCAACCGTCCGGTCATCTGCCCCGGCAAGAATTGCTCCCGCCATAAATGCTGCTTCAATGAGCGCTCCGGTCTTTAGATTAAAGATGAATTCAAGCTGTGCTTCATTCATCGGCTTGTCCGTCAGCCACACATCCAGTGACTGGCCGCCGACCATGCCG
>ERZ859817.1105-NODE-1105-length-11447-cov-2.976299_pt1 | contig 11447 bp, 7 predicted proteins | sample MGYA00509986_ERZ859817 | MGnify/ENA primary metagenome ERZ859817 (study PRJEB30046, sample SAMN00715155) | human gut metagenome | study: EMG produced TPA metagenomics assembly of the A metagenome-wide association study of gut microbiota in type 2...
AGGTGGCAATTTATTCTTAAGGGAACACATAATAATAATAATATAATGGAGGATTTTATGAAGAATATGCAAAAATACGAGCAGCTGGCAATCACAGAACTGGATGCATATCTTTTTGGACAGGGAACTCATTATGAGATATATAACAAAATGGGTGCGCATGTTGGAGTAAAAGACGGAAAAGAAGGTGTGTATTTTGCTGTGTGGGCACCTGCTGCAAGAGAAGTCTATGTTATAGGTGAGTTTAATAACTGGAATGCATATGGTTATGATATGAAGAAGATTTCAGATGGTGGAATATATGATTTGTTCATACCGGGAGCTAAAGCAGGGGATATGTATAAGTTCCTTATTATTTCCCAGAGTGGAGAGGCTCTTTACAAGGCAGATCCATATGCTAATCAGGCACAGTTAAGACCAGAGACAGCATCAATAGTTGCTGATCTTTCAGGTTATGAATGGAAAGATTCTGAATGGGTTGAGAAGAAGAAGACAGAGAATCATCTTAAAGCACCTCTTTCTATATATGAATGTCATCTTGGCTCATGGAAGAAGAAAGATGATGGAACAGAGGACGGATTTTATACATATAGAGAATTGGCACCTGAGCTTGCAAAATATGTTTCAGATATGGGATATACACATATTGAACTTATGGGAATTGCAGAGTATCCATATGATGGATCATGGGGATATCAGGTGACTGGTTATTATGCACCTACAGCAAGATACGGAACACCTAAGGATTTTATGTATTTTGTAGATTATATGCATGAAAAAGGAATTGGTGTAATTCTTGACTGGGTACCGGCACATTTTCCAAAGGATGCGCATGGACTTGCTAATTTTGATGGAAGCTGTGTATATGAGTATGCAGACCCTAGAAAGGGAGAGCATCCTGACTGGGGAACTAAGGTATTTGATTATTCCAAGAATGAAGTGGCTAACTTCCTTATTGCTAATGGAATGTTTTGGGTGGACAAGTTCCATATTGATGGTTTAAGAGTTGATGCTGTTGCTTCAATGCTGTATCTGGATTACGGAAGGACAGAAGGAAACTGGGTTCCTAACAAATATGGTGACAACGGTAATCTCGAAGCAATCAGCTTTTTAAAGCATTTTAACAGCATGTTAAAGAAGAGATTCCCACAGGCAATAACTATAGCTGAGGAGTCAACAGCATGGCCTATGGTAAGTGGTGATCCTGACAATGGGGAATGTCTTGGCTTTACATTTAAGTGGAATATGGGCTGGATGCATGATTTCCTTGAATATATGAAGCTTGATCCATATTTCAGAAAGTTTAATCATAGCAAGATGACATTTTCATTGATGTATGCTTACAGCGAGAATTTCATTCTTGTGCTTTCACATGATGAGGTTGTACATCTTAAGTGTTCTATGCTTGGTAAAATGCCTGGTGACAGGGAGGACAAGTTCAAGAATCTTAAGCTGGCATATGCATATATGTGTGGACATCCTGGCAAGAAGCTTTTATTCATGGGACAGGAATTTGGTCAGTGGAATGAGTGGAGTGAGAAGCGTGCTCTTGACTGGTATCTGTTAGAGGATGAAAGTCATACAGAACTTAAGGATTTTACGAAGAAGTGTCTGAAGCTTAATAAGAATTATCCATGTCTGTATGCTACTGATTACAGCAGTGAAGGATTCAGATGGATTAATGCCAATGATAAAGATAATAGCGTTTTATCATTTATGAGAATCAGTCCGGATGGAAAGAAGAATCTTCTCTTTGTACTTAATTTTACACCAGTTGAAAGAGACAGCTTCAGAATAGGAGTTCCGTTCAAGACTAAGTATAAGCTGGTTCTTGGAGATAATGAAGCTGACCAGAAGAAGACTCTTACAGCCGTTAAGGGAGATTGTGATGGATATCCGCAGTCATTGCTTATTGACTTACATAAGTATGGAATAGCTGTGTATGAGTTTAACGGTGATGTTTCTAAGGTTCATGCTACGAAGATATAGGAGAATAATATAGAGAAAGGGAGCTGGTTTGGATTTTTATTAATTCTGAATTAGCTTCCTTTTTATTTGATATAATATATCTCTCAATTATCCCACCATATCTGCCGAAATATTTATTATATGACAATGAGTGATTGTTTCAGATAGTAAATAAGAAAGGCAGCAGAATATGACATATACAGTTTCAGGCGCGAATTTTAATAAAGATGTTGCGGCACAGGGAACATCTATTAATTATAAAGAAAATAAGGCGGTTAAAAGTGAAGGTGTGGCAGGCTCATTTGCAGGAGTAGTAATCTCTGGCAGTGTGACAGCTGCAAATGACAATACATATGAGGGACTTCTTAAGGAGGCAGATGATGTAAAGAGCCAGATTATGGCGAGTGCTTCCAGTGCAAAGATAAGCCTTAAGGCATTGATGATGAAGTTATCAGGTGCTGATGCGGTAAAGCTAGATGAGGACGGCTTTAATCTTACAGATGCTACACCAGATGATATGGTTAATATTATAGAGAAAATTAAGATTGAACTTGCGATGCACTCTGATGATTATGTTAATTATGGCACAGCAGTTTCTAAGGATAAGATTGAGAGTGTGACTGGAAGTGCAGCAACAGCGGCAAGTGTCGAGAGCCGTATGCAGGGAGCAGATATAGCTGTCAATGATGAAAGTGTTGCTGAGGTTAAAGGCACACTTGAAAAGAGTAAAGAGTTAAAGCCATTATCAGAGAACACAAAGAATTACATGGTTGCTAATCGCATAGAGCCTTCAATTGCTGGAATATATCAGGCACAGGCGGCAACCTCATCAGGTATCAGTGCGGATGGCGTTACAATAGGAAAGTGCGCAGATGCAATATCTGACGCTGATTTTGAAGCTTTAAGGCCGGGAATTGAGAAGATAATTGCTTCGTCAGGTCTTGAGGTTAATGATAATACACTTGCGGATGCAAGAGCATTTATTAATGCACAGATTCCTGTTACTAAAGAAAATCTTGAATATAAGGCACAGCTTGATGCGATAGATATTGAAAAGATTCAGGCTGACCCTGATGAAATGCTTAATAAGATACTTGATAACATGAAGCTTGGCGGCAAAGCGGAGAATACGCTCATTACAGGTTCACCAGTTGATGATATAAAGACAGCTCTTGATACTATTAACAGGGCAGAGTATTCAGATGTTGCAAATGTGGTATCAAAAGGGGAAACATTTACAATAGCAAGCCTTAAGCTGGAGATGGATGCAAGAAGCTTCAGAATTGAATACAGTGCAGCATCAGTAAGTACAGGAAATAGTGAAGTTAGAAATCAGGCATCTGATGTACAGCAGGCAGCAGATAAGGCGTATGACACGCTTGTAACAGCAAGAGTTCTTATGAGTGCAAATGCGTCTATATATCTCGTTAAGAATAACATTTCTATTCTTACAACTCCGATAGATGAGCTTAATTCAATGCTTATGGAATATGAACAGGCGGATGAAATGTATGAAGAAGCGCAGATTGCATATACAGATGTTCTTGAAGCAAGAAAGACATTGAATGAGATAGTAAGAAATCCTGCGCGTGTATTTGCCAGTATGTTTGACAAGATGAATGAAACTTATGAGGCAGTCGGAACTCAGATAAGAGGCGATTTAGGTGATTCATTAAAGAAGGCAGTACAGGAAAGTGCGGATGATATTATTAGGGAGCTTGGACTTGAGGGAACTGATGAGGACAAGGAAGCAATAAAGGTACTGGCTGCTAATAACATGGATATGACAAAGGAAAATGTAGAGATAGTCAAATCTGTTAATGCAATGATTAATAATCTTATTAAGAATATGAAACCAGAGACAGTTCTTAATATGATAAAAGACGGAGTAAATCCAATGAATGCTTCAATTGAGGAAGTCAACGAATATCTTACAGAGGCTAATGATAAAGCATCTAAGGATAATGAGGAGAAGTTTTCAAAGTTTCTTTATAAGCTTGACCGTACCAATGGTATTACTAAAGAGCAGAGAAAGCAGTTTATAGGAATATACCAGATGATGAATATATTCACCAGAGATGCCGGAGTGGCAGCAGGTGCGCTGATTAAGCAGGGAGCTGAGGTCACTATGAATAATCTTATGACTGCATATAATTCAAGAAAGCATTATGACATGGACGCTGTTATTGATGAGAATACAGGAATGGCAGAGGTAAGCGGAATTGCTAACTATTACAGTGCATTATTTATGGCAAATGGTGGATTAGTTACCCCGAATACATTAAAGAATGTGGATAACTCATCCGGAATCGGAGAACAGTCCGTTGAAATGTTTATTGAACAGTTAGAGGATAACTATGATGCGGCAGCCGAGGAACAATATTATGAGGAATATCTTAAGGAACAGCAGGCAGCAGTGCAGGCAGGAGCTGATATATTGAGGCAGATAAGAAATGCAGATACAGAAATAAACAGTGGTAACATACAGGCTGTTAAAGCATTTTTAGAATCCGGACAGTTCCCGGATATCAGAGGTGTTAAGACAACACGTGATTATGCAAGGGATTCGATTGAAAAAATCGGACATAAAGAAAAACTGTCACTTATGTATGAAGAAATGAAAGATGAGACAGAGGAAGAACTTCAGGAGGTTCTTTCCAAAGCAGGAGACCTTGATACACAGATAGATGTCAATTACGAGGGATTTCTGGATTTAAGACTTAAGGACAGAACAATCGGATATATTAAGAATCTGGCATTAAGGCATGATTACAGAATACCGTATATAACAGACTCAGGAAGTACAGGTATGCTGAAACTTACATTGGTTCAGGATGACGACAATAAAGGTCGTATATCTGTAAACATGCTAAGCAGCGTATTAGGAAAAGTTTCTGTTGAGGCTAAGGCTGACAGAGAAAGTCTTGGTATGTACATTGTCAGTGACACAGCAGTTTCAGATGAAGGAAGCCAGCTTCTTGAGGATTTGGAAGAAAATTTAAAAGAAGGATTTGGATTTACAAATGTGACCGTCAACATTACAAAATCGTCAGACGTGCCATATGTGACTTATGAAGCAGCGGCTGACAGTGTGGCAACAGATAAGCTGTATGAAATTGCAGCACAGATTGTAAAACTGCTTGCAGGCTAAAGATTTGCACAGAAAGTCCGATATATAGAGCATGAACAGGTAAATTGGACAGACAGAAAGGTTAAGATATGAGAATAGGAACTAATGTGGCAGCGATTGTTGCCAACAATGCATTACAGAAATCACAGAATAATCTGTCAACATCAATTGAAAGATTATCATCAGGATACAAGATAAATGGCTCTAAGGACGATGCTGCAGGATGTGCTATTTCTGAAAAGATGAGAGCACAGATAAGAGGTCTTAGTCAGGCCCAGAATAATACAGCTGATGGAGTTTCTGTTTTGAATACAGCAGAAGGCGCAATTACCGAAATCCAGAGTATGCTCACAAGATTAAAGGAGCTTAGCGTTCAGGCTGCTAATGATGTTAATTCAGATGATGAAAGAGAAGCTATACAGAAAGAGATAGAACAGATTAATAATGAGATTGACAGAATATCTGATCAGACAGAATTCAATACACAGTCTCTTATTAACGGTAATCTTTCAAGAAGAGTATATTCAGACCTTCAGGGAGTTAATCAGCTTTCTGTATCTGACAGCTATACAGCAGGTGTATATGGAATAACTGTTACTGAGGACGCAAGACAGGCTATAGCGGTAGGAGCAGGAAGTATTACTATGTCATCAACAGCTTCTATAACAAAAGAACAGGAAGGAACAATAAGCATAAACGGTTACAAGATAAGCATTTCCGAAGGTGATACACTTGATAAGGTGATGGGAAAGATTATTGACGGAGTTAACATCACAGGTGGTTCTGCATTTACAGTTAAAGACCTTAATAATGATACAGCAGCTAATGGTACTGATTATGCAGGTTATGTGCCAACAGCCGATTATGCTGGTTCAACACTTGTTATTATGACTAACCAGTATGGAAGCGACCAGAAGATGAATATAACATGCGATAATGCAGAGCTTGCAGATATTTTGGGAATACCACAGGCAGCAACACAAGATGGTATATATGTAGAAGGAAGCGATGTTAAGGCAGAGATTGCTACAGGAGATGATGGAAAGCGAATTGGTTTTGCTGATTCGGCAATTCTTTCAACAAAGGGAACTGTAATTACAGTAACAGATGTTAATAACAAAGAGTTTTCAATGGATGTTCTAGGTAATGCGGCAGGTACTGTATTTGACGATAGTAACAATGATGGACAGTCAGCTGCAGGTGCAGGTACAGCGAGAACTATAAGTCAGGAAGTCACAGACGTTGGAACTATGAGCATACATGTAGGTGCTAATCAGGATCAGGTTATTGTTATTGATATTCCGGCAATAACAACGTATTCACTTGGCACGGAGCATATGAATGTCATGACTCAGTATACAGCATCAAGGGCGATATCTACTGTAGATGAAGCTATTAATAAGACTAATAAAATACGTTCAAGAATCGGTGCATACGAGAACAGATTTGATCATACAACTAATAACCTTGAGGTTTCAAGTGAGAACCTTACCAAGTCATTATCAACAATGATAGATACTGATATGTCAGAAGAGATGACTACTTATACTTCTGAAACAGTTCTTACACAGGCAGCTACGTCAATACTTGCACAGGCTAATGAAAGACCTTCACAGGTATTACAGTTATTACAGTAGTTTAAGATTCAATGGTTATATAGGAAAGGGATGCTATGACTAAAGAAACAATTAAGACATTTCAGTATAGAATTACACAGGCAACAGCATCACAGCTTGTTGTGATTCTGTATGATATGGCTATAGAATATCTTAATGATGCATGTGAGAGTGATAGTACAGAGCATGCGCATAATAATATATATATGGCACAGAAGGTTATAGACCAGCTTATATGCGGACTTGATATGCAGTATGAGATATCAGCTAATCTTTTCGTAATATATAATCATATGAAGAGGTCACTTATTTCAGCATCTGTAAGTCTTGATAATAATGAGATTAACAGAATTACAGGGCTTTTAAAGAAACTCAGGGCATCCTTTTATGAGGTTAGTAAACAGGATGATTCTGAGCCGCTTATGAAGAATACACAGGCTGTATATTCAGGCCTTACATATTCAAAAGGTGGAATTAGTAATGAAACACAGACTGATAATATAGAAAACAGAGGATTCAGGGTTTAGCTCCGAATCCTCTGTTTATTATAATCTGCGTCTTCTTCTGTTATAGTGTCTTCTCTGTCTTTTTCTTCTTGCTCGTTCTTCAATAATGTAGATGATAAAAAGAATAACGGCACCAATTCCAACAAGTATCCATATATTAATTCTGATACATGTTTTTGGTTTATAAGATGATGAAACATCATTATTAATGTATGGCAGCAGGCTTCCGGTATCTGTTCCGGCAGCAGATATATTAAGTGTAGTTGTGCCGACAGTATTATCATTGTATAAGAACTTAAGATGTGTTGTCATAACACCATTCTCATTGGTCATGTCATAATTATCATCAACCGTCATTGATACATTTGACAATGAACTTTTATTAGGTATTGTGATAAATGAAGCATTTAGTCCAAAGTTTAGTGAAAGAGTTGAGAAAACAGCCGAGTTGTAATAGTTGTCATTAGAGAACATTGCTCCGAGCTGGCTTCCGGTTGTTGTTGATTTCTGGAAATTGGAAAATCCCCAGTCAAAAAGGGTTCTTGTATCAACATATCTTATCTCGTCTGTGGCTTCCTTAAATACAACGCATATAAGACGCATACCGTCTTTTTCTGCAAATGTAACAAGTGTATTCTGTGATTCATCAGTATATCCTGTTTTGCCACCCTTGCAGTATTCATAATAGTAGGCACGACCCTTTAACATCTTGTGTCGGTGTCTTATTGTACGCTGTGCAGACATGTTAGTTGCAGGAATTACATATGCATCGGCAGTTGAATCAATACTGACAAAAGAAGCATTGTTATAGCATCCTCTTGCAATCATTGCCATATCATATGCCGTTGTGTAGTGGTTGGTATTATATAATCCGCTTGCATTGGCAAAATGTGTATTCAAAGCACCAAGTTCTTTTGCCTTGGCATTCATCATATCGACAAATGCATCTATTGAGCCAGCCACATGTTCACCGAGGGCATAAGCCATCTCGTTGGCAGAATACAGCAGAAGTCCGTGAAGAAGCTGGTTGACAGTAAATTGCTCGCCTGCTTTTGAACTTAAGTTGGCATCCTCATATACATTAATTGAGTTAGCAGCTGACTGTGAAAATGTTACAACATCGTCCATATTACAGTTCTCAATAGTAAGGAGCCCTGTTAAAATCTTGGTTGTGCTGGCTGGATAACATTTTTCATGAGAGTTCCTCTCGAAAAGAATGGAACCTGTATCAGCATCAATAAGAATGCAGCTGCTTGAGTTAACATCAGGTGCATCCGGCCATACAGCCTCTGTGCTGGTTGTGTCTGTCTCGCTGTAGACTTTGTTGTATGATGCAGCCTGGGTATCCGCTGCAAAAGCTGAGAATACCAAAACAGTGGCAGATACAGCGCTGGTTATCTTTATAAGTAATCCTTTTAAAAATTGCTTTTTCATTATAGAGATAATTCCTCCGATTAATAAAATATACAAATACATTGTAGCCCAGGATTGTACATAAGTAAACCCCGCTTGGCAAAAAGTGATATTTATGGTAAATAATATATAGGAAACTCAGATTTCGGCTATGTCTGTGTGCGGCATGTGCTTTCAGGATGACTTCGCTTAGCATGAGTAAATGCCGCCATCTGCAAAGTCTATTACAGTGCGTGAAATCAAACGCACTTCGTTTGGACGTGCTTTCACGCACTGAACTTATGCAGATGGTGGCATTAACTCCTGCACAGCTTGTCATATTCAAGCGTATACCGCACACGGACATAGCCGAAATCTGAGCTAATATATAAGATAGGAGTAATGTATGAGACTTAGAAATGTACCCGGAGCAAGGGAAGTAATGATAGAGAATGAATATGTGTTTACAGAGCCAGAGGGGATGAAAGGCACATGGTCACAGGTTTTCGGTAACGATAATCCAATCCGTATTGAGATTGGTATGGGTAAAGGCACATTTATAACAACACTGGCAGCAAATAATCCTGATATTAATTATGTGGGTATAGAGAAGTATTCAAGCGTGCTTTTAAGAGCTGTTGAGAAACAGGACGAACTTCAGCTTCCTAATTTAAGATTCATCAGAATGGATGCAGAGGCTATATGTGAGGTGTTCGGAGATGGAGAGGTAGACAGAATATACCTTAATTTTTCAGATCCATGGCCAAAAGACAGACATGCAAAGAGAAGACTTACCTCAAGACAGTTCATGGCAAGATATGACATTATATTAAAGCCGGACGGACAGGTGGAATTCAAAACAGATAATAAAGATTTATTCGATTTTTCATTAGAAGAGATTAAAGAGGCAGACTGGGAGCTTCCTGTTGTCACATTTGACTTACATAATGACTCTGTACTTAACGAGGGTAATGTAATGACAGAGTATGAGACAAGATTTTCACAGATGGGCAATCCTATCTGTAAACTTATCGCAGTAAGAAATCATTAATAATAAATGCATATACTATATAAAGGCTTTGGGAGAAACATTGTGAAGAATAAAGCATTTGCAAGGAAAGTATCAGAAGTGATGTATGTGCATAAAGGAGCGAATTACAGAGTAGTAAGGTTTAAGAATTCCCTCGACGATGTCGTGAGAATCCTTAATACCAAGAAATAATATACTAATACTTACTAAAGGTCATCGGGCGAGTCATAAGGCTGCACGGTGACTTTTCTTTTGTCCAGAAAATGCTGCACTGTAATGTTTAACAGGTAGCTTAATACGGCAAATACGGGAACTCCAAGGAACATTCCAATTACGCCAAACAGCGCCCCACCTACGGTTATTGAGAACACAACCCATACAGGCTTAAGACCTGTAGTACTGCCGATGATACGAGGTCCAATAAGCAGACCGTCAACCTGCTGGATGCAGACAATCATGATTACAAATATGATAAGTTTGATAGGGCTTGCGATAACAATAATCACACCGCCAATCACACCACCGATGTATGGTCCGAAATACGGAATCATGTTCGTTATGCCGACAATCACGCTTATAAGCACTGCATATGGCAGCTTGAGAATCAGCATGATAATAAAGCAGATAATCATGACAATAATTGAGTCAAATGATTTGCCGATAATATAATTAATAAAAATGCTTGCACAATTCTTACAGATGATGCGTGTATTGTCTGCTGTTTTCTTAGGAAGCACGGCATATAAAAATCTCTTAAAATGATAAAAGATATTCTTATTATCAGAAATCATGTAGATGGACACGATAATTGCAATAATAAGGTTTAACACACCTGAAAGAATGGCCATGGATGTATTAAGAATGTAAGGAACCATATTGGTAAGTGCACCAGTCATGTAGTCAACAAGTTTAGGAAGAGCATCTTCAATCTTCTGATTAATGAAATTGTAATCAATAGAAGAATTGGCGTGCTTATCTTCAAACTCAGTGAACCAGTTGCGGATATTCTCGTACCATACAGGAGCCTGATTGGCAATCTCTGTAATGCTTTTGTATATTTGAGGTACAACAAAGCCTATTAATACTGCAAATGCGCCAACTGCTATCAGGTAAGCAACAAGAATTGAAAGCATTTTGGCAGCTTTCTTGGACTTGATATGGCATACCCCCATGAAGAACCTGTTATAAAGGATCTTGATAAACGGATAAAGAACAAGCGCAATCATGGCACCAATAAGAAATGGTGACAGTATATGGAATATATTGCCCAATGACTTGACGGTTGCAGGCCAGTTACCAATGAACTTATATATAAGAATTGCACCTAGCACAAAAAGCAGACCATATATAACAATTGTAAAGTATTTGCTGTTAGGCTGGAATACATTCTTGCCAACAGCTTTGTCAGGTTTGGCGGCTGTTCCTGTTCAGAATCAAGATTAATAGCCTCAATTGGAATATTGTCAACGTGTTTTGGCTGTTGCTCGAATTTTTTTAACTTCATATCAACTCTCTTTTCTTAATAAATGTATATTAAATATAAATATTTTCTCTTATATTTGGAAATATAAGAGAATTATAAGGGGTACAAAGGCACATATCAATATAAAAAACATGGCAAAATGATGAAAAAACAAGAAAATTATAAAAAAGTTAAATTGTTCTTAAATAAATACAAAAAAGTGCTTGCATTTTATTAAATCTTGCTATAGAATATCACTTGTGCTTGAGACAACACAAAAGCACAGAACAAAATAAGTTACGCACCGCTAGCTCAGTTGGTAGAGCACCTGACTCTTAATCAG
>ERZ859817.1107-NODE-1107-length-11428-cov-1.434450_pt1 | contig 11428 bp, 8 predicted proteins | sample MGYA00509986_ERZ859817 | MGnify/ENA primary metagenome ERZ859817 (study PRJEB30046, sample SAMN00715155) | human gut metagenome | study: EMG produced TPA metagenomics assembly of the A metagenome-wide association study of gut microbiota in type 2...
CAGGTAAGTCGGACAAGGTGAATAAATCAGCGAAGCCGGGCAAGGCAGCCAAGTAAATCTGAAGAAATATGGTAAAACTAAGTTCCGTCGGTGTCTCTTTTTTCCACATATCTTATTGGTGTGGATATTTCTTCTTTTTTTCACGGCAGATTCTATGGCATCGGTTTCGTATCGGAATTTGATTCCCGAACCGGTACGTGTGATAGAAAAGGAAGGAGCTCCGTTTGTTTTTAACGACCAGACAAGGATCATCTGCTCCAGCAATCATCCCGAGTGGAAACGTATAGTTGACTCTTTAATCCCGTATTTATCAGAGATGGCAGGTCGCGAGCTATCTGTCGGGAAGATGAAGAAGTTTGTGGAGAGTAATGTTATTTATTTTATATTGGAACCACAGGTACGAAAAGAAGGATTCAGACTGAAGATAACAGAAGATAAGCTGTATATTGAAGCATCAGATGGGGCAGGAGCTTTTTATGCCGTACAGTTGTTGCGAGAATTATCGCTTTCGGCTTCGGATCAGCAAGGCGAATGTAATAAAGAAGTAAATGGAAAGAAGTGGGAATTGTGCTTTCCTCCCGTTGAATTGGAAGACTATCCTTCCATGTCATATCGGGGAGCCATGCTTGACGTGAGCCGCCATTTCTTTTCGGTCGATCAGGTGAAACGCTATATTGATCTGTTGGCTTTCCATCGCTTGAATCATTTTCACTGGCATCTGACGGACGATCAGGGATGGAGAATTGAAATAAAGAAATATCCGAATCTCACAAAGGTCGGTGCATGGAGAGGGACGGATAATTATGGTGGATATTATACCCAAGAGGAGATAAAGGAGGTAGTAACCTATGCCTCCGAAAGGTATATAACGATTATTCCGGAAATAGATATGCCGGGACATACCCAGGCTACATTGGCGGCGTTCCTGAACTCGGTTGCAGGGGAACTTCTTACGAAGTGGCTACGGAAGTAGGCGGTGTACATAAGGATGTGATGTGTATGGGTAGTGATTTCACTTTTCCTTTTGTAAAAGATGTGTTGAAAGAAGTGGCGGAATTATTTCCGGGACCTTACATTCATATCGGAGGGGACGAAGTTCCTAAAGACCGTTGGAAGGAATGCAATGCCTGTCAGAAAGCCATTAGGGAACATGGTTTGAAGAATACAAAACTGCATACAGCAGAAGAACGGTTGCAAAGAACTTTTAATGAGGAAATAGCGGTCTATCTGCATGGACTGGGTAAACGAATGATAGGCTGGGACGAAGTACTCGCAGATGATTTGAACCGGGAGGTTATTGTTATGTCCTGGCGGGGACTGGGACGTGCCACGGCTGCCATTCGCAAAGGACATGACGTAATTGTATCTGCTGATTCTCATTTATATTTGAACCATTACCAAACGATAAATTCAGAACAGGAACCTCGTGCAACCGGTGGACTGGTAGAAATGAAGAAGGTATTCGAGACTCCTTTTTTCTCTCCGCAACTGACAGAAACGGAGCGGACACAGGTGCTGGGTGCGGAAGTCTGTTTGTGGAGTTCATTCGTTGATAATGACTCAATCCTGGATTATATGCTTTTACCCCGTTTGGCTGCTTTCGCAGATGCAGTCTGGTGTGAGGGGAGACGTGGCACTTACAATCATTTCTTGCAGCGTCTGCCCTCGCTGCTTCGTTGCTATGAGCAGTTAGGATATGGTTATGCCCGTCATTTCTTTACGATTTCTGCTACTTATACATCTGTTCCTGATGATAAATGTCTTGTCGTCTCGTTGGAGAGTCTGCCTGATACGAAAACTTATTATACGCTGGATGGTAGCCAACCGACAAAAGGCGCTTTTCTGTATGAGAATCCCCTTCGGATAGATAAGAGTTGTATATTGAAAGCCGTTTCTTATTTGCCGAGTGGGCTTGCCAGTGACGAACTAAGCAAAGAAGTGGTGGTAAACAAAGCGACATTTAAACCGATTCATCTGCAAAATGCTCCTTCGGAACGTTATCAGGGAGAAGATGGAAAAGTATTGGTAGATGGTGTCCGTAGCATCAATTTCCACAATACGGGCTTGTGGGTGGGCTATCATGCTGCTGATATGATTGCAACTATTGACCTTGAATATCCGCAGGAGATTAATGCGGTGGAAGTTTCGGCTTTGACAGATTTAAGTGCATGGATTATGGGGCCACAGTCCATTTCTGTTTATATTTCTTCGAATGGAAAGAGATATAAGATGGTGACGTATAAAACCTATCAGGCGTTAACAGATGCGATGGGAGAAAAAAGTAGTGATTTGCATCGTCTTTCGTTTAAAAAAAGTGCTTCTGCCCGTTTTGTGAAAGTGATAGCTGTGCCTTTTAAAGGATTGCTTAAAGGACATTCCGGTGAAGGGGAACCGTCTTTCTTATTCGTAGATGAGATTCGGGTACATTAATTATTTGCGCGGGCTGCATAAACAACTTGTACGACACCCGGGTCTCAAGGGCATTGACACCCGGGTGTTGATATGCTTGACACCCGGGTGTTAGTACTACCAAGACCCGGGTGTCAGACAACTCATTTGTGCCTAATTATATTTTCTTACTTGTAGTAGAACTTTTCGAGGACTGTTTGCATTTCAGGATACTTATCATCCGTATCTCCTGTTTCTTTGCGAAGTCTCAATAAATCTTTCTTCATTTGTTTGATGATTGATGCGTACTTCGGATCATTATAAAGATTATGATTCTCGTGCGGGTCATTCTGCAAATCGTAGAAATCCCATGCAGGTGTAAATTCGAAGTTTTCCGTGTCGGTCATGCCCAGGTTCTTTGCATAGTAGAAAATGAGCTTGTACCGGTCTGAACGGATGGCAAAATGTGCCGGACGAATGGCATGATTGGTCCAGTAGCGATAATAGATTTCTTTTCGCCAGTCTGACGGGGTCTTTCCTTCGAGGTTGTCGACAAAGCTGCGTCCCTGTACATTATCCATCTTTACTCCGGAGAATTCTGCCAGTGTCGGTGCAAAGTCGACATTTAATACGAGGTCTTTCAGACGTTGTCCTGCAGGAATCTTTTTGGGGTAGCGAATCACGAAAGGCATACGGGCTGATTCTTCATAGAACATTCGTTTGTCGAAGAAACCATGTTCGCCTAAGAAATAGCCTTGGTCGGATACATACACTACGATGGTGTTATCGGCAATTCCCATTTCGTCCAGTGCTTTCAGGAGTTTGCCGATGTTGTCGTCGACGGTGGCTCCACAACGCATATAGTCACGGATCAGTTTCTGATAAGCTGCTCGTCTGGCGGTGGTTCGTTGCATACCTTCCGTGCTGAATGGCAGTCCGGGATAGCGGCACCACCATTTGTCGGGATCTTTCGAAGCTGTTCGCCAGCGGCGTACCAGCTCTTCCAGTTTTTGTCCGATAAAAGAACGTCCGTTTGTTTCCGGTCCCCAGTCCAACAGGTTTTCCGGTTCGGGGAAAGTGACGCCGTCGTAAAGATGTTCCATACGTATCGGATAATCATAAGGTTCGTGAGTGGCTTTGAAGTGGCAGCACATCAAGAAAGGTTGTTTTCCGTCCTGCTGTTTCATCCACCGGATTGCTTTTTGTGTGACGAGATCGGTAGAGAAACCAAGTACCCGTTGACCAAAGTTCCGGTTGCCCGGCCAAGGGTCAGTGCTTTCGATGAAAGTCGGATCACGATATTCTCCCTGGTCGTGGAAGATGGAGTAGTAGTCGAATCCCTGTGGTTGTGACTTGATATGCCATTTTCCGACAAGTCCCGTATGGTAGCCGTTGGCTTGCAGGACGGTTGCCAGTGTAGGGAGCGAAGTGTCCAATGAATCTGCCAGTGTGTAAAGTCCGTTCTGGTGACTGTATAGTCCGGTCAGGATGCTGGCACGGCTGGGGGCAGAGATAGAATTGGTGCAGAAACAATTATCGAGGACTACACCTTCGTTGGCGAGCCGGCGGATATTGTTGTTATAGGCATAATCTGCCAGTACTCCACCGTAAATACCCCATGCTTGCGAGGTATGGTCATCGCTTAGAATAAAGAGAATGTTGGGACGTTGTTCGTCCTTTTGTCGGTTTTCTTGTCCGGCTGTTTGGGCATTCAGGATTTGAGTAGCTGTTCCTGCTGTCAGAATCCCATTAATAGTAGTTTATTCATAAATATATAATTGTTGCATTTCTTTAAAAGTCAGTTTATGACCGTCCTGCCACCAGTTGGGATCGTTCAGGTTGCAGAAATCATCTTCCTCTTCCATGCGGAAAGCCAGTTGCTTTTTCAATTTATTCGCTTCTTCTCTCTTTTCGGTCAGTAAGTTATGCATTTCCAACGGATCTTTTTGAAGATCGAACAGTTGTTCGGTTATCTTTCCATTCACGTGATAAATGATGTATTTGTAGGAGTCGTTGACAAATGCCCGCTGGATGTTGGAGTAAGCCAGAAACAGTTCTTTGCGGTGCGTTGTCCCAGAGTCTTCCAGTACGGGATAGAGCGACTGGGCGTTCATACTTTCCGGCAGGGGAATATTTGCCAGCTCGCAGAGAGTCGGGGCGATGTCGTGCAGATAGCACAGTGATTGATTCTTTTCTCCTTTCCGGTTTTTGTATGAAGGGGCTATGATGGTGAGCGGCACTTTGACGCTATGGTCATAGAGGTTCTGTTTACCCAATAAGCCGTGTCGTCCTACTGCCAGTCCATTGTCTGAGGCAAAGACGATGATGGTGTTTTCTGCTTGTCTCGTTGCGCGTAATACTTCCATGATGCGTCCTATCTGTACATCCACTTCACTTATCATGCCGTAGTAATCGGACAGTTCTTTTTGTATCTGCTGTTCGGTGCGTGGTGCCGGTAGCAGTAATTCGTCGCGTACTCTCATTTCACCGTTATTAAACGGATGTTTGGGAAGAAAGTTGCGGGGGACATCCAGTGTGTCGGGGCTATATTTCCGACCGTAGTTGGGGAGTTGGTTGCGCGGATCGTGCGGAGAGGTGAAAGCCACGTAAGCCAGGAAAGGTTGTTTATCTCCTTTTTGCTTTTGAAGAAACCGGATGGCTGCGTCTGCATACATTTTGGAAGAGAATTCTTCTCCTGTGAATTTCGTTTTCGGTCCATATACCCCTGTGGAGTCGTAATGGTTGAGGTGTGGCGAACAGTGCCCGTTCTGTTCATAAGGATGCATTCCACCGAAATAGATGTTGTCGCCCTCCTGAAAGGAACGGTTGAATGCGGCTTTGTCCGAGTGCCATTTTCCGGTGGCAAAGGTACGGTAACCATGTCGGCGGAATTGTTGCGGGAAGGTGGTATGTGCTTTCGGAATTTTCATACCATCGGATTGAATGTTGTATAGTCCGCGCCCTGTCATGAGCATGGCCCGGCTAGGCATGGACAAGGCTCCGCATAAAGCACCGTTAGTGTACGTGTTTGTGAATGTGACACCTTCGGCAATCAGGCTGTCGATGGCGGGTGTATATACATCTTCGTTTCCCAAAGCATGGATGGAAGACGCCTGCAGGTCGTCCGTCAAGATGAAAAGTACATTGGGCTGTTGAGGGATCTCTTTGGCAGTCGATTGACACTCGGCGGTTAATGGGCTGAATGCCAACGGTAGACACGAGGATATAAATGAATACTGGATGGCTGGTTTCATGTTAACAATGGTTGTATTGTTCTATTTAAAAGTGTCTTATAATGTTTTAGACGCGAATTAAGTAGGTAAACGAATTGACGAAATCCGCAGAGGCTACTTAATTCACGTCTAAAGATAGTGAATGTTATTTATATAATACAGTTTCTTTACAAAAAAACTTCATTTATTCAGAATGGATGCTTCTGATAAAGTGGATTAGTTTTTCTTTGTGAAACATTGGTCGGCTCTCCATTCTGTGATTGAACCTGTAGCTATGGTGGCATCATTCTTGTTGCCAGAACTGTCATATACAACATTACCTTGACCCTCGTCCATTTTCCAATAACCGATGAGGCTTGGACTGACTGTGACAGGTCCGCCCATATTACTCTGAATTTCCGCTTTGTGAGAACCCTGTTCCACAGCCGGACTTGTCCCATCATGTGTTCATTTGAAGTGTTGCCATTAAAGAATGTGATTGATGTGATGTCAGCAGGTACACGGTGGCTTCTACGTCTTGCACTTTCTCGCCGTTTGCGTAGAAATGACATTTGCTTTGGTCGTATACCATGGCTACATGTGTCCAGGTTTTCTTTTGGAAATTGAATTTCGTGAAAAATCCTTTGTTGTTTTCTGCGCTCTTACCAAAGATATTGATTTCATCTGATCTTTCGTAATCTGGTTATTGGCATTACCCAAACGAATGTAGAAGGCAGAACAGTCGATGACACATTGGTTGTTATAACCGAAATCGGCCATCCATATCCAAAATTCTATCGTGAAATAATCCATCGAGAGAGTTGTCACGTTCTCGGATTTGAATCCCCCTCCTCTACCCAGGTAAGGAGTAAACTGAGTCCATGGTTTATCAAGTAATAAAATGTAACTGGCTCCCTGTATCTCTTCCTGGACACTGCCGTCGCTTATCACTCTGATAGGCAATGCATATTTCACTCCTTCGGCAGCTTCATAAGGACTGATAGTTACTACAGTCGGTTTGGCCATAGTCTTTCCGCTTTCGATAATGACCTCTTTTTCAAACGAGTACTTGTCGGCTGGTAATACAGCATAGTCAAGTTTCATTTTCTTGTTGTATTCTTGTAGCAGACTTTCATCTACTGCCAGTGTGGCTTGAACATCTTTCCCCATAATGTCGCCTATGCGGACTGTGAAGTCTGTCACTGTTTTTTCACTGACGTTGATGGGCAAGCTCTTTACATTCTTGAAAGCAGCTTCATTGATGTAAATACGGTTCTCTATCGGTTCATATTCTTGCTTACAGCCCATTAAGGCTATAAGAGTGAATGCTCCGGCAAATAATGTATATATTTTATTCTTTCTCATATCATTTTATTTTTTGGCAGGGTTCATGATTTGAATAGCTTGACGCAAGTATTTGTAATTCCTGGAATACTCGTACTCCATGTGGAAACTTCCTATTCCTCCTTTACGGCCTTCGTCTGGATTCCAGTAGGCCATTCCCAATAGTGAAGGTATCGTTCCCCGTTCGGGATCTTTGAAATTCACCCCGCCATTAGCGGCGTAACTTTCAAAGTTCTCGGTGACAATGAAACGATTGGAACCTATATACTGCTTTACCCGGTCAAATCTTTCTTGTAATCTGGTAGGGGAACCTGTTGCGTATGCTTGTGCTACGGCGTAATTGGCGTGCTTCCATCCTTCTTCAGTGATAAGATGCACAAAGCCGTCTACCATGATGATTTTGTCTGTCCCGATTCTTTGACGGGTTTCTTTTAATAAGGCAGTCATGTTGTCCTTATCGTAAAACAAGTCAGAACCACTACATTCATGGTCGAAATCGATTCCATCGTAACCGTATTTGTGAATAGTGTCTGCTATCGCTTGTGCAGCAGCCGGAATATTAGCGGCGATATTTTCAAATTTCCCGGGGAGATTTGCCATATTATGTGAGAAAACAGTGAATACAACCCGTGTACCCAGTCTTCTTGAACATATTTCAAATCTTCTTTTTGATAATCTGTCAGACTACCGTAGGGGCCCCAAATGGAGACGATATCTACACTGTCAGGGATACTTTTCAGACTGTAGTACAAGGAGGCTGCACCCTGATTTGACCAACTTCCGAACCATCCGAATGAAAGGGCATGGTCGCTCTTCTTGTACTCTCTGAGTGCTGCATAATATTCTTCACCCAATGGCTCCGGTTCGAAGTTCTTGGCATCCATATCAGTCCAGTCATCACAACTAAAGAAATTAGTTGCCAGGAATGCTGCAAATAATATAATGAATATTTTTTTCATGTTGTTTTTATTTTTAATAATCAATCAGATTAGTTTTTCTAGCCCACCATAGGTCGGTAGCGTCTGTGTCTTGTCCGTTCGACAGAAAGAACAAGCTTCTGTTACATTATCCCCATTACTTGCGTATTCGTCTTCAGAGAAACGCAGACGGCGTTGCTGGCGTTCTTTCGTGACACCTTGTGTAGAGAGATTGTCATAGGCAGGGAACACGGCAGGATATCCGGTACGACGGAAATCGGCCCAAGTTTCATTTCCAATCGGGAAGTTGGCAATCATTTTCTGTGTCAGAATACGTTCCAGGTTCTCTTCTTTGGCGCTGGTGGTAGTAGCAGGATTCCAGGCTACCGGTAATTTGCACGGATTGGTGTAATTATAAGCAGAGTTCAACGGGCATATATAATCTGCCGGAACATTAACGCTGTTAGCTATGTATGTGTCAGCTCCTGATATACTGTGTTCGTTGAATGATAACTGGATGCCTTTTTTATAGAATTCTTCTGCTGTTCCTCCCATAGTCCATCCTTTCAAGGCACCTTCTGCTCTTAAGAAGGCTACTTCGGCAGCGTTGAATATCAGCATAGGAGTCTTGGTTTCTACTTTGACTGTGGAATAGGTGGAGAACATACCGGTTGTGATACCACTGATTCCCGAACGCACGCCGAGATACTCGTAATCAGGAGATACTGTTGTCTTGGTGAAGTATGCTTCACGGCGCGGGTCACCATATCCATTCATGAAAGAGACGATACAGGCATTGGCACGAACTTCGCCCCACGAATTGACGCTTGCGAGTCCGTTCTTGAAGTTGGTTGATCCAATATTGTCGTAAGCATCGCAATCATTGCTGTCCATCACCCCATACGGATGTGCTACGGCTTTTTCTGCTATTTCTTGTGCATATTCAGGAACAGCATTGCTGATACGGATAGCTATGCGCAACTTCAGTGAGTTGGCAAATTTTATCCATTTTTTATAGTCTCCCTGATAGATGCGGTCTTCTGTGGTCAGTTCGTTAAAACTTGGGTCGGTATTCATTAGTGAAGTAAGCACATCAATGCTGTAGTTTAAATCATCAATCATTGCCTTCCAAGCCGCTTCTTCATTGTCATATCCTACGGAGTACTGTCCGCTTTCCACCTTAGTATAAGGAAGCGGCCCTTGCATGGAGGCGATAATCTGCATGATGTGTACCCGCATGATTTTGGCAAGTGCATAATAATGACCTGATGCTTCTGAAAAACGTTCGATGGAGAAATAGTTAGGGTAGAAATTTTTGAAATACCAGTCAACAGACCATTTATTCCAGGCGTCATCTACGTTATAGGTATAGAAGTGCTGGCTCCTGCTCCAACTGCTGGTTGGCGTCAGCATACCCCCGAATGGTCCTGCCCAGAAAGTAATATTGCGCTGGGAGGGGTTTTCTTCTGTGGAAGACATACAAGTAATGAGCTGTGCAAATAACAACCGGGAGTTCAATACAGGGGGCTGGTATTGGTTGGTGTTATAGTCCTCAAATTTTCCTGTACAATTGCACACGAGTAGTACCAGTAGTACTGAACATATAAATTGAGTTATCTTTTTCATGGTTCTTCTCTGTTTAGAAATTAAGTTTTACGCTAAATCCGATGTTACGTGTAGTAGGCTGCATAAAGTAATCATAACTTTGATAGTAGTTAGATTGTGTTGATGCAGTTGCTTCCGGGTCGAAAGGCGCTTTACAATAAATCATCCAAAGATTCTTGCCGACTAATCCGACAGTCATCCTGAGTTTGTCACGGAACCATTTTTGAGGTAATGTGTAACTGAGGTTCAGTTCAGACAAGCGTACATTGGTAGCACTGTATGTATAATAAGCGGCGTATCCTTTTACTGTATCGAAAATTTTTCAGTGTCTACATATCCGTAATTGGTGAAGATACCACCGGCATCGCGATAGTCGGCGGTTACTTGCGAAACTCCATACTGGTCGAGCGTGCTCTGCGTACCTGACAAGGCAATACCGCCGAATCGTGCAGTCAGTGTCACTCCCAGGTTTACACCTTTGTATGAGAAGCTGTTGCTCCATCCCATGTTTGATTTCGGCAGGATAGAACCCAGTTTGAATTCCTCAACGGATTCGATTTCAATTTTTCCTTCTTGTGAAACATAGATGTTGTTATTGCCATCCCTCTTGATGCGGTGAGTGGCGTACACGTCGCCGATAGAGCCACCTTTGTATAATTTGACGCGAGCATCAAGGTTACCCAGTTGTCCCATTTCATAATTGTCCTTGGTAATCGGTTCTCCGGTCATCGGATTCACGGAACCCTCGGTCAATTTAATGATTTTATTCTGGTTCCAGGAGAACGTCAGGTTGCTGTCCCAAGAGAATCCACCCCATTTGTCACTATAACCTAAAGCGATTTCCATACCTTCGTTGCGGACATTACCACTCTGTATATATGCTTTGGAATATCCGGACGAAACAGAAAGATCGGCAGTAAAGGTTTGGTTGATAGTGCTCGACCGATAATAGGTCAAATCAAATGAAAGACGATTGTTCAACCATTTTGAGTTGACTCCGACTTCCCATGAACGGGTCTTTTCCGGTTTTAAGTTACGTACCGGATAGATAGATGTAGATATCCATTTTCCGGAAGCGATATTAAACTCATAAGACGGACGCGTAATGAAACGTTCAAACGAGGTTCCGACTTCTGTATATGAGCCACGTACTTTCAGATATGAAAGCCAGTCCGGCAATTTCACCATACTTGAGATAATTCCCGATAAACCTACGGAAGGATAAAAGAACGAAGAGGCTTCGGAATATGCCAACTGTGATTCCCAGTCGTTACGTCCCGTAACAGTCATATACAGCATGCTTTTGTAACCTACTTCCGCATTGACAAACACGCCTTGCGATTGCTGGATATATCCTGACTGGATTCTCCTGTACTTGGCGGATGTATCTATATTGTTATGGCAAAGAAGTTGTAAATACCTTCCAGATTACCGCCATGTCCTATTTGCTCTTCTCTCTGGTCGTTGATAGATGCACCGATGTTGGCATTGAAAGACCACATGTTATCGTTGAATGTCTTGGAAATATTCAACATGATATCTCCATAGAAGCTGCTGTATGATTTATGAATATCATAGTAGCCACCATAAGGACTGGCGAACTGTTCGATGGTTGAGGCATGACGTTTGTCAGTCGAACGCATATCCGTCTTGTCATATTTCAGACGTCCGGTGATGTCGATTCCGTCAATGATATTCCATTTCAGGGACGCGTTGGTCATGAAACGTTTCTTCTTGTTTTCACGGACAATACGATTCATCGTCCAGTATGGATTCTGTAATTCCATACTTTGCGTGTCGTAAGGCCAGTATTGTTCGTAGATACCCAGTCCTTCGTTGTAACGCTCGTACATACGGATAGCTTCGAAATTCTCTCCGCGCGGGAATAGATAGAGAGCAGTCAACGGATTGAAGTAACGTCCTTGGGCCGTCATGTTCCTGTCATTCTGGAAAATCAGGTTA
>ERZ859817.1111-NODE-1111-length-11372-cov-2.630379_pt1 | contig 11372 bp, 13 predicted proteins | sample MGYA00509986_ERZ859817 | MGnify/ENA primary metagenome ERZ859817 (study PRJEB30046, sample SAMN00715155) | human gut metagenome | study: EMG produced TPA metagenomics assembly of the A metagenome-wide association study of gut microbiota in type 2...
GGAAAGCCCGTAAAATAAGGAAAGTTCAAGAAATCTCTCCACAAATTCCGATTTTCTTAATTCTACAAACTGCTTTTTATTTTTGTTAACTTCTCGAATTTTCATACAACTTGTTACTCCATCAATTGCCATCTAATTTAATTCATCAAATTGATATTTACCAAATCGTCAAATTCAAATTTCTACAACTCCTTGACGAATAAAGATGCATCAATTAATATGAAATCAGGGTAGTTATAATATTCTTATACAAACCTTTGCAGAGACTCCGTGGGAAGAGTCTCTGTTTTTTTGTGCATAGGTGTATACAATATACATGATGATACTTTTAAATCACTTTCCCTTTTCCAACTCTTTGAAAAAAGCCTTTGCATTATCCAAATCATTCTTATCCGGATGTCCTTTTGATATGCCTCCAATAAGTTTGAATGGTCCAAATGTGTCAAATCCCTTACAAGAAAATTCTCCCACAATTCTTCCCTGCTTTTCTTTTACAATTTTCTTTATGGAATCAAAGACCGGCTTTCCTCCATAAGTGCATATAAGAAAGACATCCTTATTCTCTGGAAGATTCACTTCTGCAAAGTTAATTACGGACTGATGCATCTTGCCAAAATAAATACCAGAAGCAAAACCTATAAGATCATACCCTGATAAGTCCTTTTCAGTAATCTTAGTTGCATCAACTACATCAATATCATTTTCAGCTGCTATTGCACATACCAGCTCTTTTGTATTATTGTGATGAACCGACGCGTATATAATAACTGTTTTCATATCTGCTTCACTCCATTATTTCTTAGTTCAAAATCCAATCTCATCTGGTGCCACAGGACATTTCCATGAGTAGATTTATCAGTTATACCCTCATCAATAAATCCAAACTTGGAATAATAAGGAACAAGACTTTCTTTACAGGTTAGAACCAGTCCCCTTCGGTTCTGTTCTCTGGCATCTAAGATTGCCTTCTTAATTAGCTCTTTCGCATATCCGCATCTGCGATATTCAGGAAGAGTATTTACACCAAAAATCATCTGCCATGCACCATTCTCATTATGCATTGATGCATTTTCATACATCTCATCTGTAAGATTGGCCTCATCCGTAACAAAACCATCTACAAACGCAATGAGTTTACCCTCATCAAACATAAGCCAGAAATGATTCCCAAAATATTTTATTCTTTGCTCAAATTCTTCTTTAGTTGCTGCCTCTAAGACAGGAAAACATACAGATTCAACCGATGCAATATCGTCTAAATCAGCCATTGTTGCATATCTTATATTCACAATCATTCCTTCTTTACTATTGCTTTTTATATTTAGTTTTTATTCATATATTACTATAATTTGCTTAAATACTCTGCCGGAACAGCCTTCACAAGCCATACTCCATTTACAGATAAGAAAAACTCATATCCTTCATCTGCCATCTTTCCGGCTGCCACCCTATAAACCACAGGCTTTCCATGCATGCTGCCCAGCCATGTTCATCAAGTTTGATTCCTATTGTTTCCGGTTTATGCCGCAAAATGAGACTTAAAAATTTGCTTGTGTCCGTTAATCCCATTGTTATCCCCCTTTAGTTTTCTTTTATAGCTTCCTGTAAGACATATAATGCACATTATATGCGTATTTCTAATACTTTCTACTCTATCACATACTCATACATTCTAAACTGCCTGTTTCCAACTACCTCATAAAAAATGTTTTCAGTACTTATGTATTTAAAACCTGCTTTGATATATAACTTGTCAGCTAGTGTGTTCTTATCTATTACATCAAGATGAATGGCTTCTATGTTTTCTAACTTAGCATATGATATTAAGTTTTTTACAAATTGAGTAGCAAGCCCCATACCGCGGTACTCATATCGCACTGCAAGAGCATGGATTATCCATACATTATTATCTCTTTCATTTACTTTCCACGCTACCCTTTTATACTCTTTATTAGAATTACTGTTAACTATGGCACACGCCTTAATAATTCCTTCATATACCTCAATCAACCCACCCAATCGCCTAAAAATGCTATTATAGTAGGCTTTCCAAATTATAGCAGCTCTCTATAACCCATATTTAATTCTAGCACGCGTAAGCTTTCCAAGCAGTCCATCACCAAAAAGAAATGCACATACAGCCGCTCCTCCCGCATGCATAGCATCATAAGGTGCTCCGGTTATGTACAGAAGCTTCAATGCCTCCAATGATATATTGGCACTGCCGGAATCTGTATATGTGCTGTTCATCATCATTGCTGCAATATTCATAATTCCACCATATATAACGAACACACTTATAAATGTAAACATTGTCACTGTAATAAAATTACAAGGTATACGGCTTCTCATAAATAGTACCGCCGCAATAATTCCCACAAGACCGAAAGCATACAGCCTCCACCCAAAGAATGTCTCTCCCGGCTTTGCAGTAAATATATATACAATATATCCCACAAGCTCTGACACAACCATACACACAACAGGAACAGCCATAACTGACAGACCGTTCTTGCCTGCTTTCTTACAATCTCTTTCTTATCATCAAAATATCCGACAAGCTCCGGTTTGTAAAATGCAATTCCTGCAAGAACACCAAGCAGCCCCCACGCAGCCATTTCCCACGGAGTCCATACCCCCTGCCCCATAAAGAAATTACATACAAATCTTGACAATACACCTGTAAGAAATCCTGTCTGTGGTCCAAATGCAATTCCTGTTATTATGACAAGTGCTGTACCCGCATGAAGCGGTATCGTATACGCACATATTATATTAGCAACAACTGTAAGAGCTGACATAACTGCAATCATCACAACATGCCTTGCCTTCGGCTTCCTCTTTTCAAATGTAAAGAAAGGAATGGCAATTGCAACAGCCAGTATAATAATGCTTATAAGCATATAATTAACACTCATTATCTATTATCCTCTAAACATCTGTGAATCGCTTCAACAGCTTCATCACATGTTACACAATCTTTGAAAAAATCGGACATAATCCTGTTAGTATCCGTTGTGAAAAATATATTGCCTGCAAAGAAGCTGTGTGAATCTGTGTAACTTTCTATGTCTCTGTCAAATATTAATCCACATTTGTCGGCAAATAATGCACAGAATTCCACATCGTGTGAAACTATCACAATAGTTTTCCCCATATTCTTTAATTCTTCCAGCCATTCACCCATCTTTTTACAGAAGAACGGGTCAATTCCTTTAGTTGGCTCATCAAGCAGAATAATATCCGGTTCATACAGCAGAATCTTTGCAAATGCAAGCCTCTGCTGCTGCCCTCCACTCAAATCATACGGATGCTGCTTTCTCACCCTTAGAAGTCCCGTCCGCTCCAGCATATTAAAGGCAAGTTCAATTCTCTGTTTCCTGTCCATATCCTTAACAGACACATTCCCCTTATCCATGACTGCCGATGCAAGCTCTTCCTCAACACTTATCTGACTAAGCAGTGCCATTGGATTCTGCGGAAGCACCGCACATCTTCCATTCACCTTCACCTTACCGGATATAGGCTTTTTAATTCCTGACATAAGTCTTAAAAGCGTCGTCTTTCCTGCTCCGTTGCTTCCAAGCAGAGCAGTTATCCTGCCCTTCTCTATATCAAAGCTGATATTTTCAAGTACATTTGCAGAATTCTTAGTGTATCTGAAAAACACATTTTTAACTGAAACCGCTGTATCCCCGGTTTCGTAATGCTTATCCTGTGATACATATGAGCCTCCTTTAATATTAAGACTGGCTATCCATTTCCTGCCCTCTTTAACTGTAAGCGGGCAGTCTGTTTCAAATGTAATATCCTTCTTACACCCCTCATATATCCTTACAGATGAAGGAAGCCCGTAAACAAGCGGATTCTCTGTCTTAACAAGACTTTCTGCTGTCTTTCTAGGAGAACCATTATATATTAGCTTTCCATCCTCAAGCACAAGCACTTTGTCCGCTTTAGAATAGATATCCGCAAGATTGTGTTCAACACACATAATTGTTATTCCAAAATCCTTGTTAAGCTCCAGAACTGTATCTAAGAACTTCTTCTTAGCAAGCGGGTCAAGCTGTGCCGTCGGCTCATCAAGCAATAAAACCTCTGGTCTCATAACCATTATGGAAGCTAGATTAAGAAGCTGTTTCTGTCCGCCAGACAATTCCTCTGTATTCTTATCATACCAGCCCGTAATTCCGAAATATTCAGACATTTCTGCAACCCTGCGCCTTATGTCTGCATTCGGCACGCCGAGATTTTCAAGCCCAAATGCCAGCTCATGCCATACCTTATCAGTAACAATCTGGTTGTCAGGATTCTGTCCGACATATCCAATCTTAACTGCCGCTTCTGCCTTACTTAAGCTGCTTATCTGTCTTCCGTAATATTCTGCTTTTCCACTAAGTCTCCCCTCTGGAATCATGCTTTTATCAAGCATCTTAAGAAGCGTAGTCTTTCCACTTCCCGAAGCACCTATAATCAGCGCAATCTCGCCCTTCTTTATATCAAATGTTATATCTTCAAGTACCAATACATCACTTCCTGCATACCCGAAAGAAAGTGATGAAACATTAATAATTGTGTCTGTCATTATGCAATTACCTTTCGTTATATGAACTTCGTCTCTTATACTGCACATCTCCTGTTATCTCTATTATCATCGGAATTACTGTCAGTATTACAAATGCTGTAACTGCCAGCACTCCTTCTACACCTGATTTCGTATAATATATTACAGGGAGATAATATACTGCAAGCTTCTTTCCTGCTATTGGAATAACAGCCATCACAAAACATACAAGCATTATAATTATCGTAAAGGTATCCTTTAGTGTGAATCTGAATCTGTTAAAGCTTGTCCTTCCTTTAAGTCCATATCCCCTGCTCTCCATAGACATAGAAGTTTCCATTGAGCTTTCAAGTGACCATGTTATAAGAGTTGAAAATTCATTCGCAAAATGTCCGATTTTTTCAAATATGCCATTCTTATTCTCCACTCCTCGAAGTCCCATCTGCGCGTCATGTATTTGTCTGTATCTCTTTCTCATAAGCGGTATCATTCTTAATATCATAGAAAATATCATGCCAACAGAAGGAATAAAACTTCCGAACAGATACATCATTTTCTCTGAAGAAAGATAACTGGCTGCAACACTGCACCATTGTATGACTGCAATTAATAAAAGACTTATAACTGCGCCGTATATTATATTCTCAAGACATACCATGTTATCGTTAATATAAAACAACGGTGTAACTCCGCTGTGATTAAAAATTGGCTGAATTAACACAGAGAATATAACAACAGGAATTGTTATCATAATATTCTTCTTAATAAAAGAACCACCCTGCATATATATTCCAAGGGCAAGTGAACCTGCATACGAAACCGCCAGTATTACCGGGTTCATTGTGAACATGGTTATCACCAGCACAAGTGCAATGTAGATGAAATTCGTCCACGGATGCATTGCTGCAAATGCTGAATATTTAGTTACATGTCGCCCATCTGACATACGTATATCCATTTAATTGCCTCTCCATCTTTTACTGTATAATTATTTGCTGCTATCATATACAACTTTCCATCAACTCTGTAAGTCCAGCCACTTTGTGGTCCCACATTCTTCTCTGACAGATTATTAATGCTTGATACATACGACTTATCGGAATTAGCAACTATCGGAATTACAGGATCATGCATTGCTGTAACTGCTGCAAGAACATCATATACAGTAAAGCCTTCAACTGCAGTGTATGTTGTAACTTCAAGTATAGTTCCATCATCAGGGATACGTGATGCAATTGACGGATTAACAGTGTCTTTTCTCGCTGTCGCATTATCGCATCTTATCTCTATAGTACAACTGATTACCTTGCCTGCCGGTCTGGTATTCTGTGAATTATTCCCTGAATCATCATTTCCCGAATTGTTACTTCCTGAAGTATTATTCCCTAAATTGCTGCTTTCTGAATCATTGCCACCTGATACGGCGTTTCCGTTACTCCTGTCTGATTCTCTACCACCTGAACCGGAATAATTATCTGTAACTGTTATATTATCCGTTGAGCCAGAAGCAGAATTGTCATCTGAAACTGCTCCATCACCTGTTCCATCAAACCTGCCGTTGTCTGTGGCATTTGTATTATCTGTACCGATGGTTTCATTCTGTAATCTATCATTATTATCTGGTCTGGCTGGCTGAGTCTGACCCGAATCTGCCATATTACTGAACTGCTTTCTGTAGGAATCAACAGAACGGATTCTTACATTGGTTATTAAAAATATAACTAAGGCAAGACCTATTAACACAAGACCAATCTTTTTTATATTTCTGTATTTGTTAAACATTCATATTTCTCTTTAATATTTCTTATTGATTTTACCTCGAAATAATAACATATACAGTCAATCTATTCAAACTTTCTTTACGAATTAACATTTTATGGCATAAAAAAAGCAGCTTACGCTGCGAATGCTTTAAGATAGCTACTTCCATATGAGTACCACCTTTCTACATTCCATGGTCTATAAGTTTACATATCCGGGAACCACAGCCATCCCCGTCTTTTGGCTGTCCCCCTTCAATGCACATTTATATTAACCATTTCATGTAAAAGGTGTAATCATATTCATGTATAGTTCTTGTAAAATTCTAACTCCAGTATCCTAGTTCTACGCCTTTCTTGTATACACCAATTCCCTTTGAATAATATCCATAACAGTTAAAATGTGTCCAGTCATATCTTAATTGTTCAGATATATTACCTTTCTTGAAATTCTCAAGGTCATCTGTTGTTGCATCGAGTCCGCAGTCACTTAATCCATTCTGAATCATATATGTTCTTGTATTAAAAAAATGGTCTCCATATGCAAGTCTTAACGCTGCTTCCCATGATGTATCACCGATTCCCACATAATTGCCATCTGAGTCATATACTCCCTGATAGCCATCCGCTGAGTCCGCAGGGTCATCAGTATCTCCCACTATAATATAATATTCACATCCTGAATTAAGGATAATATTATCATATTGCAGAATAAGTTGCTGATAATCATTTTCCCAGCCGCCATTACTTCCCATTTCAAGTATTAATATATCTTTCGCACTTCTTTCCTGTGATGCCCTTGTCATTGCCTGTGTTCCGCCAGAAATTGTAACTTTTTCTACGCCTGAAGTTTCTGCTGGTTTTTCTGTTGGCTTCTCCATTGGTTTTTCACCAGATGTTTGTGACTCTGTTTCTTTTATCACTGTGTCATGTTCTGTTACTTTATCACTCTCTGCTTTTATATCTGCTCCCTGTCTTGAATACGTATCATTTTCACTTTCATATATAACAACACTATTATCAGCAGAATTGTCATATGCCGCATATCCCTTTGTAAGCTTTATACTTACATATCCATCTTCTGCATTATCTACATCACATAAATAACCATTTATATACATATCTCCCGGATAAGGATCATAATCAAATCCATATCCACTATAATCGTCCGCTTTAAACACATTTCCATCTTCATCTATAATACGTACTATCGCTGAGTCAGTCTCACTTATTGTAATATCCCTGTCAATATACACTTTAGTTCCACCAGCACGAAAAGTAATATAACTGGAATCTTCTCCTGAACCTCCAAGATTATGTGTTGGTATGTTAGTCATATTTTCTATTGTAACAGGTGTAGTCCACCCATATATATCAATGCCATTTACTTTTCCTTCAGTTGCACTTCCTGCTCCTGCCATCATACTATCCCCATAACATGTTATTTCTCTATTCTGTCCATCATATGGGATAAATTCATCTGTAAGCTGCCTTGGTGGAAGCTCAAATGCTTCCTCATTTTCTGTTGAAATCTCATTTTCAAAAAAATCTTCAACGACTTCCTTGTCTACTACTTCAGCACTCTCTTCCTGCGTTGTATCTTCTTCTGTGGTTTCCTCTTCTGTAGTCTCTTGCACTGTAGTTTCCTGCGCCATCATTGTGTGTACAGTTGTTTCTTCCATATTTTTCTTTTTTGCATTCTTATTATGTCTTAATTGCACAGCAATTACCGAAACAGTTATTAATGCGATAACTAAAACTGCAGCCACGCTTATAAATATATATTTTCTTCGATCTTTAGTACCTAGTCTTAACATGTCTTTCATATAATTTTCTGCCCTTTCTTTAGTTCTATTTATTATTATACGAAATGAAGTTTAAATAAGTTTAAAAAAAGAAAAACTTCCGCGAAATTATATCACAGAAGTTTTTCTTTGTATATTATATTAATCTTGTTGCATAAACCATGACATCATACATCCGCCATCTGCACCGGCTTCAAGTACTTTTCCAATGTTTTCAGGCTTAATTCCTCCAATTGCAAACACTTTCACTATCGGATTAACTGTACGGGCTGCTCTACACACTTCTTTAAGAAAACTAAGTCCTGCACCCATCTTCCCCGGCTTACACTGTGTTTCAAATATTGTTCCAAGCACAATCTGGTCTGCTCCTGCGCGGACAGCATTCACTGCCTCTTCCATACTATGACACGATACACTCACGCAATCAAGTCGCTTTATCACATCTGCCTGTTCATCACACATTTGTTTAAAATGTTCCATTGAAAAATGTACATTTCCACAGCCTGCATACTCTGCCGCACTGATATCACTGTGAACAAACATTTTAACAGAAGCTTCCTTGCACATTATCTGTATGCGTCTTGCAAGTTCCATGTAGTCCTGCCTGTTCATATCCTTTTCACGAAGTATCATGGCATATGGGTGCAGTGCCGCACATTTTTCAAGCTGCATAATGTACTCCTCCATGGTACACTCTGCGCCACCGCTGCCGCTCACCAGATGTCTGTTCGTTATACATATATATTTTCTATACATAAATGTATTCATTCACGACTGGCTGAAGCCCGCCATCCTCTATATCCTTATACATTCTGTCAAATGAACGGTTATCATTGATTTCAAACTGTTCATCTCCGGCATCACCATCTTCTTTTCCTGTATATTTAGATTCATGGTCGCCGATTCCTGTTGAAACACCTGCTGAAACTTTAGTGGCACATATCTTGGTTATACCATTTCTAAACTGCGCACTCTCACGGCTTGAAACTGTTATTCCAACGAATGGCAGAAATAATCTGTACGCACAAAGCACCTGACACAACTGCTTTTCGCCGACATCTCTTGGATTAATCTTATCATTGTTGATTATCGGACGGAGTCTCGGACAGCTAAGACTCAGTTCTGCATGTGGGTATTTTCTGTTAAGATAATATACATGCAGTGCTGTTGCCAGTGCGTCTTTTCTGAAATCATCAAGTCCTAACAATGCTGAAAAGCCTGCGCCCCTCATACCTGCCATAAGTGCTCTTTCCTGTGCATCAAATCTGTATGGCCATACTCTCTTATGACCTAACAAATGTAATGTCTCATACTTTACAGGATTATAAGTTTCCTGGAATACTGTCACATAATCAACTCCGCACTCATGAAGATAGCGGTATTCATCCACATTTACAGGATATATCTCTATGCCGATATTCTTGAAATATTTTCTTGCAATCTTAACCGATTCACCAATGTATTCAACGTCTGAATATTTTCTGCTCTCTCCTGTCAGTATCAGGATTTCTTCCATTCCTGTATCTGCAATAACTTTCATCTCATGCTCAATTTCCTCGAATGAAAGTTTCTTTCTATGAATGTTATTGTAGCAGTTGAATCCACAGTATATGCAGTAATTCTGGCAGTAATTGGCTATATATATTGGCGTGAATATGTATACTGTATTGCCAAAATGTTTCTTAGTTTCATTCTCTGCCTTTCTTGCCATCTGCTCTAAGTAAGGCGCTGCGGCTGGTGAAAGCAGCGCCTTAAAATCCTCTATATTGCAGGTATCTTTGCTTAACGCTCTCTCAACATCTGCAGCTGTGTATGAATCATAGTCATACTCATCCATTGCCTTTAAGACTTTATCCTTAATATCCGAATCTATAATTTCCATGTCATCAAGATATTTCATGTAATCTGTTCTGAATGATGGATCCTGCTCTAACTTATGTTTTCTCTCTAACGCAGCCGGTGGAAGCTGGTCACTGTCTATAAAATATACCTGATTTTCTTCGTTCATTATTCTGCCTTCTTTTCTATTATATTCTCATATTTCGTCAAGCAATACTTCCCCGAAGTTATGCTTCCGCTGAAATTATCCCGCCAGTATCTCTTGCAATGCACCTTTGGGATTGCTCTCCACATTTAACGTAAGAATCCTGTCAATGGGTCAGATGCACTTCCACCTCTTGCAAGAACTCTTCCCATTCCTGTAAGATATGCGCTTCTTCCTGCCTCTATAGCCTTCTTAAACGCCTCTGCCATAGCCGGAACATTTCCTGCTGTTGCAATTGCTGTATTAGCCATAACCGCAGCAGCTCCCATCTCCATTGCCTCACATGCCTGCGAAGGCTTGCCAATTCCTGCATCCACGATAATTGGCAGATCAATCTCATCAATAAGTATCTGTATAAATGCTTTGGTTGAAAGTCCGTTATTGCTTCCAATCGGTGAGGCAAGCGGCATAACGCAGGCAGCTCCGGCATTCTGTAAATCTCTTGCCACATTCAGATCAGGATACATGTATGGCATTACAACAAATCCTTCCTTAGCAAGTATTTCAGTTGCCTTGACTGTCTCATAGTTATCTGGGAGAAGATACTTTGCATCATGCATAATCTCAATCTTTACAAAATCTCCACATCCCATCTCACGGCTGAGTCTCGCAATTCTTACCGCTTCCTCTGCATTTCTTGCTCCTGAAGTATTAGGAAGAAGAGTTACTCCCTTCGGTATGAAATCAAGAATATTCTCTTTATTCTCTGTATTGGCACGTCTAAGAGCAAGTGTGATAATTTCAGCACCGCCCTGCTCAACTGCCGCCTTAATAAGATTCACATTGTACTTTCCTGAACCTAATATGAATCTGCTGTTGAACTCATGTCCTCCTAATATTAACTTATCTTCTTTCTTATTCATGTCTTCTTTTCTGGTCATGTCTTCCATCTTGTTTTCCATTGTTTTGATATCCTCCTGTTGTCTGTGATTATGTTTCCGGTGGCAATTCTTTTGCTGGTTATACTTCCTTACCGCAATAATTATCTGTCCCACTAGTCATTTATTTCCTCAATCTGGTAATTGATGACTGAATTTGTTCTCTTACCGTTAGAAAACCTATAAAAAATGTATTTTCTGTCTTTTAGTAGGTTCGCGTCAGCTCTCTTATTTTCAGAAAACCTACTAATCAAGCTCTTACAAAGCTTCTTATAGAGTCAAGTCCAAATTTGTGTGTAAATTCATCTTTCAGTTATGTGG
>ERZ859817.1113-NODE-1113-length-11365-cov-1.725464_pt1 | contig 11365 bp, 12 predicted proteins | sample MGYA00509986_ERZ859817 | MGnify/ENA primary metagenome ERZ859817 (study PRJEB30046, sample SAMN00715155) | human gut metagenome | study: EMG produced TPA metagenomics assembly of the A metagenome-wide association study of gut microbiota in type 2...
TAAATACAATATGCAGCCAAAATATTAAATTAACCGCATTGTAGTTACCGTTTTCCATACATTGCTTTATTATTTTTATAAGTACAAGCGCCGCACCGAATATGATTGCCGGCAGAAAGAAAAATCCTAATAATCCGCCGCCGACAGATGTGTGTGACAGTATGAATTTTAATACTACAATATAATACGCACAACCGCTTAAAAGTGAAAATATGACATTCCCGCTGTGCTTTGCAATAATTGAATAATCTTGTTCTTCATAATCTAATCCTTTGTTAATGTTTGTGTTTAAAACCCGCAAATTTCAATTCAAGTTAGTTGGTATAGATGTACAGTTTTTCACTGCCGACGTATGTTTATACTTCAAGTTTTAAATATTGTGCAGATATGCTACAAATAACTCGAATTTTAATTCAAGTAAGTTTTAGTTTAGTTGTGCTTTTTTTAGTCGCAGACGTATGTTTATACTTCAAGACTTAAAAAATGTGCAAATAGGCTGAAAAGCCACTTAAATTTTAATTCAAGCAAGTTTTAGTTTAGTTGTGCTTTTTTTAAGTCGCAGACGTATGTTTATACTTCAAGACTTAAAAAAGTGCAAATAGACTGAAAATCGCTTGAATTAGTCTTCTGAAGGCATATCCCAATTGTGGTATACATCCTGTACATCATCATTGTCTTCAAGCATATCAAGAAGTTTGGTCATTGCATTGATTTGACCTTCTTCTGTAAGTTCAGTCATTGTTTGAGGAACCATACTGACTTCGGCAGAAGAAATAGTATACTTTTCCGCAAGTGCGTCACGAACAGCACCCATATCAGACGGAGCAGTCACGATTTCCGCAACGCCGTCCTCTACTTCAATATATCTGCACCGGCTTCAAGAGCGTCCATAGTGATTTCATCTTCGTCCATATCTTCATTTTCGATAATGATAATCCCTTTTGGTCAAACATAAAGCTTACGCAGCCTGTCTGTCCCATATTACCGCCGTTCTTATCGAATGCGTGACGTACGTCTGCGGCAGGTCTGTTTCTGTTATCTGTAAGGGCTTCAACAATAATAGCCGTCCCATTCGGACCATAACCTTCGTATGTAACAGATTCAAAACTGCTCATATCTGTACTGGCAGCTTTTTTGATTGCTCTTTCAATTGTATCATTCGGCATGTTTGCTGCCTTTGCCTTTGTCACAACCTGTCTTAACTTACTGTTGTTGTTAACTTCCGGACCGCCCTCTTTTACAGCAACCATAATTTCCTTACCAAGACGGGTAAAAATCTTTCCCTTTGCTGCATCATTTGCAGCTTTTTTATGTGCAATATTTGCAAACTTTGAATGTCCTGACATTTCTCATTCTCCTTTATTCAACTCAATCTTTATTTTCATTAAAAAACACCGACAGACATTTTACCACATTTTATGTACTGATTACAAGCCTTTTTGCTGTTTTATCAGCAGCTGCTCGAATTCTGTCATCGGCATCGGCTTATAATAGTAATAGCCCTGTGCCTTATAGCTGCCATAATTCATCAGTAATTCTGCCTGTTCTTTTGTTTCAATACCTTCTACAATCATATCTAACTGCAATTCCTGTATCATGTGAATGACATTGCGGATTACAATCTGGCTTTTTTCTTTTTTAATATCCTTCAAGAAGAAACGGTCAATCTTAACTTCGTCCACCGGCTCATCCTTTAACATATTTAAAGAGGAATAGCCTGCACCAAAGTCATCCATGGAAAAGCGGAAGCCTGCACTCTGAAGCCTTGTAATATTCTTATACAATTTGTCTACGTATTCCGTAAACATACTTTCCGTAACTTCAAGGGGTACATAATACGGCTCTACATCATACTGCTGTGCCAGTTTTTCCAGCACTCCTGCAAAAGACTTCTGATATACATGGCTTCTGGATACATTTACAGAAATCGGCACCGGCGTAATTCCACCGGTCTTCCAGATATGAATGGCTGCGAATACCTTCTCCCATACATATGCATCAACATCCACGATATAGCCGCTCTTTTCCAGCACTGGAATAAATTCATCAGGATAAATAATGCCTTCTTTGACACTATGCCACCGTATCAGTGCTTCTCCGCCAATTATTTCTCCACTGCGCATATCAACTTTGGGCTGTATATAGACTTTAAATTCTTCGTCCCGCAGCGCCATTGCAACATTATTCTCAATACGTTTTTCGCGCATCATTTCTTTACGCATTTTATCATCATAAAACTCATAAATTGCATAGGCTTTTCCCTTAATTTTCTGCAGTGCCATATCAGCATAGTCACACATCAGGCTGATGTCCATGTGATTCTTTGAAATGCAGATGCCAAATGCAGGCAATGCCTTACAAAACAGCGGATACGCACAGATTTTTTCATGGAGTGCAACTGCAATATCCGATAACTGCTTTTTATTCTTAAATGGAAGACAGATTGTAAAAATGTCCGCACGCAGATGACCGACAACCGACATATCCGATTCGTATTCCCGTATGCAGTCTGCTATGTACTGAAGCAGTTTATCACCCTGCTGCCTGCCGCAGAATTCATTGACCGTTTTAAAGCGGTATATATCCATACGAATCAGTGCATACTGTAGTTTTTCATGCTGCTGCATACATTCATTGGCCTTAAAAAAGAATGATTTCGGACCGTAAAGTCCCGTAAGGGCTGCTCTGTCACTGTCTGCTCTTTCTTCCGCCATTTTCCGTAGTGAATATAAATATAGTTCTTCGCGCCCCTGCTCTGTCATCATTGGGGAAATTTCCGCTTTCGTATCTTCTTCCTGCCTGCTCATACGGTGTCACCCTTTCTTTCCATATCTTCATGTACTTCTTCCCGCACAATTATTATTTATCTTATCATACTTTGCCGATATAATAAATACTTTTTCAGGTAAAAGAAAAACTGCCGGACTAAGAGAACCTACATTCATCCCAGTGCGGCAGTCCATTTTTCATTTTATAAATGGCTCTTAATCTTTTCAATCATTTCCGCATATTCGGCATCAGATAAGTACTTCTTATCCGGATTCATTAAGAATACACCGCCCCATTCAAATTCATCCTTGTACTTCGGACAGAGATGAAAATGAAGATGATGACCAGTATCACCATAAGCACCATAATTTACCTTGTCCGGATGGAAAGCTGCCATAATTGCTCTGGCAACCTTTGCAACATCCTCAAAGTAAGCTGCACGTTCTTCTGCTGTCAGTTCATTCATATCGCCGACATGCTTCTTATGTGCTACGATACATCTGCCCGGATGGCTCTGCTCCTTAAATAAATAGACCTTTGACGTTTCAAGTTCGCAAATCTTAATACCGAATTTTGCTACTAAATCGCCTTCTACACAATATGCGCAATTGTTATCTACCATGATAATCCTCCATTCTATTGTTACAGGCGGAAGCATATCTGATGCCCACCGCCTGTAAAATTTATTCTTTATTATTCAGCGTCTTTAATAGAAAAGCTTAATCTGCCCATCTTATCTTTGCCCATGCACTTGCAGCGTACCTTATCACCTAATGTCAGTACGTCCTCTACATGTTCGATTCTTTCTTTTGCAATCTTTGAAATATGAACCATGCCTTCCTTACCCGGTGCAAATTCAACAAATGCACCGAATTCTTTGATGCTTACAACCTTACCTTCGTAAATCTGGCCTTCTTCAAAATCCTGTACAATGGTATTGATATACTTCATTGCCTGATCCATGCCTGCCTGCTCTACGCCACATACAGATACAAATCCGTCATCTGTAATATCAATCTTAACACCACATTCATCAATAATTGCATTGATAACCTTACCACGCTGTCCGACAACTTCACCGATCTTAGCCGGATCAATCTTTGTCTGGATAATCTTCGGTGCATATTCACCAACTGTCTTTCTAGGCTCTGCGATTGCAGGCTTCATACAGGTATCCATAATGAACAGTCTTGCTTCTCTAGTTCTTGCGATGGCTTCTTCTACGATTGGTCTTGTCAGACCGTGAATCTTAATATCCATCTGAATGGCTGTGATACCTTCTGTTGTACCGGTTACCTTAAAGTCCATATCACCGAAGAAATCTTCAAGTCCCTGAATATCTGTTAATACGATATAATCGTCATCTGTATCACCTGTTACAAGACCACATGAAATACCGGCTACCATCTTCTTAATCGGTACACCTGCTGCCATTAAAGACATGCAGGAAGCACAGGTTGAAGCCATTGATGTTGATCCGTTGGATTCAAATGTTTCGGATACGGCGCGGATTGCATACGGGAATTCTTCCGGTGTAGGAAGAACCGGAATCAATGCTCTTTCTGCTAATGCACCATGACCGATTTCACGACGTCCCGGACCTCTTGACGGCTTTGTTTCACCTACTGAGTATGACGGGAAATTGTACTGGTGGATATATCTTTTTTCCGTAACATTATCATCTAATCCGTCTACCTTCTGTGCTTCTGAAAGCGGTGCAAGCGTTACAATGTCACAAATCTGTGTCTGTCCTCTTGTAAACATCGCAGAACCATGCACTCTCGGAATAATATCCACTTCTGCTGCCAGCGGACGAATCTGGTTGATAGCACGTCCATCCGGTCTTTTATGGTCTTTTAAAATCATCTTACGAACTGTCTTTTTCTGATACTGATAAACTGCTTCACCCAGTACGGCAAGCCATTCTTCATTGTCTGCAAAAGCTTCTTTCATTTTTTCTGTTACTGCATCAATGTTCTTTTCTCTGGTCTGCTTGTCATCTGTAAAGACTGCTTCTTCCATTTCCTGTGGTGTTACAATCTGCTTCATAGCTTCAAACATTTCAGCCGGAACGGCACAGCTTACATATGTATGCTTTTCCTTGCCGACTTCTGCCACAATCTTATCGATAAATTCAATGATTGTCTGGTTGATGTCATGTGCCATGTAAATTGCCTCAATCATCTTTGCTTCCGGAATCTCATTGGCACCGGCTTCAATCATGATAACTTTCTGTCTTGTAGAAGCAACTGTCAGCTGTAAATCACCTTCCTGCCACTGTGTCTGTGAAGGATTGACTACAAATTCACCGTCAATCAGTCCGATCTGTGTGGTTGCACAAGGACCGTCAAACGGAATATCGGAAATGCAGGTTGCAATCGCAGAACCGAGCATTGCAAGCAGTTCCGGTCTGCACTCTGTATCAACAGACATCACCATGTTGTTTAATGTAACATCATTTCTGTAATCCTTTGGGAACAGCGGACGCATCGGTCTGTCGATTACACGGGAAGTCAGGATGGCATTTTCAGATGCCTTTCCTTCTCTCTTGTTGAAACCACCCGGAATCTTACCGACTGCATACATCTTTTCTTCATATTCTACACTTAACGGGAAGAAATCAATTCCTTCTCTTGGCTCTTTGGATGCAGTTGCTGTAGAAAGCACAACTGTATCGCCATAGTGCATTAACGCTGCACCGTTTGCCTGTGCGCAGACTCTGCCGATATCAACACGCAGTGTTCTGCCAGCCAGCTCCATTGTAAACTGTTTAAACATAAATTCTCCATTCTGCCGGATTTTTGATTTTTCTGCCCGGCTCTTTTTTTATCAGAAACAGAAGCCCGAAACAACTGAAAAACCCACCATTTTCTCATTGCATTTCACAATCTACGGTACATTTTTCAGCAGTCTCGGTAGAAACTTCTGTTATCTTTGTTTTACGGTCTGCGGTATTCCATGATGCTCCGCACAATACAAAAGGGCGGAGAAATCTCCGCCCTTCTTAAAATTACTTTCTGATTCCAAGACGAGCGATGAGGTTTCTGTAACCTTCGATATCGTTCTTCTTTAAATACTCAAGTAAAGCTCTTCTCTTACCAACCATTTTAAGAAGTCCTCTTCTTGAATGATGGTCTTTCTGGTTAACCTTTAAATGTTCTGTAAGTTCTGCAATTCTTTCTGTTAAGATTGCGATCTGAACTTCCGGTGAACCTGTATCGCCAGGCTTTCTTCCGTATGCTGCAATAATTTCTGCTTTCTTTTCCTTAGATATCATGATTGATATTCCTCCTTTTAATAATCGCCTGCTACTAAGAATCAGGTCGGAGTGTCCTGAATCTGAATAACGGCTAACATACTTTAAAAATATAACATAAATTCATCTGCTATGCAAGCTTTTCATGTGATTTTGCATACTAATTTTCATTAATTTTTAAGTAAAAACATTTCTCTTGCAAACGAAGCATCACTTTCCATCTGTTTTTTTAAAGTTTCGATGGAATCAAATTTCATTTCCTGCCGTAAAAAGTGCATAAGCTGTACTTCTATATAATGTCCGTAGGCGTCATCATTATAATCAAACAGATTGGTTTCCACGCTTAAAAGCGGACTGTCATCGAGTGTCGGACGGACGCCTAAATTGGTTACACCAAAATATTCTTTACCGTCCAGCCGTGTAACGGATGCATACACACCGTTTGGCGGAAGCAGCTTACTGTCCGGCGGATAAATATTTAACGTCGGAAGATTTAACTGACGGCCCAGCTGCTTTCCCTTTGATACAATACCATAGATGCTGTAGGGTCTGCCAAGCAGCACATTGACAGTTTCCATGTGTCCGAGGCGCAGCTCTTCACGGACATATGTACTACTGATTTCCCGCTCCTGATACCGCTCTTTTTCGACAATCGTGGTTTCAAAACCGTATTCCGGTCCGCGTTCCAAAAGCATCTGCGCATTGCCCATTCTGCCTTTACCAAAGTGATAATCCGTACCGACCACCACATACTTTGCATGCAGTCTGCCAATCAGAATTTCCTCAATAAACGCTTCCGGTTCCATATTCATAAAATCTTCTGTGAACGGATATTCAATTTCCACATCGACGCCCTGTTTTTCCAGAAACATCCGCCGTTCTGTATTGGTTGTAATAAAATGCTGGTTTTTCTGCGGGCAGAGCCGGAGTGGAATTTTATCAAATGTAAAAACAACCGATAAAAGATTTTCCTGTTTTGCTTTTTCCTGAATCATCTCTATCAGTTTCTGATGTCCCATGTGAACGCCGTCAAACTTTCCCAGCGTAACAGCAGAGGGCCTGTCCAGACTAAAATCACGGATTCCCTGAATATACTGCAAAACGTTCACACCCCTTTCATATTAATCTCCATGTCTGAGCATCTTGCTGCGAAATGCTATTTTCCCGGCTGTTCATGCGAATAAAACATTTTCACCGGTTTAAATACACACGCACTCCATCGGAATATCCCGATAAATGCCGCATGGCTGTCATAAATTCTGAAACACTCCTGCTCCATCAGATCCGCTTCCTGCATGGACACTGCCGCCGCAGGAAAAGCATTGCCATTATAGAGCAGTTTTTCGTACTCCTCTAAGACGGTGAGCTTCCTGTAATCCGGAAACATCTCATCAATCGGAACGATATGTTCTTCCACCGTCTGATTGTGTGTCATTTCTTCAATCTGTTCCAGTGTAAGACTGTCATCCAGTCCAAAGCAGCCGACCCTTGTCCGCACCAGTTTTTTCATACAGGCACCACAGCCCAGTTTTTTTCCGATATCTTCACATAAAGTACGGATATAAGTTCCTTTGGAACACTCCAGGTAAAAGTAACGGTTTTTTCGTCGTCTGCCAGATTCATTTCATTGATATGCAGTGCATGAATTGTAATTTTTCTGGCTGCACGTTCAATCTCAATGCCCTGTCTTGCAAGTTCATACAGCTTATGGCCTTTATATTTTAAAGCCGAATACATCGGCGGTATCTGGTAATATTCGCCTACAAAGCTGCTGCACGCCTCTATCACCTCTAATTCGGTGACATGGACTTCATTTTCTGCCGTTACGGTACCGGTGGTATCCTGTGTATCTGTCGTTGTTCCCAAAAGCATCACTGCTTCATACGTTTTTCCCCAGTCTGTAATCATGCTGCAAAGCCCTGTTGCTTTGCCCAGACATACCGGCAGCACGCCTTCCGCTTCCGGGTCAAGCGTACCTGTATGTCCGATTTTTTTCATATGGAGAATTCCTCTGAGTTTTGCAACGACATCATGCGAAGTATATCCTTTTTCTTTATATACATTTATGATACCATTCATAACATTCCTCATATACTGTTTTCACAGTTTTTATTCAACATTTTCTGCGCCGGAAAGTGCATTGTACTGCTCCTCAATTCTGGCACCAATATTGTTAATAATGTCATGCACTGCACCATTTGCCGTAAAGCCCGCCGCACGGATATGTCCGCCGCCGCCGTAGTGCATTGCAATTTTGCTCACATCAATGACTTTCTTGGAACGTAAGCTGACCTTATATTCTTCCTCACCGGTCTGGTAGAGGAAGATGGCAACCTCCACGCCTTCTGTCAGACGCAGCTGTTCCACAATGCCGCCCAGCTGACTGCCGGTAACACCATAGAAATTCATTTCATCCTGTGTAACCAGTGAGAAAATACATTTGCCGTCATAGAATAAAACGCTCTCTAATAATGCCCTTCCAAGAATCTGATTCTGGATATATGTCTTTGCATAAAAGCTGTTATCAATAATATCTGAGTAATCAATTCCTTTTTCCATCATCTTTCCGGCAATCAGCATGGTCTGTGCTGACGTCGAGCTGTACTTAAACACGCCCGTATCATGTACAATACCTGTGTAAATACAGGCTGCTGTGTCTTTACTGATTTTATCATCTTCCAGCGTACGGTAAAGCACTTCACAGGCAGAGCTGGCCTGCGCGTCTACTACATTGACATCGGCAAAGCTTCCGTTGCTGATATGATGATCAATGCAGACGGTCTTTTTTGCATTTTCAAAGCAGTTATGGAATGGTTCAATTCTGTCTAAGCTGCTGCAGTCGAGTACAAAAAAGACATCATATTTTTTTTTGATATCCGGGATTGTCTGAATTTTATCAATATCACGGATATAATGAAATTCACTGCCCGGTGTTTCCAGATAAACTGTTACATCTAACTGTGGACAATTATCCTTTAAATAGGAATACAATCCCATGCAGGAACCGATACAGTCCCCGTCCGGTCTGATATGTCCGGTAATACCTACCGTTTCTGCACCTTTTAATTCTTCTAAAACATTCATACTTAGTCCTCTGAATCCTGTACAGGTTCCTCAACATGATGTTCATTGTCATACTGTGTTACTTCGTCAATCAGTTTTGACATATTGACACCGTATTCAATGGACTGGTCCAAAATAAAAGTAATTTCCGGTGTGTTGCGCAGATTGATATTCTTTGCAAGCTGCCTGCGGATATATCCTTCTGCACTTTTCAACCCTTTCATCGTGTCTTCCTGGGATTCTTTGTCCCCAAGGACACTGATATATGCTTTACAGGTTTTTAAATCCGGGGCAACCTCCACGGATACCACCGAGGTCATCGGGTTTATCCGCGGGTCTTTGATTTCTCCCCTGATAATGTTACTGAGTTCCTTTAATACTTCACCATTAATTCTGGTGTTTTTTACACTGTTTTTACGCATTCTAAAAACCTTATGCCCTTTCTAAAACTTATCTAGGCACTTCTACCATTTCATAAGCTTCAATGATGTCGCCTTCCTGAATGTCGTTAAATTTTTCAAATACAAGACCACATTCATATCCGGCCTTTACCTCTTTGACTTCATCCTTAAATCTCTTTAAGGAAGCAATCGGTCCTTCGTACGTCTTTTCGCCTTCTCTTGTGATGCGGACAGAAGCATTTCTTGTAATCTTACCGTCTGTTACAAATGAACCGGCAATGTTGCCGACACCGGATGCCTTGAAAATCTGGCGAATTTCAACATGACCGATAACCTGCTCTTCATAAATCGGCTCTAACATACCCTTTAAAGCGGACTCTACATCTTCAATTGCATTGTAGATAACGCTGTATAATCTTAAATCAACTTTTTCACGTTCTGCAACGATTCTTGCCTGATTATCCGGCTTAACATTAAAGCCAATGATAATTGCATTGGAAGCAGAAGCTAAAACAACATCGGATTCGTTGATATTACCAACACCGCCGTGGATAATCTTAACCACAACTTCTTCGTTTGAAAGCTTTACAAGACTCTGCTTTACAGCTTCTACCGAACCCTGTACATCGGCTTTGATAATAATACCAAGTTCCTTTACATTACCTGCCTGAATCTGTTCGAACAATGCATCTAAGGATACCTTGTGCTTTGTATCGTCTAAGAGCTTCTTTCTGCCTTCGCTGATAAAGGTTTCTGCAAAGTTTCTGGCTTCCTTATCAGAATCCATTGCAACGAGAATTTCACCGGCATTCGGCACATCATTTAAACCGAGAATTTCAACAGGAATAGAAGGTCCTGCTTCTCTTACACGGTGTCCCTTATCATCTACCATCGCTCTGATTTTACCATGGCATGCACCGGCTGCTACATGGTCACCAACCTTTAATGTACCCTTCTGTACAAGTACGGTTGCAACCGGACCGCGTCCCTTATCCAGTTCAGCTTCAATTACGATACCTCTTGCCTTACGGTTCGGATTTGCCTTTAATTCCTGTACCTCTGCGGTTAAAAGAATCATTTCCAGTAAGTCATCAATACCTTCCTTTGTATGTGCGGATACCGGTACGAAAATGGTTGAACCGCCCCAGTCTTCCGGAATCAGTTCGTATTCTGTCAGTTCCTGCTTTACCTTTTCGATATTGGCACTCGGCTTATCAATCTTGTTGACAGCAACGATAATTTCAACACCTGCTGCCTTTGCATGGTTGATGGCTTCAATTGTCTGAGGCATGACACCGTCATCTGCCGCAACAACCAGAATGGCAATATCTGTTGCCTGCGCACCACGCATTCTCATAGCTGTAAACGCTTCATGACCCGGTGTATCAAGGAATGTAATCAGGTGATCATTGATTGATACCGTATACGCACCGATTTTCTGTGTGATACCGCCGGATTCTTTAGCCGTTACGTGTGTTTCACGGATAGCATCCAGTAATGATGTCTTACCGTGGTCAACGTGACCCATAACACAGACTACAGGTGGTCTTGAAACCATATCTTTTTCGTCTTCTTCATCCTCTTTGAGGAGTTCTTCGATAACGTCTACCTTCTCTTCCGGTTCTGCGATGATATCATATTCCAGAGCAATCTCCTGAGTTTCTCAAAATCGATCTCATGGTTTACGGTAACCATCATACCCTGCATAAAGAGCTTCATCACACTTACTGACGGCTGCATTTTCATAGCTTCTGCCAGTTCGCGGATCGTCATCTTCTCCGGAAGTGTGATTTCCTTAACCTCAGGTTTCTTCTCTTCCTGTTTTGGCTCGGAGCCGGTTTCTGCAGAGCTTTCGGGATTCTGGAATTCTTATTAG